>Ga0335397_10002133_pt1 | contig 26897 bp, 27 predicted proteins | sample MAT04_FD_205740 | JGI IMG/M metagenome (GOLD analysis project Ga0335397, IMG submission 205740) | Freshwater microbial communities from Lake Fryxell liftoff mats and glacier meltwater in Antarctica - MAT-04 (spades assembly) (version 2) ... | reverse complement strand
GCAGGCCGGCGCTGCCGATCCCGAAGCCGCTCTTGCCGACCACGTCCTTGAGCGCGTAGGTCACGCTGCCGAGCCGCTTGGACTCCGGGATCGTCGCGCGGTAGCGCTGGTAGGCCTGCGCCACCCGGCCGCGCTCCTGCTCGTCGAGCCGGCGCACTCCCGGCGCCTTGCGGAACCGTCGCTCGGCGTCCTCCACCACCGTCACGCGGTCGAGAAGGTCGATCCGCGTCGAGAGCTGTGCGCGCACCAGGGCCTCCCGCACCGGACCGGTGGCGGTGGACAGGCGCAGCGACCACTCGTGGTCCCGGTCGCTGTCGACGAAGTGCTCCACCTGGTCGACGTAGGCCCGCACGTAGGTCTCGACCAGGCGGTCGACGTCCTCGTCCGGCAGCGCCTTGGTCCGCCCCAGCAGCGCGATGCTCGTGACCAGCCGCTGCAGGTCCCAGGTGAAGTGCCCGAGGTAAGCCTCGTCGAAGTCGTTGACGTCGAAGACCAGCCGGCCCTCCCCGTCCATGTACGTCCCGAAGTTCTCGGCGTGCAGGTCGCCCTGGATCCACACCCTCGAGGTCCGCTCGTCGGCCCACCGGTCCTCGCGGTCCTTCGCGTCGGCGTAGAACACGCAGGCAGTCCCGCGGTAGAAGGCGAACGGGTCAGCCGCCATCGTGCGGAACTTCCTGCGGAACGCCGCCGGGTCCGCGGCCACCAGGTCGGCGAAGGCGTCCTGCAGCACCTCGAGCAGGAACGCCGTCCTGTCGCTGCTCATGCGAGCGGCTGCGGCCGGACCAGCGGGAACAGGATCGTCTCGCGGATCGGCGAGCCGGTGAGCAGCATGACGAGCCGGTCGATGCCCATCCCCTGACCACCCGTCGGGGGCATGCCGTGCTCCAGCGCGCGCAGGAAGTCCTCGTCGAGCTGCATGGCCTCGGGGTCGCCGCCCGCGGCCTTCACGCTCTGCTCGGTCAGCCGGCGCCGCTGCTCGACCGGGTCGACCAGCTCGGAGTAGCCGGTCGCCAGCTCGGTGCCGGCGACCACCAGGTCCCACGCCTCGGCCAGGCGCGGGTCGTCTCGGTGGTCGCCGGCTAGCGGCCGGGCCGACACCGGGTAGTCGCGCACGAAGGTGGGCTGCAGCAGCGTGTGCTCGACGAGCTTCTCGTACAGCTCCAGCACGACCTCGCCGGCGTCCCACCCGTCCTGCAGCGCCACGTCGTGCTTCTCGGCGAGCGCGACGACCCGCTCGAGCGGGGTGCCCGCGCCCACCGGCTCGCCGACGGCGTCCGACACCAGCTCGTGCAGCGTCGCGCTGCGCCAGGGCTGCTCGAGGTCGATCTCGCCGCCCTGGCCGTCCGGGACCCTGGTGCGGCCCGCCCGCCGCGCCGCCTCGAGCACCATCTCGCGCGTCGTGTCGGCGACGGTGTCGTAGTCGCCGTAGGCCTCGTAGAACTCGAGCATCGTGAACTCGGGCGAGTGGGTGGAGTCGACGCCCTCGTTGCGGAAGATGCGCCCGATCTCGAAGACCCGGTCGATGCCACCGACGATGAGCCGCTTGAGGTAGAGCTCGAGAGCGATGCGGAGCGTCATGTCGAGGTCGAGCGCGTTGAGGTGGGTCGAGAACGGCCGCGCGGCCGCACCGCCGTGGACCGTCTGCAGGACCGGGGTCTCCACCTCGACGTAGCCGTGGTCGTGCAGCACGTCGCGCACCGCGCGGACGACGGTGGCGCGGTCCTGCACCATCCTCCGGCTGTCCGGGTTGACCACCAGGTCCAGGTAGCGCTGACGGATCCGGAGCTCGGGATCGGTGAGCCCGTGGTGCTTCTCGGGCAGCGGGCGCAGGGCCTTGCTGGTCAGCAGCCACTGCGAGGCCAGCACCGACAGCTCGCCACGCCGGCTGCTGATGACCTCGCCGGTGATCCCGACGTGGTCGCCGAGGTCGACGTCGGACTTCCACGCCGCCAACCGGTCAGGACCCACGCCGTCCAGGCTGACCATCACCTGGAGCGTCGCGTCGCCCTCCTGCAGCGTCGCGAAGCACAGCTTGCCCCCGTTGCGCGACAGCACAACGCGGCCGGTGATGCTCACGACCTCACCGGTCGAGGTGTCCGTCTCGAGCCCGGCCCACCGCTCCCGCAGCCCGGCCAACCTGGCGTCGCGGGGCGCTCCCAGCGGGTAGGGCGGGGTCCCCGCCGCGAGCAGCCGGTCGTACTTCTCCCGCCGGACCCGCACCTGCTCCGGGACGTCACTGCCCGTCGGGGCGACAGGCGTCGTGGGGTCGGGGACGTCGGGCCGGGGCTGGGCAGTCACCGCTGCAGCCTAGGTCCGCCCGGGTCCGGGGGGCTGACGGCTGCCCCGGCGGACACCGGGCTCACCCGCCGCCGATCAGGAGTTGCGCTCGAACACCATCTGCAGGCCCTTGAGGGTGAGGTCAGGCTCGTGGTGGTCGAGCGTGTCGCAGACCCGGAACATCAGGTGCGACAGGCCACCGGTGGCGAGCACCACCGGGAGCTCACCCAGCTCGTCGGTGATCCGGCGCACGAGACCGTCGACCTGGCCGGCGAAGCCGTACAGCAGACCCGACTGCAGGGCCTCGCCGGTGTTCTTGCCGATGACGGACCGCGGCTCGACGAGCTCGACCTTGAACAGGCGTGCGGCTCGTGCGGCGAGAGCGTCGACGCTGATCTCGACGCCGGGCGCGAGGGCGCCGCCGAGGAACTCGCCCCTGGCCGACACCACGTCGAAGTTGGTCGAGGTGCCGAAGTCCACGACGACGGCGGGGCCGCCGTACAGGGTGTGCGCGGCCAGGGTGTTGACGATGCGGTCGGGGCCCACCTCGCGCGGGTTGTCCGTGAGGATCGGCACTCCCGTCTTCACCCCGGGACCCACGACGATGGTCGGCAGCTGGGCGAAGTAGCGGTCGAACATGGCGGTCAGCTGGTCCAGGACGGCCGGCACCGTCGAGCACACGGCCACGCCGTCGGGCGCCGGGTGTCCGGACAGCAGACCCCGGAACATCAGGGCGAGCTCGTCGGCCGTGACCCTGGGGTCGGTCTTGATCCGGTAGCTCTCGAACAGGTGATCGCCGTCGAACAGGCCCAGGACGGTGTTGGTGTTGCCGACGTCGACGGTGAGCAGCACGTCAGCGACCGATCCGCAGGTCGACGCCGAGGTCGAGCACCGCCGCGGAGTGGGTCAGGGCACCGATCGCGAGGAAGTGGACGCCGGTCTCGGCCACGGCGCGGGCGGTCTCGAGCCCGAGCCCGCCGGAGGCCTCGGTCAGGACGCCCAGGGCGCGACAGGCCGCGACCGCCTCCCGCATCTCCGGCAACGCCATGTTGTCCAGCAGCACCAGGTCGGCACCCGCCTCGAGCACCTCCTGCACCTGCGCAACGGTGTCGCACTCGACCTCGACGGCCAGGCCCGGGAACGCGCGGCGCACCGCCTCGAACGCCTGCCGCACCCCGCCGGCCGCGACGACGTGGTTGTCCTTGACCAGGGCGGCGTCCGACAGCGACAGGCGGTGGTTGGTGCCGCCGCCGCAGCGGACGGCGTGCTTCTCCAGTCGACGCAGGCCGGGCGTGGTCTTGCGGGTGTCGCGGATCCGCGCGCCGGTGCCGTCCACGGCGTCGACCCAGCGGCGGGTCAGGGTGGCGACGCCTGACAGGTGACACAGCAGGTTGAGCGCTGTGCGCTCGGCCGTCAGCAGCTGGCGCACCGGGCCCTCGGCCTCCAGCACCGCCTGGCCCACGACGGCGGGAACCCCGTCACGGCCGACGATCCGGTGCACCACGTCGCCCTCGCACACGACGTCGAGCACCGCCATCGCGACGGCCGTCCCCGCAACGGTGCCCGCCTGGCGGGGGACGAAGGCGGCGACCCCGCGCAGCTCGAGCGCGACGGTGGCGACGCTGGTCACGTCGACGCCCCCGTCGAGGTCCTCGGCGACGGCCCGGACGACCAGGTCCAGGACGTACGCCGGGTCGAGCCCCGCGCTCGCCAGCGCCTCACGGGTGGCCGGGGCCAGGCGGTCGTGGGCCAGGGTCACGCGGACTCCAGGGGCTCGAAGCGGGTGCCGGACAGGGTGGTCACGAGGTGGCCGCGCCAGGCCGGCGAGGCGTCGGGGTGGTCCTCGCGCCAGTGCGACCCCCGTGTCTCCTCGCGCCGGGCGGCCGCCGACACGAGGGCCGTGGCCACGTCGTGCAGGTCGGTCGCCTCCCAGGCTGAGGGAGACGGCGCCGCACTGGTGCGAGTGGCGAGCTCCTCGAGCGCGTCGGCGGCGGTCGCGAGCGACTGCTTGCTCCGCAGCACGCCGGCGCCCTCGGTCATGGTCCGACAGAGGTCGGCCCGGACGGAGGGGGCGAGCAGCACCTGCTCCCCGGCCCCGGGGACCGGCTCGCCCTGCGGCGGGAGCGAGCGCTCGAGGTCGGCGCCGATGCGGGCGGCGAACACCAGGCCCTCGAGCAGGCTGTTGGAGGCCAGCCGGTTGGCGCCGTGCACCCCGGTGCAGGCGACCTCGCCGCAGGCGTACAGGCCGGGCACGTCCGTGCGGCCGTGCAGGTCGGTGCGCACACCTCCGCTGGCGTAGTGCGCCGCCGGCGAGACCGGGACCAGCTCGGTGACGGGGTCGATCCCCGCCTCGCGGCAGCGCGCCACGATGGTCGGGAAGCGCTGCAGCAGGAGCTCCTGCCCGAGGTGCCGCGCGTCGAGGTAGACGTGCTCCACGCCGAGCTCGTTCATCCGCCGCGTGATGGCCTTGGCCACCACGTCGCGGGGCGCGAGGTCGGCCAGCGGGTGGTCCTCGGGTCCGATCACGCGACGCCCGTTGGCGTCGACCAGGAACGCGCCCTCCCCTCGCACGGCCTCCGACACCAGCGGCTGCTGGCCGGTCAGGCCCGGCCCGAGGTAGAGCGACGTCGGGTGGAACTGGACGAACTCGAGGTCGGCCACCTCGGCGCCCGCGCGCAGCGCCAGCGCGACGCCGTCACCGGTCGAGACCGGGGGGTTTGTCGTGCTCGAGAAGACCTGCCCCATCCCGCCGGTCGCCAGCACGACCGCGCGGGCGTGGACCGCCCCGACGCCGTCGCGGGTGCCCTCGCCGAGCACGTGCAGGGTGACGCCGGCGGCTCGACCGTCCGCGGTCCTCAGCAGGTCGAGCACCAGCGCGTGCTCGACGAGCCGGATCCGGGGGTGGGCCTTGACCGCCGCGATCAGCGCGCGCTGCACCTCGGCACCGGTCGCGTCGCCGCCGGCGTGCACGATCCGGTCGCGGTGGTGCCCGCCCTCGCGCGTGAGCGACAGCTCCCCCGACGGGTCGCGGTCGAACGCCGCGCCGAGCTCGATCAGCTCCCGGAGTCGGGCCGGGCCCTCGGTGCACAGGACCCGGACGGCCTGCTCGTCGCACAGGCCGACGCCCGCCTCGAGGGTGTCCTGCAGGTGCTCCTCGGGGGTGTCGTCGGGGCCGAGCGCCGCCGCGACCCCGCCCTGCGCCCAGCGGGTCGAGCCGTCGTCGACCAGGACCTTGGTGACGAGCAGGACGTCACCGGCGCGGGTGGCGTGCAGGGCCGTCATCAGCCCGGCGACGCCCGAGCCGACGACGACCACGTCCGCGGTCGTGGTCCACCCGGGGCCGGGGGCCCGCAGCCGCCGAACCGTGGTCACCAGACCAGCACGGGGTCGGCCGGCCGGGGGTCATCCAGCCGGGGGGCGGTGCGCCGCCGGTCGTCGAACCATGGTTCAGTCAGAGCGGGGTGGTCGTCGTAGGACCCGGTGTGCGCGTGCGACCGGTCGCCGCGGAGCAGGCCGGGCAGCGCCTCGGCGGGGTCGTGGCCGGTGCCGGAGATGCGGTTGTCGGCGTCGACGAAGACGATCCGCGGGACGAGGCGACGCGCCTCGGCGTCCTCGGCCTGACCGTAGGCGATGAGGATGACCAGGTCGCCGGGGTGCACGAGATGGGCTGCTGCACCGTTGATCCCGAGGATACCGGTCCCCCGAGGGCCCGCGATGACGTAGGTCTCCAGGCGGGCGCCGTTGGTGACGTCCACGATCGCGACCTGCTCGCCGGCGAGCAGGTCGGCGGCGTCCATGAGGTCCTCGTCGACGGTCACCGAGCCCACGTAGTGCAGGTCGGCCTGCGTCACCGTCGCGCGGTGGATCTTGCTCTTCAGCATGGTGCGGTACACGCGGTCAGCGCTCCCTGTCGTGGGTCGTTGCTGTGTCGGTCAGGACCATGTTGTCGATGAGGCGGGTGGTGCCGACCCGCGCAGCGACGACCAGCAGGTCGCCGTCCGGGTGGTCGGCGAAGGTCGTGCTGTCGACGCGTGCGAGGTAGTCGAGCTCGACACCCGGCTCAGCGGTCACCAGTGCCCGACCGGCCTCGACGTCGCGGCGGTGCAGTGCCCGGCCCAGGACCAGCGCCGAGGTGCGCTGCTCGGGCGACAGGAAGCGGTTGCGGCTGGACAGCGCCAGCCCGTCCGGCTCACGCACCGTCGGCACGCCCACCACGTCGACCTGGAGGTCCAGGTCGCGCACCATGCGCCGGATGCCGGCCAGCTGCTGGGCGTCCTTCTGCCCGAACAGCGCGACGTGCGGGCGGGTCAGCTGCAGCAGCTTGAGCACCACGGTGAGCACGCCGTCGAAGTGGCCCGGGCGGCTCGCGCCCTCGAGCACCTCTCCGAGCGGCCCGGCCGTCACCCGTACGACGGGCGGCCCGTCGGGGTAGACGACGTCCGGTGCCGGCGTGAAGACGACCGTGGCTCCCTCGCGCGCGCACAGCGCCAGGTCGGCCTCGAGCGTGCGAGGGTAGCGGTCGAGGTCCTCACCGGCTCCGAACTGCAGCGGGTTCACGAAGATCGTCACCAGGACGCTGTCCGCTGACCGGACGGCTGTGCGGATCAGCTCGGCGTGGCCGTCGTGCAGCGCGCCCATCGTCATGACGACCGCGACGCTCCCGGCGAGCGCGTCCCGGGCCTGCGCCAGCTCCGGCCGGCCCGCGGCGACGATCACTGCGGCACGCGCCCGCTCGGCGGGGTGGCCAGCACCTCGAGCAGCGCCCAGGCCCGGTCGGCGTCCAGGCGGCCGGATGCCAGGGCCCGGTCGGCGGTGAGGCGGGCCATCGCGACGTAGGTCGGCAGCACCTCGGGCGCCACGGCGGCGAGCACCTCGAGGTGGGCGCGCACGGTCCCGGCGTCACCGCGGGCCACCGGGCCGGTCAGCGCCGCGTCGCCCGAGCGCAGCGCGCCGTCGAGGGCCGCGCCGAGCAGCGGGCCGAGCACCTGGCCGGGGTGCTCGACCCCGGCGGTGCGCAGCAGGTCCGCCGAGCTGGCGACCAGCGTCGTCAGGTGGTTCGCGCCGTGGGCCAGCGCGGCGTGCCAGAGCGGCCGCTGGTCCTCGGTCAGCCACACGGGCTCGCCGCCCATCTCGACGACGAGGACCTCGGCGATCGGGCGCAGCGGGTCGGGAGCGGTGACCCCGAAGGCCGTGCCGGTGAGCCGCTCCAGGTCGACGCGCGTGCCGGCGAACGGCAGGACGGGGTGCAGCGCCAGCGGCAGCGCCCCCTCGCGGACGGCCGGCTCGAGAACCGTCAGCCCGTGGCGTCCGCTGGTGTGGGCGAGCAGCTGGCCGCGCTGGACGGCGCCGGTGACGGCCAGCCCCTCGACCAGTCCCGTGAGCGCGTCGTCCGGGACGGTCAGCAGCACCAGCGACGCGTCAGCCAGCACCTGCTCGACGGGCACCACCGGGACTCCGGGCAGCAGGTCGGCCGCGCGGGCGCGGGAACCGGCGGAGACGGCAGACACGGCGACCAGATCGTGGCCGGCCCGGAGCAGAGCGGCCCCCAGCACTGCGCCCACCCGGCCGGCGCCCACGACGCCGACGGCCAGGCGCGGCCGGTCGGTCAGACAGGGGTCCATCAGTCGTTCCAGTCCTCAGAGGGGTACCGGACGGTGCCTGGCCAGCGTAACGGGACGACGAGGTCCCTGGCGTGTGGGCCGGGTCACGCCCTCGTCAGCCGCGCGCGTCCTGTGGGGGCGCTCCGTCGGCGGACGGCTCGGCGTACCTGCCTGCGGCGCCGTCAGCCGGCAGGACCACCTGGGTGCAGCGGCTCACGGCGAGCAGGACGCCCTCGTCGTCGAACAGCTGGGCCTCGCAGAACACCACCCGCCGGGTGCGTCGCACCACCGTGCCGGTGGCCCGCACGGTCCCGACCCTGGTGGAGCGCAGGAACTCCACCCGCAGGTCCGCGGTGAGGAAGGCCTGCGTGTCGTCGAGCACGCTCCAGCACGCGCCGCCCATCGCGGCGTCGAGCAGTGCGGTCACCAGTCCGCCCTGGATGACCGTCCCGGTGGCGGTGGGGAACCCGTAGTCGGCCGTGGCGTCCCACGCGATGGTGGTCGAGCCGTGGGACCAGGCCTCCCGGCGGTAACCCAGCGTCGTCCAGATGTGGGTGCCACCGCGCTGGGTGTCGTCGAAGCTGTTGGGCCGCGGGTTCGGGTCGGGTGCCATGCCGCGGCATGCTGCCACCGTGACCCCCTCCCCCGGCTCCCGCCCCTGGTCCGAGGCGATGCAGGACGCGCTCTACGGCGCGGACGGCTTCTTCCTCCGAAGCGCCCCGGCGGCGCACTTCCGCACGTCGGTGACCGCGTCGCCGGTGTTCGCGACGGCCGTACGCCGGCTCGCCGGCCTCGTCGACGACGCGCTCGGGCGGCCGGACCCGTTCGACGTGGTCGACGTCGGCGCTGGACGCGGGGAGCTGCTGTCGGCCCTGCCCGACGTGCCCGCCCGGTGGCGGCTGACCGGGGTGGAGCTGGCCCCCGACCCGGGCACGGAGGTCCGGTGGGCCGCCGAGGTCCCCCCGCTGGAGGGCCTGCTGATCGCCAACGAGTGGCTGGACGACGTGCCGCTGGACGTGCTGTTCGACGGGCTCGTGGTGGAGGTGGCCGCCGACGGGACGGAGCGGCTGGGCGGATCGGGCCCCGCCGAGGCGCTCGGGTGGGCGGAGCGGTGGTGGCCGCAGGGCCGCCGCGTCGAGGTGGGGCTGTCGCGAGACCGGGCGTGGGCCGCGGCCGTGGGGCAGGTGCGGCGTGGGCTCGCGGTCGCCGTCGACTACGGCCACGTGCTCGGCGACCGGTCGGTCTTCGGCGACCGCCGGCCGACGCTGACCGGTTACCGCGACGGCCGGCAGGTGCCACCGCTCCCGGACGGCACGTGCGACCTCACCGCTCACGTCTCGCTGGACGCTGTGGCGGAGGCCGTCGGCGGCTACGTGCTCGAGCAGCGAGATGCACTGTCGCTGCTGGGGGTCCGGTCCGAGCCGCCACCCCGGTCGCTGTCGCTCAGCGACCCGCGCGGCTACCTCGCGCTGCTCCAGCAGGCGTCCCAGGCCGCCGAGCTGCTGGACCGGCGGGGGCTCGGCGGGTTTGGCTGGGTCGTGTGCCCGGTGGGGATCCCCGCTCCGCTGCTGGGCTCGTAGGCTCCCCCCGTGGCACTCCGCGAGCAGGTCGTGGGGATCGGTGCGGCCGCGCACGCCAGTGCCGACGCGGTGCTGGTCCTGGGCCCGCAGCACCCCTCGAGCCACGGCGTGCTGCAGCTCGCACTGACGCTGGAGGGCGACACGGTGGTCCGGGCCGAGCCCGAGGTCGGCTTCCTGCACCGCGGGGCCGAGAAGCTCTTCGAGGTCCGCGACTACCGGCAGCTGGTCATGCTCGCCAACCGGCACGACTGGCTGTCGGCGTTCAGCAACGAGCTCGGGATCGTGCTGGCCGTCGAACGGATGCTGGGCATGCAGGTGCCCGAGCGCGCCGTCTGGCTGCGCACGCTGCTCGCCGAGCTCAACCGGGTCCTCAACCACCTGCTCTTCCTCGGCGCGTCACTGCCCGAACAGCCTGGTCTGCAGGGGTTCCGTGAGCGCGAGGCGCTGCAGGCGGTGATGGAGGAGGCCACCGGCGGGCGGATGCACTACATGTTCAACCGGGTCGGGGGGCTGCGGGAGGACGTCCCGCTCGACTGGACCGACCGGCTCGCGGCCGCGCTGGCAGACGCCCGGGCGGTGGGCGTCGCGATGGCCGCCGTGGTCCACGAGGACGAGGCCTTCGGCGCACGCACCCGCGGCATCGGCGTCCTCCCCGCGGCCGACGTGCTGTCCCACGGCGTCTCCGGACCGGTCGCCCGCGCGTCCGGCGTCGACCTCGACCTGCGCCGGGACGAGCCCTACCTCGCGTACGGCTCGCTGGACGTCCCCGTCGTCACCCGCACCGCCGGCGACGCGCACGCCCGCTTCGCGTGCGTCGTCGACCAGGTCGCGGTCTCCCTCGACCTCGCCGAGGCCTGCCTGGCCCGGCTCCCGTCCGGTCCCGTGAACCTACGGCTCCCCAAGACCGTCCGGGCCCCCGAGGGTACGACGTACGCCTGGACCGAGGGCCCGCTCGGCATCTCCGGCTACTACCTGGTGTCCCGCGGCGACCGCGTGCCGTGGCGCCTCGCCATGCGGACCGCGTCCTTCAACAACGTCTCCGCGCTGGCCGGCGTGCTGGCCGGCGTCCGCGTCCAGGACCTCGTCACGGTGCTCTGCTCGTTCTTCTTCGTGATCGGCGACATCGACAAGTAGGGGCAGGACCGCCTCGCCCGCGGCAGGATGACCGACATGACCCTGGACCTGCTCGACTGGCGGCGGCAGGTGGCGCGGCTGTACGCCGGGGTGCGGGCCGAGAGCTCGCCGCGGGTCGCCCACGCCGGCTGGCAGACGGTCCGCGACCAGCTGTTCGCCGATCACCCGTGCTCCCCCGCCGACCGCGAGGGCTTCCGCGGGCTACGGGTCGCGGCGTACGACCCGGACTGGCGGGCCGAGGTCCGGATGGACCCGGCGCCCGCCCGGCGGCTGGAGATCCCCACGGCGACGGACGGCGTGGTGCCCTTCGAGCGGATCGGCGTGCTGCGCACGCCCTGGGGACCGCTCGACGCGTGGTGGCTCGACACGTACGGCGGCGGTCTGTGGGTGCCCGTCGGCGACCGCAGCAACGGCCGCAGCACGTACGGCGGCGGTCGCTACCTGCTCGACACGGCCCAGGGCGCCGACCTGGGGTCCAACGCCGACGGGGCCCTGGTGATCGACCTGAACTTCCTGTACGCACCGAGCTGCGCGCACGACCCGCGCTGGGCCTGCCCGCTGGCGCCGGACGGCAACGCGCTCGACGTCTCGGTGGTGGTGGGCGAGCTCTCCAGCGCATGAGGCCCGGGGTTCCCGGGCCGGCTTCCCGGGCAGGGGCGGATCATGACGGTGATCGGGTTCCACGCGTCCCACGAGCAGGTCCACCCGCTGCAGCTGCTGGAGGCGGTGCGCCAGGCCGAGCAGGTCGGCTTCACCGCCGCCATGTGCTCGGACCACTTCTCGCCCTGGAGCGAGCGGCAGGGCCACTCGGGCTTCGCCTGGTCCTGGCTCGGCGCCGCGCTGCAGGCGACCGACCTGCCGTTCGGCGTCGTGAACGCCCCCGGCCAGCGCTACCACCCGGCGATCATCGGACAGGCGATGGCGACGCTGACGGCGATGTACCCCGGTCGGTTCTGGGCGGCGCTCGGGACCGGTGAGGCCTCCAACGAGCACATCACCGGCGCGGTCTGGCCGCGCAAGGACGTCCGCAACGAGCGGTTGCGGGAGTGCGTCGACGTGCTCCGCGGCCTGTTCGCCGGCGAGGAGGTCAGCCACGACGGCCTCGTCACCGTGGACCGGGCCAAGCTGTGGACCCGCCCGGAGGTGCCGCCGCCGCTGATCGCGGCGGCGGTCAGCGCCAAGACCGCCGCCTGGGCTGCCGAATGGTCGGACGGGCTCGCCACCGTGCTGCAGCCGAAGGAGGCGCTGCAGGGCGTCATCGAGGCCTACCGGGGCGCCGGGGGGACCGGGCCGCTGGTCCTGCAGGTCCACCTGTCGTACGCGGAGGACGACGAGCAGGCCCTGCAGATCGCCCACGACCAGTGGCGCACGAACGTCTTCGACCCGCCGGTCTGCTGGGACCTGGACCACATCGCGCTGTTCGACGAGATCGGCGAGAAGGTGGCGCCGGAGGACCTGCACGGACCGGTGCTGGTCTCCTCCGACCCCGCGCGGCACGCGGCCTGGATCGACGAGCTGGCCGCCCTGGGCTTCGACGAGGTCTACCTGCACCACGTCGGCCAGGAGCAGGCGGAGTTCCTCGACGTCTTCGGCGACAAGGTCCTGCCGCAGCTCGACGTCACCCGCAAGCTCGCCGCATGAGGGTCACCGACACCAGCGACCTGTGGTGGAAGAACGCCGTCGTCTACTGCCTGGACGTCGAGACGTTCATGGACTCCGACGGCGACGGGACGGGCGACCTGGCCGGCCTTGCGGAGCGCATCGACTACCTCGCCGAGCTGGGCATCACCTGCCTGTGGCTGATGCCGATCTACCCGACGCCCGACCGCGACGACGGCTACGACATCACCGACTTCTACGGCGTCGACCCGCGCCTGGGCAACCACGGCGACCTGGTCGAGGTCCTGCGCACGGCCCGCGACCGAGGGATGCGCGTGATCGTCGACCTCGTCGTGAACCACACCTCCGACCAGCACCCCTGGTTCAAGGCTGCGCGGTCCAGCCGCACGTCGAAGTACCGCGACTTCTACGTCTGGCAGGACGAGCCGCCGAAGGAGCAGTCGGAGGTGGTCTTCCCGGACCAGGAGAACAGCGTCTGGCAGTACGACGAGAAGGCCGGCCAGTACTACCTCCACCAGTTCTACAAGCACCAGCCCGACCTCAACGTCACCAACCCGGCGGTGCGTGATGAGATCGCCAAGGTCATGGGCTTCTGGCTGGAGCTCGGCATCTCCGGGTTCCGCGTCGACGCCGTGCCGTTCTTCCTCGCCACCAACGGCGTGGACGACGCCTCCGCGTCCTTCGGCGACCCGCACGGCTACCTGCGTGACCTCCGCTCGTTCCTTGGCCGGCGCACCGGTGACGGGGTCCTGCTCGGCGAGGTCAACCTGCCGCACGAGGACCAGCAGCTGTTCTTCGGAGGCACCGACGGAGACGAGCTGACCATGCAGTTCGACTTCATCGCGATGCAGAAGCTCTACCTGTCGCTCGCCCGCGAGGACGCCGGCCCGGTCGCCGAGGCGCTGCTCAGCCGCCCGGAGATCTCCTCCGACTGCCAGTGGGCGACCTTCGTCCGCAACCACGACGAGCTCACGCTCGACAAGCTCAGCGACGCCGAGCGCGGCGAGGTCTTCGCGGCGTTCGGGCCCGACCCCGACATGCAGGTGTACGACCGGGGTCTGCGCCGCCGCCTGCCCCCGATGCTGCAGGGCGACCCGCGCCGCATCCGCATGGTCTACAGCCTGCTGTTCTCGCTGCCCGGCACCCCGGTCCTGTTCTACGGCGAAGAGATCGGCATGGGCGAGAACCTCGACGTCCCGGGGCGTCTCGCCGTGCGCACGCCGATGCAGTGGTCGGACCACAAGAACGGCGGCTTCTCCACCGCCGCACCGTCGAAGCTCCCGGCCGCCGTCGTCGAGGGCGGGTTCGGCCCCCAGCACGTCAACGTCTCGGCCCAGCGGCGCGATCCCGACTCGCTCCTGTCGTTCATGACGCTGCTGACCCAGCGCTACCGCGAGTGTCCCGAGCTCGGCTGGGGCGAGTTCGCCGTGCTCGACCAGCCCCACACGCAGGTGCTCGCGCACTCCGTGACCTGGGACGAGGCCTGCCTGGTCGCCGTGCACAACCTCTCGGCCGAGCCCGTCACCGTCCCGCTGACCCTCCAGGACCTCGACACCGACACCCTTCTGGTCGACCTGCTGTGCGACGGGACCCACGAGGTCGGCGCCGGCGGGGCGGTCGAGGTGCCGCTGCCGGCGTACGGCTTCCGCTGGTTGAGGGTGCTGCGGCCGGGCGACCGCCGCTTGACGTGACGGCTCCCGACCGCGAGCCCTGGTGGACCACCGCCGTCGGCTACCAGGTCTACCCGCGCAGCTTCGCCGACTCCGACGGCGACGGCATCGGGGACCTGCGCGGGCTGCTCGGCCGACTCGACCACCTCGTCGAGCTGGGCGTCGACGTCGTCTGGCTCTCGCCCGTCTACCCGTCGCCGCAGCACGACAACGGCTACGACATCAGCGACTACGAGGACGTCGACCCGGTCTTCGGCTCGCTCTCGGACCTCGACGAGCTGATCGCGGCCCTGCACGACCGGGGCATGCGGCTGGTGATGGACCTCGTCGTCAACCACACCTCCGACGAGCACCCGTGGTTCACGGCCTCGAGGTCGAGCCGCGAGGACCCCAAACGCGACTGGTACTGGTGGCGACCGCCCCGCCCCGGGGCCGTTCCCGGCACGCCCGGCGCCGAGCCGACCAACTGGGGCTCGATGTTCTCCGGTCCGGCGTGGACCTTCGACGAGGCCAGCGGTGAGTACTACCTGCACCTGTTCGCCCGCCAGCAGCCGGATCTCAACTGGGAGAACCCCGAGGTCCGCGCGGCCGTCTACGAGATGATGCGGTGGTGGCTCGACCGGGGTGTCGACGGCTTCCGCATGGACGTCATCAACCTGATCTCCAAGGATCCGTCGCTGCCGGACGGGGTGGTACGCGACGGGCAGGTCCACGGCGACGGCTCGCCGTACTTCTTCTGCGGCCCACGGATCCACGAGTACCTCCAGGAGATGCACCGCGAGGTGCTCACCGGACGGGAGGGCCTGCTGACCATCGGAGAGATGCCGGGGGTCAGCGTGGAGCAGGCGGTCCTGTTCACCGACCCGACGCGCAACGAACTCGACATGGTGTTCCAGTTCGAGCACGTCGGCGTCGACCAGGGCGGGACCAAGTGGGAGGTCCAGGCGTTCGACCTGCGCCGCCTCAAGGCCTCGCTCGGGCGCTGGCAGACCGGACTGGCCGAGCGCGGGTGGAACACGCTGTACTGGAACAACCACGACCAGCCCCGGGTCGTCTCCCGCTTCGGCGACGACGGCGAGCACCGCGTGCGCTCCGCCACGATGCTCGCGACCGTGCTCCACCTGCACCGCGGGACGCCGTTCGTCTACCAGGGCGAGGAGCTCGGGATGACCAACGTGCCCCTGGCCGGCCCGGAGGACCTGCACGACGTCGAGTCCCGCAACCACTACCGGACCGCGGTCGTCGACGGCGGCGCCGACCCGGAGCAGGTGATGGCGGCGATCCGCGCCATGGGCCGCGACAACGCACGCAGCCCGGTCCAGTGGGACACCTCGCCGCACGCCGGGTTCACCACCGGCGAGCCGTGGATGCCGGTCCACCCGGGCTTCCCCGAGGTCAACGCCGAGGCCGCCCGCGCCGACCCGGGGTCGGTGTTCCACCACTACCGCCGCCTGATCGCCCTCCGCCACGACGAGCGGGTCGTCGCGCACGGCGACTTCACGCTGCTGCTGCCGGATCACGAGCACGTCTACGCCTTCACCCGGCGGCTCGACGAGGTGAAGCTGCTGGTGCTGGGCAACTTCTCCGGGTCGACCCTCACCGTCGACCTGCCGGGGTGGAGCGGGTGCGAGGTCCTGCTGCGCAACCTGCCCGAGGCGTACGCCCCAGGTGGCGAGCTGGTGCTCGCCCCGTGGGAGGCCCGGGTGCACCGCCGCGCCGTGCGGGCTAGTGGCTGAGGTAGTCCAAGAACCGCGCCCGCAGCAGCGGCTCGTCGTCGCCGAGCGGCTCCTTGCCCCTGAGCTCGCGCACCATGGTGATGAGCTCGCTGATCGAGCCGGTGATGCCCCCCGAGGAGCCGTCCTCGCCGGCGATCGCCTGCGACCCGCGCATGTGCTTGACCAGGTCCCAGACGAAGCCGACGTCCTTGTCCTTCTCTGCCTTGTTGAGCGCGCGGACGCGGAGTTCGTCGGTGGAGAGGGCGTCCAGGTCTGCAGTCACGCCCTCGACCCTAGCCGGGGGTCCTCGGGCACGCGGCAGGCGCGCTCGAGCACAAGCGCGGCGGCCACCAGCGCGAGGCAGGACAGCGCCGACAACCCGGCCACCAGGGCGTCGCGCTCGGCGCCGAGCAGCTCGGCGCCCCGCGGCAGGGTCCAGACCAGCAGCCCGGCGTAGACCCCGAGCAGCACTGCACCGGCCGTGCTCGAGGCCTTCGCCAGCGCCGCGGCACGCGCCACCTGCATAGGGTGCAGCGGCCGCGCTCCGGGGCGGCTCCGGTGCGCCACTCGCTCCCGGACCACCCGGGCCATGCCGAGCTCAGCGATCGTCAGCAGGACCAGGCTGACCGGTGCGTACGGCGGGAGCTCGGGCAGCGAGGAGTGAGCCGTCGCGGCCAGCAGGTAGCCCAGGAGGGCGAAGCCCACGACGAGCCCGACCAGCGTCGACAGCTTGGTCTCGGTCACCCCGGCAGCCCGGTCACGTGAGCCGCAGGTCGTCGCGGCGGCGCACGTCGCCGGTCCCGAGCTCGCACAGCAGCGCGGCGACCGCGCCGTGGCCCGGGAGCACGGCGTCCGGGTCGAGGTCGAGCCACGGCGCCAGCACGAACGCCCGCTCGTGCGCGCGTGGGTGCGGCACGACCAGCCCATCGGGGACGGGCCCCCGGGCGAGGACCACGTCGACATCCAGGGTGCGCGGACCCCACCGGAAAGTGCGCTCGCGACCGGCCCGTCGCTCCGCCTGCTGCGCCCGATCCCAGGCCACCGTCGCGTCGAGGTCGCACAGGAGCACGGCGTTGAGGAAGTCGTCCTGCTCGATATCGCCCCATGGGGCGGTCTCGAAGACTCCCGACACGGCGCGGGGGGCGAGCGCCTCGACGGCCTGCTGGAGGTAGGCCAGGCGGTCCCCGAGGTTCGACCCGATCGACAGGACGGCGAGGGCGTCCCGGTGCCCAGCAGGGGAGGCGCTGGGGCTCACGGTCGGCGGACCGTCACCGCGACGTCGGTGAACGCCCGGCGGATCGGGGCCGACGGCTTGTGCACGGTGACCTCGACCGCGCTCACGCCGGGCGGGGCGAGGCACACGTCGGCCAGCCGAGACGCCAGGGTCTCGATCAGGTCGCAGGGCTCGCCCTCGACGACGGCCGCGAGCTGCTCGGCGAGCGTGCCGTAGTCGACGGTCAACGCCAGGTCGTCGGCGGCGGCGGCGGCCCGCACGTCGACCGTGAGGACCGCGTCGACCAGGAAGTCCTGGCCGTCGCGGCGCTCCTCGGGGAACACGCCGTGGAAGCCGCGGACCCGGAGACCGCTCAGGGTGATGCGGTCGCTCGCGCTCACTCCAGCCGACCCAGCACCGGCGAGCCGTGGTGGACCTGCACGCGCCAGCCACCGGGCCGCCGGACCAGCACGTTGGTGGCGACGACCGAGGTGTTGGTCGTGCCCTGCTCGGTGACCTCGGTCAGGACGTTCTCGGTGCACGTCACGACCGCGGTGTCACCGGTGACGCTGATGTGCACGTCGGTGAGGAAGAACTGGATGTAGTCCGTCCCGGCCATCACCGCGGACCACGACCGCAGCACCTGGTCGCGTCCGCGCAGCATGGGCCAGCCGGGGTGGACGCACACGACGGCGGCCGGATCGACGTCGTCCCAGACCTGGGCCATCCGGTCGACGTCGGCGCTCTCGAAGGCCTCGTAGAGAGAGGCGTTGAGCGCCTCCGCGGCCTCGACGTCGCTCACCGCGACACTGCCGCGACGACGCGGACGGCGTCGGCGCTCGGCCGTACGTCGTGCACCCGTACGGCCCAGACGCCGGCCTGCGCGGCAAGGACGGTGACGGCGGCAGTTGCTGCATCTCGCTCACCCACCGGCCGGCGCTCGCCGCCGGGCGCTGCGAGCAGCTCCCCCAGGAAGCCCTTGCGGGAGGCGCCGACCAGCAGCGGCTGCCCCAGGTCGACCAGCGAGGCCAGCTGCCGCAGCAGGGCCCAGTTGTGCTCCCCGTCCTTGGCGAAGCCCAGGCCCGGGTCGAGCAGCAGCCGGTCGCCGCAGACGCCGGCCTGCAGCGCGGCCGTGCGGCGGGCGGACAGCTCCTCCCGCACCTCGCGCACGACGTCGTCGTAGCGGGCCCGGGACTGCATGTCGACGGAGTGTCCGCGCCAGTGCATCGCGACGTAGCGGACGCCCAGGCGCGCCACGACCGGCAGCATCGCCGGGTCGGCAAGACCACCGGAGACGTCGTTGACCAGCTGGGCACCGGCGTCGACCGAGGCCTCAGCGACCGCCGACCGCATGGTGTCGACCGAGACGACCGCGCCGGCGGCGACCAGGCCCTGCACGACGGGCAGGACCCGGCGCAGCTCCTCCGCCTCGGCCACCCGGCCAGCGCCCGGCCGGGTGGACTCGCCGCCGACGTCGAGCAGGTCGGCGCCGTCTTCGAGCAGCTGCAGGCCGTGACGGACCGCCTGTGACGTACTGGGGTGGCCGTCGCTGAACGAGTCGGGGCTGGCGTTCACGACCCCCATGACACGGGTGCGTCCAAGACCGGGGAAGCCGGACAGCTCGCGCACCGTCTCAGCCCCCGTGACGAAGCAGTGGCGGCACGGGCTAGGAGGCCGGGTCCGTGCCCGTCGCGCGACGGCGCCGGGGGTGCGGGGTCGACCGCGGTGGCTGCCCCGCCGGCGCCTCGGGCTCCGGCGGGGTGGCCGCGCCGGGCGGGGGCGTCGCGTTGCGCTCGGCCGTCGCGGTGTCCGGCTCGGATGCCGTGCGGTTGACGTTCGCGCGCGCCCGGGCAGCGGCCTGGTCGCCCGTGGCGCGGCGGCGGGAGGTCGTCTTGCTCGGCGGACGCCCGGCGCCCCCGGCCTTGCGGCCCCGGGCGAGGTCCTCCAGGTCGTCGGGCCCCATGACCGCCAGCTCGGCGGGGGTGAGCACCGGCGGGCGGGTCGACAGCGGGCGCCGGCCGTTGCCGGTCGGGTGCTGGCGACTGGGGCGCTTCTCGACCCGGGCGAAGATCTCGGCGACCTCGTCCTTCTCCAGCGTCTCCTTGTCGAGCAGCTTCAGGACCATGTCGTCAAGGACGTCGCGGTACTCGACGAGGATCTCCCACGCCTCGTGGTGGGCGTTCTCGACCAGCGTCCGCACCTCGGCGTCGACCACGGCGGCGACCTCCTCGGAGTAGTCGCGGCCGTGGCCCATGTCGCGGCCCATGAACACCTCGCCGGACTCCTGGCCGAACTTCACCGCCCCCAGGCGCTCGCTCATGCCGTACTGCGTCACCATCGCGCGGGCGGTCGCGGTCGCCTTCTCGATGTCGTTGCTGGCCCCTGTGGTCGGGTCGTGGAACACCAGCTCCTCGGCGGCCCGGCCCCCCATGGCGTAGGCGAGCATGTCGAGCAGCTCGGCGCGGCTCTGCGAGTACTTGTCCTCGAGCGGCAGCACCATCGTGTAGCCCAGCGCCCGGCCGCGAGGCAGGATCGTGATCTTGTGCACCGGGTCGGTGTTGGGCAGGGCGTGCGCGACCAGCGCGTGGCCGGCCTCGTGGTAGGCCGTGACCTTCTTCTCCTTGTCGCTCATCAGCCGGGTCCGGCGCTGCGGGCCGGCCATGACGCGGTCGATGGCCTCCTCGAGCGTCGTCGCGGTGATGAGCTTGCCGCCGCCGCGGGCGGTCAGCAGCGCGCCCTCGTTGATGACGTTGGCCAGGTCGGCGCCGGTGAAGCCGGGGGTGCGACGCGCGATCACCTCGAGGTCGAGGTCGGGCGAGACCGGCTTGCCCTTGGCGTGCACGGTCAGGATCTGCTTGCGGCCCTGCATGTCGGGGCGGTCCACGGCGATCTGGCGGTCGAAGCGGCCGGGGCGCAGCAGCGCCGGGTCCAGGATGTCCGGGCGGTTGGTGGCGGCGATCAGGATGACGCCGCCCTTGACGTCGAAGCCGTCCATCTCGACCAGCATCTGGTTGAGGGTCTGCTCGCGCTCGTCGTGCCCGCCGCCCATGCCGGCGCCGCGGTGGCGACCGACGGCGTCGATCTCGTCGATGAAGATGATTGCGGGGGCGTTGGCCTTGGCCTGCTCGAACAGGTCACGCACGCGGCTGGCGCCGACGCCGACGAACATCTCGACGAAGTCCGAGCCCGAGATGGAGTAGAACGGCACGCCCGCCTCGCCGGCGACGGCGCGCGCGAGCAGCGTCTTGCCCGTGCCGGGAGGGCCGTACAGCAGGACGCCCTTGGGGATCTTGGCGCCGACGGCCTGGAACTTCGCCGGGTCCTGGAGGAACTCCTTGATCTCGTGGAGCTCCTCGATCGCCTCGTCGGAGCCGGCCACGTCCGCGAACGTCGTCTTGGGGGTGTCCTTGCTGACCAGCTTGGCCTTGGACTTGCCGAACTGCATGACGCGGTTGCCGCCGCCCTGCATCTGGGTCATGAAGAAGAACAGCAGGCCCAGGATCAGCAGGATCGGCAGGAAGCTCACCAGGATCGAGACGAACAGCCCCTGGTTGTTGACCTGCACGTCGTAGGCGATCTCGGCCTCACGCAGGGCGTCAGTGATCTGCACGCCCTGGTCCGGCAGGTAGGAGGCCTTCACCATCGTCTCGCCGTCGATCGCGGAACCGTCCTCGAGCTGGAGACGGATCTCCTGCTCGTTGGCGAGCACCTGGACCGGCTCGGAGCCCGAGCTCACGACGTCACCGGCGCTGATCGCGGCAAGCACCTGAGCGGTGTCGACCTCGGTGAACTCGCTGTCACCGCGCAGGCCGCCCGAGACGGCGAGCACGATCAGCAGACCCAGGGTGATGTAGAGGAACGGCCCGCGGGAGAAGCGCTTGAGGTTCATCGACGCGAGGCGGAGAGCCCCGTCCCTCCTGAGAGAAGATGGATCACGACGTTACAACGGCCCTGAAGGGCTGGTAACCCCCTCAACGGCGGGCTGTGGACTGGTGTTCCGCGACCCGGTCGGAGCCCGCTCAGCCGGCGTACACCTCGGGCTTGAGCAGGCCGACGAAGGGCAGGTCGCGGTAGCGCTCGGCGTAGTCCAGGCCGTAGCCGACGACGAAGTCCGAGGCGATGTCGAAGCCGATGTACTTCACCGGCACGTTGACCTTGGCGGCCTCCGGCTTGCGCAGGAGCGCGACGACCTCGACCGAGGCCGGCCCGCGCGAGCTCATGTTGCGCAGCAGCCACGACAGCGTCAGGCCGCTGTCGATGACGTCCTCGACGACGAGCACGTGCTTGTCGGCGATCTCCCGGTCCAGGTCCTTGAGGATCCGCACCACGCCGCTGCTGCTCGTCGAGGACCCGTAGGAGCTCACCGCCATGAACTCCATCGACACCGGCGTCCGCAGCGCGCGGGCGAAGTCGGCCATGAACATGACCGCCCCCTTGAGGACACCGACGAGCAGCACCTCGCGGCCGGCGTAGTCGGCGTCGACCTGCGCGGCCAGCTCGGCCACCTTGTCGGCGATCTCGTCCTGGGTGATCAGCACCCGCTCGATCTCGGCAGGAACGAGGGCGTCAGTCACGTCGGCAGGCTAGCCGCCCGCCCCGGCGCAGCACCCGCAGCCCTCCCGGCAGGCTGACCGCTCGTTGCCCGTGCCACTGCTCCACCAGGGCCCGCAGCGCCTCGACGTGGGCGCCCGTGACCGCCCTGCCGGCCTGCGCCTCGGCCCACCGCTTCAGGGCGCGAGCACGTACGGCCGGCAGCAGCGCCGCGAGCTCGGCACACCCCGGCTCGACCTCCAGCTCCGGGGTCAGCGCGTCGAGGGCGTCGGCGTCCTCGCGCAGCTGACGGGCGCTGCGGGCCAGGGCGCGCGCCACCCCGGGCCCGAGCTCGTGCTCCAGGACCGGGAGCACGGCGGAGCGGACCCGGACCCGGGCGTACGCCCGCTCGGCGTTGTGCGGGTCCTCCCACGGCTCGAGCCCCGCCTCGGCGCACGCCACGCGGGTCGTGGCGCGGTCGGTCCCGAGCAGCGGCCGTCGGTAGACCCCGCGTTCGGCGGCCATCCCCGACAGTGCCCGCGCGCCGGAGCCGCGCACCAGCCCTAGCAGCACGGTCTCGGCCTGGTCGTCGAGGGTGTGGCCGAGCAGGACGGCGGCCAGCCCCGTGCGCGCCGCCACCTCGTCCAGGGCGGCATAGCGAGCGGCCCGGGCGCGGGCCTCGGGGCCGCCGGCAGCCGTCCCCTTCTCCAGGAGCGGTACGGGTGGGATGGCCGGCACCTGCGCCGCCAGCACCTGCCCCGCAAGCCCCAGTCCGCGGCACTGGTCGGCGGCGCGGGCGGCGACCCCGGCCGAGCCCGCCTGCAGCCCGTGGTCGACCACCAGCGCGGCTGAGCCGGGGCGCTCGAAGGCCAGCGCCGCGGCGAGGGCGAGCGAGTCGGCGCCGCCGCTGACCGCGGCGGCGACGGGACCGGTCAGGTCCAGGAGGACACGTCGTACGGCCAGACGGACAGCCGCTGTCGCCGCGGGTGGTCCCGTCACGCCCCCACCCGCCTGCTGGCCGTCAGGCGGTGACGGCGGCGGGCCCGGTGCCGGTGCTGCCGTGCAGGCGCCGCACCCAGGCGAGCGGCTCGCGGATCTCCTGCCGGGTCGGCAGCGTCTCGGGCGACTCCCACACCTTGTTGAACGCCTCCATGCCGACCGCCTCGACGCAGGTGTCGACGAACGCCTTGCCCTCGGCGTACTGCAGGGCCTTGAGGTCCAGCCCGAGCACGCGGCGCAGCACGCGGTCCAGGACCCCGCCCTGCTGCTTGCGGCGCTCGTCGAACTTCGCCCGGATGTGCCGGACGGAGGGGACGACCGACGGGCCGACGCCGTCCATGACGTGCTCGGCGTGGCCCTCGAGCAGGCTCATGAACGCCGTCACCCGCTCGAGCACGACCCGCTGCTCCGGCGTCTGCAGCAGCTCGATGACCGACTCGCCCCGCGGCAGGCCGGTCACGATGTCCCTGAGCCGTTGCACCAGCTGCGCGGGGTCGTCGAGGGAGGTGGCCGAGACCAGCGCCTGCACCTCCGACCGGACGTGGTCGTGCATCCAGGGCACTGCGGTGAACTGGGTGCGGTGGGTGACCTCGTGCAGGGCGACCCACAGGCGGAAGTCGTGCGGGTCGACCCCGAGGCGCTGCTCGGTCTCGACGATGTTCGGGGCCACGAGGACCAGCCGCCCGGTCCCCTGCTCGGGCAGGAAGACCTCGTACTGCCCCAGGACCTTGCTCGACAGCCAGCCCAGCATCGAGCCCATCTGCACGCCGGCGACCTTGGCGGTCACCCCGGCCGCGACGGCGTTCTGCTTCTTGTGCTGCAGCTTCGCGACGACCGGCTCGAGCACCACCTTGAAGCCCTCGACGTTCGCCGCCGCCCAGCCGGGGCGGTCGACGACGGTGGCCTCCAAGATCGGCCCGGGCGGCACCAGGCCGGTGACATCGCGCACGTGCTCCTCGGCGCGGACCGCCAGGGCACGGAGCTCGGCCACGACCGCGCCGGCCTCCTCCCAGGTGACCTGCGGCGGCGCGGGGGCGAGCCGCCGTGCGGTAGCGACAGCCAGGTCGTAGTCCACGGGGCTCGGCATCCTCGCCACGCTACGCCTGGTTCAGGGGCAGCCGCAGGCCGCAAGGGCGGCCGCGAGTCGGTCCAGGGCGGCCTCGGCACCGCGGGTGGCCCCGGTCGGGACGCCGTCGGCGGTCAGGTCGAAGGCGAGCAACCGCCCGTCGGCCGTGAGCACGAGGCCGGCCAGCGCGCTGACGCCGTCGAGCGTCCCGGTCTTGGCCCGGACGACGCCGGCGGCCGGTACCCCGCCACCGGTGCGGTAGCGGCGCTCGAGCGTGCCGTCGAAACCCGCCACCGGCAGCCCCGTGAGCAGTGGGGCGAAGCGGTCGTCGGTCCCGGCTGCGGCGAGCAGCCGGGTCAGCGCCGCAGGCTGCAGCCGGTTGGACCGGGACAGCCCGCTGCCGTCGACGAGCGCGACCGCGTCCGGCGCGACCCCGACGTCGGCCAGCGCCGGCGCGAGCACCTCCTGCACGGCGCTCGCCGCGCCCTCGAAGGACGCCGGCCGGCCCTGGGCGAGGGCGACGTGACGCGCCAGCGCCTCGGCGAGGTCGTTGTCGCTGCGGGCGAGCATCCCCTCGACCAGCTGCGGCACCGGCGGGCTCGTGACCGACGCGAGCACGACGGCGCCGGGCGCCGCGGTCCCCCGCTCGACCGCGACCGGCGCACCCGGCTGGAGCAGCGCGGCCAGGGCCTCGCCGGCGGCAAGCGCGGGGTCGGCGTGCCGGGCGACGCGGTCCGGCCGTACGCGCCCGCCGTCCACCATGAGCGCCCCGACGGGGGCGACGGCGCCGCCGCTGACGTAGCCCGGTCGCCAGCCCGGCCCGAGCCGCTCTCCGGTGAACAGGGAGTCATCGACCACCACCCGCGTCACGGCCGTAGGACCGACAGCCGTGCGGACCCCGGTCGCGAGCTCGGTCAACCGCGCCGGCTCGGGGTATCCCTGCGCCACCTCGGGGCCGGCGAGCGTCGGGTCGCCGCCGCCCACCAGCACCACGTCACCGGGCCGTGCACCGGTGACGACCTGCGTGGTCAGCCCCGCTCCGGGGTCGAGGGCGGTCAGCGCCGCGATGGCCGTCGGGATCTTGGCAGTGGAGGCGGGGATCAGCGGCGTGGTCGCCCCGCGCTCGTAGACCGGCTCGCCGGTCAGTGCGTCGACGACGGAGACGGCGAGCCTGCCGGCGATCGCCGGGTCGGCGAGCGCCACGTCGACGACGGCCTGCAGGCCCGCCCCGGTCGGCGTCGGGGCGTCACTCGACGGAGGCGGCAGCAGCGCGGGGCGGTCGGGCAGCGGGGCCACGCTCGCCACAGCGGCCGGAGGGGGCTGGGGGTCGTTGTCCTGGCCCGTCAGCGCAGCCGTCGCGCCGACGCCGAGGACCACGGTCGCCGTCAGCGCCAGGACCCTGCGCCCACGGCGGGTCGGGGTCGTGCCCACCGTCACCACGGCCCTCTCTGCTCGACGGGTCAGCCGTGGGACAGACTAGGACGCCCCGCTCGACGCAGAAGGAGCCCGCAGTGGAGTTCGACGTCACCATCGAGATCCCCAAGGGGCAGCGCAACAAGTACGAGATGGACCACGCCACCGGGCGGATCCGCCTGGACCGGCGGCTGTTCACCTCGACGAGCTACCCGGCCGACTACGGCTTCGTGGAGGACACGCTGGGTGGCGACGGCGACCCGCTGGACGCCCTCGTCCTGCTCGACGAGCCGACCTTCCCCGGCTGCCTCATCCGGGTCCGGGCACTCGGCATGTTCCGCATGACCGACGAGGCCGGGCCGGACGAGAAGCTGCTCTGCGTGCCGGTCGGCGACCCGCGGCAGACCCACCTGCAGGACATCGACGACGTGTCGGAGTTCGACCGGCTGGAGATCCAGCACTTCTTCGAGGTCTACAAGGACCTCGAGCCCGGCAAGAGCGTCGAGGGCGCCAACTGGGTCGGGCGGGAGGAGGCCGAGGCCGAGGTCATCGCCTCCCGCGAGCGACTCGCCGCCGATCCCCACGGCCTCGACCACTCCGGTCAGCCTCGCCCGCCGGCCGACGACAAGGCGCCGGTCGTCGACTAGCCGCACCGCTCCACGGAGCACGGAGGCACGCGTGGAGGTCGAGCTCGAGCAGCTCCTCATCCTGTGCGTCTTCGCCTTCCTCGCAGGCGGTCTGGATGCGATCGTCGGCGGCGGGGGGCTGGTGCAGCTGCCGGCGCTGCTGGTCGTCCTGCCGCAGGCTCCGGTCGTGTCGCTGCTCGGCACCAACAAGCTCGCCTCCGTCGTCGGCACCGCCTCGGCCGCAGTGGCCTACAACCGGCGGGTGGCGATCGACCGCCGGACGGCCGCCTGGATGGCGGGTTCCGCCTTCGTCGGGGCGGGTGCCGGGGCACTGATGGCGACGCGGGTCGGCAGCGAGGTCCTCAAGCCGGTCGTGCTCGTCGCGCTCGTCGCGGTCCTGGGCTACACCCTGCGCAGCCCGTCGCTCGGCGAGGTCGAGCTGCTCCGGCTGCGCGGACGGGCTCAGCGCGCCGTGGCCGTCCTCGGGGGCGCCGCCATCGGGTTCTACGACGGCTTCGTCGGCCCCGGCACCGGCAGCTTCCTGGTGTTCCTGCTCGTCGGTGTCGTCGGCCTGTCCTTCCTGCACGCCAGCGCGACGGCCAAGGTGGTCAACACGATGACCAACCTCGCCGCACTCGCGCTGTTCGCGGCCGGCGGTCACGTCCTGTGGGTGCTGGGCGCGGCGATGGCGACGGCGAACCTCGCCGGCAGCCAGATCGGCGCGCGCCTGGCGGTGCGCCGAGGGAGCGGTTGGGTGCGCCGGGTCTTCGTCGTCGTGGTCAGCGCGCTGGTCGTGCGGTTGGCGTACGACGTCCTCATGTAGGCGGGCGACCGCAGGGTCCGGGCGATCGCCCTGATCGGCCTTCGCCCGAGCGGGCCGAGCGGATGGTGAGCAGCCCGGCTCGAGGAGGAACTGCGGCTGCAGCACGCGCTGCCTCTCGCCAGCTCGACATGGACGGGGGCCTTGGCCGCAGGATGGCGACAACGCGGAGTGCCCCTCCTGCCGTGACCTGGGGACGACCAGGACCCGGCGGCGTGGCAGACGGATCCTGTCGGAGGGTCGCCGTATCGTGACCGCTCATCGATGAGCGGACTGCCCGGCGGTCCAGACGCAGGGTTGGGGAGTGGTGTGAAGGTCTCCTTCCAGGGTTCCCCGCCGTCCTGGCTGGTGGGCTGCACGGATCAGGCGTTGCGGGCCAGGTTGGGAGCAGACACCTGGGCCCGAGGGGCGGCCTACGCGCGCGAGCGGGCCGTTCAGAGCGTGGAGACGCGGGCGCAGGGCATGGTGCTGCACGCCGCGGTGCGAGGCAGCCGTTCCCGCAGCTACTCGACCCTGGTCCGCGCGCAGGCGACGCGGCCGGGCGGTCCCGTCGACTGGACCGGGCACTGCACCTGCCCGATGGAGGTCGACTGCAAGCACGTCGCTGCCGTTCTGCTGACCACGAGGGACCGGC
>Ga0335397_10002128_pt1 | contig 26919 bp, 21 predicted proteins | sample MAT04_FD_205740 | JGI IMG/M metagenome (GOLD analysis project Ga0335397, IMG submission 205740) | Freshwater microbial communities from Lake Fryxell liftoff mats and glacier meltwater in Antarctica - MAT-04 (spades assembly) (version 2) ... | reverse complement strand
GCATGACCCTCGACGCCCCGGGCAACGCCCGATGCGGGCGAGACGCGGTAGCCGACGGCGTGTGCCGAATGCTCGACGTCGCCTCGAACCGCTGCACCGTCTACTGCCTCAGCGACGACGACTGCCCCGGCGGGACCACCTGCGACACCGGTACGTCACCTCGGCAATGCCGCCTCTGATGTCGCGCTGTGGCGAGCACGCGAATACCCCCGGGGAATCATGAAGTCCTTCTACTCCGCATTCATGGCGTGACTTGCCAGTGGTGCGGATGGGCTGCCCCTCGAGTGAGGAATACCCAGCAGGCGGGGTGGGGGACGGGACGCGCTGGGTGACGCCGTATGAGGTGACGTATGACCTCGGCTGAGCCCCACCGTGTCCCCCGAGACCGACGCGAGATTGGGGGAGAGGACCCATCCGCGGGCCTACGTCACCGAGCTCTGGGCGGAGGTCTCTGATCTCGAGGTCGCTCGAGTACGGGGATCTGCGAAGAACCTGCGAAGCGCGAGGAAAGCCCGAGGCCCAGCGGGCGTTCATCGGTCGCATCCTCGCTCGCCGCTTCGGCCCGCTCACGAACGCCACCGAGGTGAAGCCCGCGACCGCCGACCACGCTCGAGCGATGGGCGGAGACCGTGCTCGACGTACAGTCCCCGACGCGCTCAGCTCAGCTGAGGCCCAGCGCGCCGCCGCTTGCGCCTGACCGGGTGTTCGTGTCACGTCTGCGGCATGAAGAAGGCGCGCTTGGGCTCCTTGGTCCTCTCTATTGGCTTGTTCGGTTGCGTCGCTGAGCGCAGCTGCCCTGCGGGCGAACACTTCGAGGCGGACGCGTGCGTCGGCGCGGACGGCGGCATGACGGACGGGGCCATTCCCGGTGAGGACGTGCCCGCCTCGTGCGAGGTGCCTTGCGGCGGCGACACGCCCCATTGCGTCAGCGGCGGCTGCGTCGCGTGCCGAGATACGAGCGACTGCAGCGGCGCGTTCTGTGTCGAGGGCGCGTGTGTGGCCTGCCGGGATGACGCGGACTGCGATGCCGCCGCGCCTGTCTGTGACGCGGGCGCGTGTGCCTCGTGCGAAGGGCAGGACTGCAGCGCCGATCAGGTAGCCGACGAGCTCGCGGCCGTGATGTGCGTGGGCGCCGCGGGCGCCGTGCGGTCCAACTACGAAGGAGGCGATCCAGCGCGTTCGAGGTTCGAAGAAGACGTGTTCGCGGCGGTGGTGTGCGCGTACCCCGCGGTGACGAACGAGGTCAGCCAAATACTCGACGCAGTCCGGGACGGCCGCACGACCGTCGACTTCGACGTCCTGCGCGCGTGCGTGAGCGACATCCAGAACGTCAGCGGACAACTTCTGCTCTTCGGGATCCTGCAGTGCGAGGGCGCGCTCGCCGGCACGGCCGCGAACGCCGCCCCGTGCCTCGCCTACTTCGAGTGCGCATCGGGCTACTGCGAGGCCGGCACCGGCTGTGTGGGCACCTGCGGGCCTCAGGTCGCGACCGGCATGCCGTGCGACGACGACGCCGAGTGCATGGGTGACGACATCTGCGCAGGCACCTGCCAAGCGCCCACGCCGCCCACCGGCCTAGGTCTCGGCGCGACGTGCACCAACGACTTCCAGTGCCTCAGTCCGCTCGTGTGCCGCGAGACCTCCACCTGCGGAGAGATCCCCGGCGCCGGGATGCCCTGCAACGATATCTCCTTCACCAGCTGCGCCGCCGGCACCTACTGCGATGGCACCACGTGCCGGACCCGCACCGGGATGGGCGAGCCATGTACCAACGCAGTGTCTTGCGTCGCCGGGACCCGCTGCGAGGGCACGCCCGCGCGATGTTTGTCCGTCGTCGCCTCGGGCGCGTCGTGCGGTGATGACGTCGCCTGCCCCGCAGGCACCGCGTGCGTCGCCGCCGCCTGCACCGCGCTCCCGACCATCGGTGAGAGCTGCTCGGGCGCCTGCTACCGCGGGACCTGCGTGTCGGGCACCTGCACCTCGGCGACGGTGGGCTCGACGTGCCCCGCCGGCGCCCGCCGCTTCGACGCGCTCGATCCCTGCGGCGATGGGAGCACCTGCCGCATTGCTGGGAGCACGTGGACCTGCGAAGCGACCGTGGCGGACGGAGCTGCCTGCGACTTCGACGATCACTGCAACGAGCCGAGCGCGACCTGCTCGGAGAACGACACCTGCGATCCGCTCTGCGCGCTCTGAGGACGTAGGCCGGTCGGTCGAACCTCAGACTTGGAGTGCGCGGTCGATGACCGAGTACAGATCGCGAATCCGTCGCCGCAGCGCGGGGTCGATCGGAGCATCGGATTCGCCTATCCGTCGTAGGTGCCAGCGGAGCGCCATCATGATCTCGCTGCCGGTGCAGCCCGTACCGATGGCCTCCTCGAGCGCGAACGCGTCGTCGTGCCACCCAGCCCTCGCGAGCTCACTCGGCCGTATTGAGGGCCATGCTCCCGAGCGCCTTCTTGATCTGCCTGGCGAGATCCGGGTCGTGCCTCTCGATGGCTTTGACCACCGGCTGCATGCGCCGAACGTACTCCAGGATATCTGTATAGATTCGCAATCCCATGTTCCACCTCAGGTGTTGAAGCGCTCTGACCTGCTCGGGCGCGAAGCGCCCCCACCAGGTGCGCGCAGGCGGGGTTGAGGCCGCCGAGCACACCGGTACGATGGAGTTCCCCGAGCAGCCCCTCTTCGCTACCAGGTGGCGTTCCGATCAGCGATGGCGCCGAGCCTAGAGCTGCTCGCTGCTCGCTGCTCGCTGCCGCTGCTCGCTGCCGCTGCTCGCTGCTCGCTGCCGCTGCTCGCTGCCGCTGCTCGCTGCTCGCTGCTCGCTGCCGCTGCTCGCTGCCGCTGCTCGCTGCCGCTGCTCGCTGCCGCAGCTCGCTGCCGCAGCCACTGTCGCTGTCGCCGCAGCCACTGTCGCTGCCGCTGCCGCTGTCGCCGCCGCCGCCGCCGTTCCAGGCCAGGAACAGGCTACCCCCCGGTCCGGGTGCTACTCTCCCCCACTTCCCCCCTAGGAGATCCCGGTTGGCACAGCACGCGTTCCGCCGCTTCAGCAGGTGGGCGTGGGTCCTCGCGATCTTCGCCGTGGGGATTCCTGTGTCGACCGCACTGGCGATCCGCTCGAGCGGGGCCCACGGGCGGGTGCGGGACTTCGCCATCCAGGCCATCCAGGAGGAGCTCGGCCTCAGGGCGACGCTGGGCAACGTTCAGATCGAGCTCTTTCCTTTCGGCCTCGTCGCGCACGACGTCGCGCTCGACGATCCGATCTACGGCCGGCTCGCGGACGCCGAGGCGCTGCGCATCCAGCCCTCGCTGCGCGGTCTGCTCCGCGGCGTCATCGATATCCACGCGGTCGAGATCGTCGGCGCGTCGGTGCACCTGATCATCCGCGACGGGGCCCTTCGCAACGTCCCCCGCATCGAGCCCGGCGAAGGAGGCGGCCCGCCCACGCTCCCCTTCGATGAGCTGCGCATCCGCCGCTCGTCGCTCCACATCGACGCTGAGCCGTACGCGCAGATCGACGCGCGTGATGTCGACGTCACGGTGCGCGGCGCCTCGGGGCACGTGATCGAGCTCGAGGTCGAGACCGGCGGCGGCGAGGTGGTGCACGAGACGGGGAGTGAGCCCATCTTCGCGTTGACCGCCGCGCTCGCCATCGAGCCCGACAGCCTTCGGGTCTCGCACGCCGAGGTGCACATCGGTCCCCTCGAGGTGGGCGCCCGCGACTTCTCGATGCCGATGCCGCCGCCGAGCGAGCTCCGCGAGCTCTCGGGCATCGAGGGCCACGCAGAGGTTCGCTACGATCTCGCACACCTCGCGACCCTGAGCCTGCCCTTCACCCTGCCGGCTATCGAGGGAGCGCTCGAGGTCACCGCCGACGCCGACGGATCGCTGCTGAACGGCACCATCACGGTGCGCGACGGAGAGGTCCAGCAGTTCGGGATGGGGGACCTCGTCGAGCTCACCTTCACCGCGTCCCCCACCGAAATCGAGGTCACCGAGGGCCAGATCACCCTCCCTCCGGGCGGCGGCACGGTCGCCCTCACCGCGACCCTCGATCTCGAAGATCCCACGCTCCCCATTCACGCCATCGCGCGGCCCCAAGCGCTCTCGTTCGCGCTCCTGATGGCGGAACTCGAGGTGAGCCATCACGCGATCGTCGAGTGGATCTTCGATGGCTCGCTCGAACTCGACGGACAGCTGCTACCTGGCGAGGGCAGCCGCTTGCGCCTGGTGGGCCCCATCGTGCTCGACACCCGCGACTTCGTCGTGAGCATGGACCCCTACCACGTGCGCCCGGTGCGCCCGGTGATCGCCATCTCTCGGGGTCACTTCACCGGGAGTTGGTCGATCGATGAGCGTGCGGTGCGCTTCCACGATCTAGACGCCGCTCTCCCCGAGAGCCGGATTCGTGGCGACGTGGTGTTGGGGTTTCACAACGAGCTGCGGGTGAACGCGCGCGCGGACGGAAGCCTGCATGAGATATCGCCGCTGGCGGGCTTCGCCATCGACGGCAACGGCGGCGCGACCTGTGTCATCGACGGAACCTTCCAGGACCCTCGGGTGCTCGGCACCCTCGATTTCGATGGATTCGTATTCGACTCGATGCGCATCGGTCACGTGGTGACGAACGACGCGGTGCTCGATCGCGATGGGATGGGCGCGACGTTCGGCAGCGCGGACATCACCAAGGGTGACAGCCACTTCTTGGCTCGCGACTTCCGCCTCGATTTTCACCACGACGCGTTCTTGCTCGACACCCGCCTCGAGATCGCGCGCCTGACGCTCGCCGATTTTTATCACGTGTTCGGCTTCGAGGAAGACGAGCGCTTCATCGGCTACCAAGGCGCCGCACGTGGCACCGCGACGGTGCGCTACTCGAATGGATATCCGGGCGACTCGGCGAGCGGAACCCTGCTGACCACCATGGACCTGAGCTTCGAGACGCTGTCGCTCAGCGGCTACGCGTTCGATAGAGGCGTGGTGCGGGGCGCGTGGAACTGGCGCGACTGGTCGCGTGGCTACCAGGGCGGCGAGCTCATCCTCGAGGAGGCCGAGCTCCACAAGGGCGACGGAACACTCCTGGTCTCTGGCGCGATGACGGAGGGCGGCGCGCTGCGCATGTCGGCCGCGGTCGACAGGTTGGATCTTCGCGACATCGAGGGCATCGGCGACCGACTCCCCGACATCGCGGGCATCGCGAGCGCGACCGGTGCGATAGGCGGCAGCGTCGAGCGCATGCGGGTGGATCTCGACGTGGGCGTCTCCGCGATGTCGTACGCGGGCAGCTCGCTCGGCGATGCGCGGGTGTACGTGCGCATGACCGACGACGTCGATCCTTGGATCACCGCGGCGCGCGCTTTCAGCATCGATGGCGGCAGCGACGGCGGCGTGGTGCCCGATCGCGCGGAGCCTTGTCCCTTCGCGCGTCACGGCCTGGCGCGCGCGGGCTGGCCCGCCGATCCACCGTCGCACACCGTCGATGGTCCGATGCCGCGCCTATCTCGGCCGAGCGCGTTCGTCGTATGCGGCACCGCGCTCGACGGTCGCCTCGACATCGACATGATGGTGGGCCGCACCGAGCGCTTCCCTTTGCGAGGTCGGGTCGCCGCGCGCGCGCTTCCCATCGAGCGCCTGCTCGGCGCGGCGAGCGGAGCCACCGGCGCCGTGACCGGTGAGGTGTTCTTCGATGGCGGCGGGATGCGCTTCCCCGAGACGCTGGATGCGCGCCTCGTGCTCACCCAGGTCGCCGTCCGGGTGGGCGACGTCGCGATCGAGAACGTGGTCCCGGTGCGCATCACCGTGGTCGATGGCCTCGCGACCGTGGACCGCGCGCGCTTCCGGGCGCCGGGCTCGCGGCTTCGGGTGCGCGGCGAGGCCTCCCTTGGGCGGGGGCTGGGACTCGAGATCGACTCGGAGATCGATCTTGGGCTCGCGAGCAGCTTGAGTGACTCGGTGCTCGCCGCGCGCGGCACCCTGCGCACCCATCTGGCGGTGACCGGACCTTTCGTCGATCCCCAGCTCTTCGGCGAGACGACCTTGGAGGGCGGCTCGGTCACCCTCTCGATGCTCGAGAGCCCGATCGAAGATCTGCGCGCGCGGGTCACGTTCAGCTCGCGCCGCGTGGTGGTCGAGGACGTCAGCGCGCGGGTGGCGGGCGGCACCATCCACGGATCGGGCGAGGCCGCGCTGGATCGCCGCACCCTCGATCACTGGGGCATCCACGTGCGCGCCGAGCACATGAGCTTCACGCCTGCTGATGGCCTCGCGTTCACCGTCTCGGCGGACACCCGGATCCACGGTCGGCACGATCAGCGGCTGCCCACGGTGACGGGCGACATCCTCCTCGAGCGCCTCATCTACTCGCGCCCCATCGAGCTGGGCGCGACGCTCGAAGAGCTCACCCGCACCGAGCGCGCGGATGTGGTGACTTGGCGCCCCAGTGAGGAGCACGTGACCTTGGATCTGCGGGTCCGCGAGGATCAGCCGCTGGTGGTGCGCAACAACCTGATCGACGCGGAGCTCCGCATCGATGAGGGGGATCGGCCCCTTCGCATCGTGGGAACCGATCAGCGCTTCGGGGTGCTGGGCGATGCCCGCTTCGAGCGCGGTCGCATCTTTTTCCGGAACACCGCGTTCGAGATCCGGCCCGGCGGCAGCGTGGTCTTCGACGACGACAGCGCGATCAATCCCCGCTTCGATGTGCACGCCGTCGCCGCCATGCGCCGCAGCAGCGACATCGGTGAGGCGAGCTGGCGGATCTTGCTGGACGTGAGCGGGACGAGCGACTCGCTGCGCCTGGCGACCCGAAGCGATCCCGAGCTGCCCCAAGAAGACATCTTGCTCTTGCTCGCGGTCGGCATGACCCGCGCCGAGGTGGAGGCGCAGGCGGGCGACGTGGGGAGCACGGCGGCGCTCGAGGCCCTGGCCAGCGTCACCGGCGTCGACCGTGAGGTGCGCCGCGCCCTGCCGGTCATCGACGACTTCCGCTTGGGCAGCGCCTACAGCGCCCGCACCGCGCGCACCGAGCCGCAGATCACCATCGGCAAGCGCATCGCCGATCGCATCCGCCTCAGCGCCACCACGGGCCTCTCCGAAGCGCGTGACTTCCGCGCGCTCATCGAGGCGCAGCTCGACGACACGACGAGCGTCACGGTGGGCTACGACAACTACAACCTCACCAGCGGCGCGTCGTTCGGAAACTTCGGCGCCGATCTGCGCTGGCGCCTGGAGTTCGAGTGACGTCGTCCGGGGGACGGCACCCGCGAGCGACTCGCGCTACGCTCGGCCCGTGACCCAGCACCTCTCGGTTCACTTGGAGGGTCACCTCACCCGAGCGAAGCTCGCAAGCGCGCTCACCGCCGCTACGACCGCGCGCGCCAAGGGCGCGGCCGCGATCCTCGTCGATGCCTCCGAGATGATCAGCTACGACCTCGACGCGCGTCACGCCTTCGTCGAGTGGATCCGCGAGGCCGCTCCGAGCAAGGTCGCGATCCTCACGGAGCGCGGGATGTGGCGGATGGTGATAGCCGCCATGGGGATGGCGGCGACCGTCCCGATGCAGGCGTTCGGCGAGCGGGATGCCGCCGAGCGTTGGCTCAGCGCCGACGACACCTCGAAGGGGTGAAGCTGGGCCAGTTCGAGTAGGCTCGGCGCGGTTTGTCTCGTTCGTCCGTAACCGTCCGGCGGGCCCCTGCGGCCTTGCTGCACCTCGCGCTCGCGTGGATGCTGGGCTCGCTGGCGCTGGGTGTCGCTTTCGATGCGCGAGCGGACGTTCCGGACGCGCTCTTGGGGCGCCCGGTGCTCTTGGTAGACATCGAGGGTGATGGCAGCGAGCTCTTGAGCCAGGACGACGTGGGCTTGCGCGCGGGGGTCCCGCTCACGCGCGCGCTCTTGCGCCAGGTCACCCTCGACTTACTCGCGACCGAGCGCTGGGCCGACGTGCGGCTGGACGTTGCCCCCCACGAGGAGGGCGTACGGATCCGGGTCCTCTTGGAGCGGCGCACGGTGATCGGCCGTATCGACGTGATCGGCAACCGCGCCCTGGGTCAGAGCGAGCTCGCGGGCGCCATCGCGCTCGAGCCCGGCGACGAGATCGTCGGCGGTCGCACCGAGCCCATCGGCGAGGCGCTGGCCGCGGCGTATGCGCGCATCGGCTACGACCACGCCGAGATCGAGGTGAGCCTGCGCGACACCAGCGCGGCGGAGCGTCGGGTGCTGCGCATCGTGGTGGCGGAGGGCGAGCCCACCCGGGTCGCGGCCTTTCGCTTCGTGCCCGATATGCCGCCGAGCGAGGTCGATGCGCTCGGTGCGCTCGGGCTTCATCCGGGCGACGTGTTCGACAGGCGGCACCTCGGTGACGGCGCGCGAGCCCTCGAGACGCGGCTTCGCGAGCATGGGTTTCTCGAGGCCCGGGTGAGCGCGGTCGCGATCGAGGCCGAAGGCGACACGGTGACGTTGCTCGTGCCGTGCGAGATAGGTCGCCGCTACCGGGTGGTCGTCGAGGGCGAGGCGCCGCTGAGCCACACCGACGTCGACGCGGTACTCGAGCTCTCCGCCGAGCGGCTGCGCACCTCCACGCTGACGGCGATCGAGGGCAGGGTGGTCGACCTCTACCACCGGCACGGCTTCGCCGATGCCCAGGTGACCCTGCGCCGCACCACCGATCCCGATCACCAAGACGACGCAGGGCGCGCCGTGTTGGTGGTGGCGATCGAGCCCGGCGAGGTGCTGCGGGTGATCGGCATCTCCTTCCCTGGCGCGTCGTTCTTCGAGAGCGATTACCTCCGAGGCCAAGTGCACAGCTACCTCGAGGAAGAGCTCCCGCACCCCGCGCTGTTCGAGCCCGTCGACTCGGGCACCATCGACGCGCTCGGCCTCTCGGGGCGCCCCAGCGTCGCGGCCCGCTCCGTCCCCGCCATCCACGAGGACATCCCGGTGAGTGTCTGGTACGAGCCCGTGTACCGAGAGGCCATCCTGCACCTCTTTGCGCTCTACGAGAGCGAGGGTTTCCTTTCGGCGGAGATCGGCACCCCCGAGCTCTTGCGCTTGGACGACACCACCGGCGGCCTCGACGGAGAGCGCCGCACCGCGATCGTCACCATCCACGTCACCGAGGGACCGCGGACGTTGGTGTGGAACGTCGCCGTCGAGGGCAACGAAGAGATCAGCTCCGCCGAGCTCCTCCGCCTCACGGAGCTCTCGCGCGGCGCGGCGTTCAGTCAGCTCGCGGTCGAAGAAGCGCGGCGCCGGATGATGGAGCTCTACCAAGAGCGGGGATACCTCTTCGTGCGGGTGGACGCGGCGCCGCACCTCTCGGACGACGCGTCGCGCGCCGAGGTGGTCTTCGAGGTCATCGAGCGCTTTCAGGTCCGCATCGGCGCCATCCTGATCGAGGGGTGCGAGCGAACCTCCCCCAACCTGGTGCGGGGCGAGCTCGATCTCCACGAAGGCGACATCTATCGACCCTCGGTCGCGCGTGAGAACGAAGAGTCGCTCTTGGGCCTCGGCATCTTCTCGAGCGTGCGCATCACTCCCGACGCACCCGATCTCGCGGAGCAGACCAAGACGATCGTCGTGACGGTGCGCGAGCGGACCCCGCAGGAGCTCGGACTCTCCGCGGGCTTCGGCACCGGCGACGGATTGCGCGGCGCGCTCGACTACACCTACCGCAACCTCTTCGGCTGGGGACTCACCCTCGGTCTGCGCGCCCAGCTCGCCTACCAGTTCTTCTTTCAGGACGCCGAGCTCTCCGACTCGTTCGCGACGCTGTCGCTGGTGGACAGGCTCGAGCGCAGCATCACCGCGACCTTGGGGATCCCCCATGTCCCCGGCTTGCCGAACGTGCGGCTGTCGCTCGATCTGGTGCACCTCCGCGACAACTTCCGCGACTTTGGATTGGACAAGAACGGTGTGGTGCTCGCGGCCACCTGGACGCCGATCCGCCGCTTCACCATGACGCTCTCGGGCGAGATCGAGCACAACGATGTCGGCCTCTTTCAGCGCCAAGCGTACGAAGACTTCTTGGCCACCGCGGACCTGCGAACCCAGCGTCTCTTGCGGGTGCCCGAGGGCGAGTCCGCCATCGGCAGCGCGCGTCTCAGCGCGGTCGTCGATCTCCGCAACAACGCGTTCACCCCGACGGATGGCGTCTATCTGTCGGGCACCCTCGAATACGCCCGGACGTTCCGCGGGGGCGACACCGTGTGCGCGGTCGATCCCACGCCGCGTCCGGGATCCCCGAACTTGATGTCGAGCTGCGTCGATCGAGACGGCTCGCCCGTGAGTAGCTCGGACTTCTTCAGCCACTTCTTCAAGCTGTCGGTGAACATCACGGGGTACATCCCGCTCGCGACGGACTGGACCATCGCGATTCAGGCGCGGGGCGGGCGGATCTTCCATCTCGAGCAGAGCTCACGCACCTATCCCAACCGCGCGTTCTATCTCGGCGGTGTCGACTCGATGCGCGGCTATTTGCAGGACCAAGTCATCCCGCAAGATCAGCTCGAAGCCATCTTGGGGACCGCCGGCCCGTTGGCGAACGTGCCAGTGGTGCGGAACGGCGACTTCTTCTATCTGCTGCGGGTCGAGCTGCGCTTCCCCATCCTCGGCGCGCTCCAAGGCGGCGTCTTCGCGGACATCGGCAACGTCTGGGCGAACGCCGATCTGATCCAGCCCGAGGATCTGTTGACCCTCCGCTGGACCGTGGGCGTGGGCCTCCGCTACGCGACGCCGGTCGGTCCCATCGCGATCGACTACGGCTTCAACCTCAGCCGGCGCAGCGAGCTACTCGAGCCCTTCGGCGCCTTCCACTTCTCCATCGGTCTGTTCTGAGGGGCACGGGCCCGCCGTCAGCCGGCGTCGTCGCCCGCGTCCTGGCCCGCGTCCACTCCAGCATCGACGCCCGCGTCGGACCCCGCATCGGGCACGCCAGCGTCGCCCACGGCGCACAAATCGGAGAGCGGAAGACCAGGTGTCACGCCCGCAATGACGGCCCGCGTACCCACAAAAGTGACACCGATGCTGACGGCGTCGCAGTCGACCTGCGGTGCGCCCGGATCCGGCTGCATCGAGAGCACGTCGGCGATGTTGGCCAACTGAAGCTCCAGCGCGCGGAAGAGATCCGAGCCGCGGCAGAGGCCGATGTTCTGGGCGGTCGAGAGTAGATCCGAGACCCGCCACCGCCCCGCGACCACCAACGGGTCGAGGGCCAATCCATCCGCGGTCAAGCGGCCCGTCGCGACTGCGTTGGTGAGCCGCACCAGGACGCCGATGTCGTCGGTGGGGAAGATGATGTCGATCCGATCGGGCAGCCGGGCCACGAAGGTGTTGTCCACGATGTACGCCGTCCGATCGATGATGAACGGATCGTCGGGGTTACCCCCCAAGAACGCGTCGGTCCGCAACCAGAGGAAATCGTCGCCGTCCCACACGGGAAGCGGCACCGGCATTCCGTCGGGGAGCTCCCACTCTGTGGTGCTGATGATGTTGATCTCGGGCGGCATCCCCGCGCTGCCTGGAAGCGAGGTCCCGAAGACGGCTTGCGCTATCGAGATCTCGACCTGGGGATCGTTCGGGGTGCCGTTCCACTGCCGCACCCGCAGCACCGGCATGCCCCGGCCCTCTTCTTGTGCCGCGACCGCCATCTCCTCGAGTCCGGGGACCGCGACGTCGATCAGAGGATAGAGGCCGCGACCAAAGACGTTGTCGATGCCCTCCATCCCATCGCGCTCGCGGGGACCGCGCACGATGCACTCGGAGACGTAGTCGGGCGAGCCCGTGCACAAGCCGTCCAAGTCGTAGCCGATGCTCTCCCACTCGCTGCCCTGGTTCAGGTTCACCTGACGCAGGCCGAACGCGACCTCGGCGACATCGTCCCCGTCGGTGTTGGTGGGCCGAGGATCGGGGCGCCGCGTCGTGCACATCCCGGCGTCACGTCCCGCGTCCATGCCGACCAGCTCGGGATCGTAGAGGACGCACGAGGGCAGCATGATGAGCAGGCCCATGGAGGCGATCGAGCGAGGCAGCATGCTGCGGAGTGTAGCCGAGCCCGCGCGAGTTCCCCAAGTCGCGGCCGCGCACGCGAATCACCCTCGCTTGCGCGGTGCGTCAGACGAGCGCGGGCGGATATTCCCGCAGGTGCCAGGCGATGCGGGTGGCCATCGCCATGATCGTGACCTGGGGGTTCACCCCGAGGCTCGAGGGGATGACGCTGCCATCCGCCAGATAGAGCTCGCGCACATCCCAGCTCTGGCCATACGGATCGACCACTGAGCTCGCTGCGCTCGGCCCCATGCGGCAGCTCCCCAATGGGTGCTGGCTGGCGCACTCGAGGCGCGATGTCGGGATGTCCTCCCAGGCGATCTTGCGGAAGGCATCCGCGTTCATACCGGGCAGCCCGAGGAACGGGAGAAAGATCTCTTTGGCACCTGCCGCGAAGAAGGTCTCGCCCGCCTCACGCAGCCCGATGAACATCGCGCGCTTGTCGTGCGCCGACCACCGGTAGAACGAGAACGGCTCACGGCCGAAGGGGTTTCGCTGCACGATGCCGCCTCCCTCGTCGTGGACCATCACCCCGAACATCGCGATGTTCGCCACTTGGCTGGCGAGGCGACTGTGCTCGGGACCGACGCCCGGAAGCTGCGCCGCGATCACGCTCGCGGGCACAAAAAGGCTCATCATGAGCACGCCCTGATCCCAGAGCTTGTCGCTGTACGCGCTCTGCAGCGCGCCTTGCCAGCCGCGCACCGGATGATCGAAGCGCGCGAACACCCGACAGCCCGGGTGCAGCGTGAGGCCTCGTCCCACCAGCGACCCGATGCCCCCGATGCCGCTCGCTTGGAGGAGCACCGGTGTGTGCATCCCGCCGCACGCGGCCACCACCCGCTTGGCGCGCACCGAGAGCTTGCGACGCTTGCGTCCCTCACCATCGAGGGTGCTTCCGGTGACGCCCGTCGCCCGACCGTGCTCGATGGTGATCCGATCGACCAAGCAGTCCGAGTAGAGCCGCGCACCGGCCTGCACCGCGCGCGGCAAGTACGCGATATCCACCGAGAGCTTCGCCTGATGGGGACACCCGAAGTTGCAGCGACCGCAGCCGTTGCATCCGCGGGTGTTGCGCCGGGTCGGGGTGAGCTCGTGGCCCCGCAAACGCGCCCCTTCGGCGAAGAGCTCGGTCGAGCGCGAGCGCATCGAGAGTGGGACCTCCTCGACGTGAATCTCACGCTCGACATGGGCAAAGCAGGGCTCCAGACCCCGCGCATCGAGGCCATGCGTATGGCCGCTGACGCGCGCCATCTCCTTGGCCCACGCATCGAGCACGGGCTCTGGCGTCCGAAAGCAGACGCCGCCTGTGATCGTGCTGGACCCGCCGAGCACCCGGGCCATCGTCACATTCACCGTCGGTGCACCGCCCACGCCGATCGCCGCGCTCATCCCGGACTCGCGCCACACATGCCGCAGCGACTCGGTCTGCCGCATCGCGCCGTGCGCCTCGGCGCTGATCTGCGGTCCCTCTTCGAGGACGATCACGTCTTGTCCCGCGAGCGCGAGTTCGGTGGCGACGACCGCGCCGCCCGCGCCCGATCCCACCACCACGACATCACACTCGAGCTGGGTGTCTCGGTCGAGGTCGCGGCCCTTCAAGTACTCGCCCGTCACGTCGCCTCCACCGGAGAAGTCGCGGCGCTCGGCGCCAGCATGCACTTCTGGTCCCAGCCGATCGACGCCGCACCCAACGGATGCTCGTAGTAGGTGAAGCTGACCATCGCGCGCACCAAGAACACCGCGAGTCCCGCAGGCGATCGCTCGGCCCGGTGCAGCGCTTCTAGACGGTCGGGATCCTCGAGCCGCGAGAAGCGCCGGGGAATCCCCATCAGCACCAGCGGGACCAAATACGTCAGGGTCAGCACCGACATCCGAAAGAGAAAGCGCGCGCGGGTCCCTGCGTGCGCCAGCATCTGACCCAGCTCGTCGAGGGCCCAGTCGAGATGCTCTGCATCGGGCTTTCCTTGGTCGGTCGCGAAGAACGACTCCGCGAACGCGCGCACCTCTCTCCGCATGCTCGATGAGAGACCCGAGGGGCGTGGCGACGACACGAGCGAGGAAATATCAGAGAACGCCCGCGTCGTCTGCGTCTTCAAGCGGTCCGCGAGGCCTTCTCGGTGTGGCCCGAGGTCCCAAAACGTCGGGCCAGCTCCAGCGCCACCTGACGCATCGGGATCTTCCGGTGCACCAGACCCACCAGCGCATGAAAGAACAGATCGGCCGCCTCGCTCACCACCCGATCATCGCTCTCGGACGCCAGTGCGTCGGCGAGCTCACCAGCCTCTTCGCGGATCTTGCCGCCGATCTTGCCGGCACCCCCATCGAGCAGTGAGCGGGTGTACGACTTGGTCGCGCTCGAGGAAGCGCGCGATTGGATCACGGCTTCCAACCCGAAGAGCGTGGGCAACGGGCGCTCCTGAGTGAGCGAGCCATCGAGCGATCGGAAGAAGCAGCTCTCGGCGCCGGTGTGGCAGCTCGGGCCCGCGGGATCGACGAGGTACACGACCGCATCACCGTCGCAGTCGATCAGCACCTGATGCACGGCGAGTGTGTTGCCGCTCTCCTCGCCCTTCTTCCAGAGGCGCTGCCTCGAGCGGCTGAAGAAGTGCGCGACGTGCTGGGTCAGGGTGAGCTCGAGCGCTTCCTGGTTGGCGTGCGCGAGCATGCGGACTTCGCCCGTACTGCGATCGACAGCGACCACCGTGACCAGGCCTTGGGTGTCGTACTTCAGCTCGGCGAGTTGCATGACGCGCGGGTTAGCACGCGCCGAAAAAAGGTGACGGCGACGATCCTGGGTGGACTCGGAAAACACCCAGAACCGCCGCCGTCGGAGAGGACCCAGCGCCCCTACTCGCTGGCCCAACAGTCGTTTGGAAAAAGTGAGGACCGAGCGGCGGCGTGGCGCGTGACCAAACCACAGCCGCCGCCCGATCCCTGAGGAGCCCGCACCATCGCGCGCCACCTCGAACGTCTTTCGCGCACCAGAGGTCGCGGATGCTCCCCAGCACCACCCACGACCTCCGGTGTTGAATCAAGCCCGCGTAGCGGCCTCCTCGGCCCGGCGGCGATCTTGGGAGATCGCGCCGAGCACTTCGATGTTCTTGTCGATGGCCCGACGGGCTGCCTCGGCGTCCGCACGCCGCTCGTCGCTCGCGCTGCTCGCTTCGTCGGCCGCGGTTTCCGCGCGGGTGGCGCGCATGTCCGCTTCCGACGCGAGTCGATCGATCAGCCCCGTCACCGCGCCGCTCACCCCGTCGACCGAGCCGCCGATCGCGGTGGCGCGATCGGACGCCGTGGTGTCCGGCGTGTCGGTGGTGGGGCCGGGGCTCACGTCGTCGGCGAGCGGCGCACTCTCGCCGGTCGCAGCGTCGCCTCCTGTGGGCGCAGCCGCAGCATCGGGACCCGACGCGCTACCGCTGGAGGTCGCGCCGCTGATCGCGGCGACACCACCGGTGATGGAGCTGCCCACCTTCACCGAGCCACTCACGATCCCCGAAGCCAATCGGAAGTTGGCCGCCTCCTCCATCTGCCCCAGCCGGAGCTCGCCTGCCGCGCTCGCCGCTTCACGGTCGCCGCGCATCGCTTCGCGCTCGGCGACCTCGTTGTCGCGATTCGACTCGATCATCATCTGCGCCATCATCTCTTCGGGGCCCAAGACCATCAGGGACCCACCACTGCCATCGATTCTGCTCGTCATGTTCCTATCTCCTGGTTTCTCTTCGTCGTCGTGTCTCGTTGGTTGTCTTCAAACTCGCATGATCGCGGCGCTGGCCGAATCGGACTCCGCCTCACGCACCCGCGCCATCGCCTCCGCCATCCGGCGCGCTTGCCGCATGATCGACCCGTATCCGTCAACGTTCTCGTCGGCGTCGTCCCGCGCTCGATCCGCGCTGAGCTCGCTTTTGACCCCCTCACGGTCGTGGCCGCTCGCGAGGTACTCCTCGTAGCTCGCCACCATCGCGGTGATGCCCGCGCCCACGCCGACGACCGCTGACGTGACCTGCAGCGAGACGCGGACCACGTTTGCGACCTCGAGCGCGACGCGCATCGCGTCTTTGATCAGGACTTGCGCCGCGAGGCTTCCTGCGGCCGCGCCGCCTTGCGCCGCGCTCCCTGCGGAGCTGGCTCCGAGCGAGAGCGCGGTGCCCACGATCGAGAGACCGAGGGATACGCCCTGCGCGACGGCGGGATCGTCGATGATCCCCTCCTGACCGAGCACGGACACGGTCTGCGCGGCGATCATGCAGGCGACCGCGGCGACGCCGAGGGCGAGCGCGGCGCCACCCGTGAACACCGCGCCGACCGCGCTCACGGCCACCGCGATGCCGGTGCCGATCCACCCGAAGATCTGCCCGATGAGGTTGGCTTCCGCTGCCGACTCCCGTGCTTCGATCGCGGCCTCTTGTGCCGCGCGGGCAAGCGTCTCGCCGACCTCCGCGACTTCGCGCGAGGAGGCCGCGCCTAGCTCTCTCGCGTCCAAGCCCTGATCCCGAAGCCAGTTCTGCGCGATCTGCATGAACATCGCGGGATCCGCTGAGAGCGAGGCGAGCAGCTGCCGCACTCCGTCCATCAGCGCGGCGTCCTCGGCGACCGTCGCCGCTCGCGCCGCAGCGGTGTCGATGGCTGGACTTGCCGTCTCGACGACAGACTCAGCCTCGGCGACATCCGTCTCAGCGGCGGCGTCGGTCTCCTCCACTTCACTCTCGGCACCGAGCATCACACTCGGATCCACACCCAACGTTCCCGTCGCGCTCAGCGCGGGTGTTCGTTCGCTCATGACAGACTCCTTGCTACGAGCGCTTCCGCTCGATCAATGGCTTTGGCTTCGTCGTTCCGCTCGAGCGCGCGGAGCGCTCGGGCCAGTCCCCGCCAGGCAGCGGGGGCGTTGGGTTCGATGGTGAGGGCGATGGTCCAGTGCTCGACCGCCAGATCGAACGCGCCCACCGACTCGTTGCGCTCCGCCTGCCGCCGCGCGGCGAGCGCGTGACGCGGGGTGAGCCCGAGGTGCGCCGCGAAAGAAGGAGGGGATTCGCCGATGCGACGCGGCGTCGGGTTGTACGGGCCGCTCATCGCAGGTTCGCAACGATCGCGTCGTTGCCCTCGTCCATGGCCTTCAAGAGGTTCGTCGTGGAAGTCAGGATTGTCGTGCGGTTCTGCATCGCCGACTGGAGCTTGATCATCATCATCTCGTTCTGAGAGTTGATGTCCCGGATCTGGTCGTTGGCGTCGGAGACGAGGTTGGTGATCGCCTCGCGACCCCCCGAGACGATGGCGGCGCGCTCCTCTGGCGTGATGCGGCCAGACGCGACGGCGTCGTTCAGATAGCGATCCACCGTCTGCGTGACTGCGCGTGTGTGGTCGACGAGAACCGTTCCCGGACCGTCCGCGAAGCCAGCCGCTCGCACCCAGCCCGCGATCTCCTCGGCTCGCGCCGGATTCGATCCGCTTCCGGCCACCAAAGACCACAGCTCGTGGAGTCCGTTCGGGCCACTGAGCAAAAGGTCGGCCTCCGCCTGGGTGATGCGGCCCTCCGTGACCATGCTCCGAGCGAACTGCTCAAGGTTCTGCTCTACGCCGGGCAGTGCAGGCAGCTCCGTACTGAGATCCAGCGTGCCCGTCGCGCTGAGCCCCGGCTCGAGCGCCGTCAGGAGATTGCGCAGATCCGTCAACCGAGCGCCCGCGGCCCGCGCCTGCTCGGTCGTGGCCGACATCGCGGCCATGATGTCTTGCACCTGACTGTCGAGGTCATCGAGCCGGAGTTGCGCCATCTGGAGAATCATCTCCGGCGACAGCTCGGCGTCGTTGAGCAGTGCGTCGATGGCGATCTGACGGTTCAGCTCGGCCGCCATCACCAGGTCCAGCTCGGCAACTGGGCTGGGGTTACGGCTGAAGAGAATCTCGGTCATGTCGTGCTCCTTCGTTCTGCGGCTTCAGCCGCGGATGGCGCCCTGCGGCGCGGGGGTGGTGGGGGTGGTGGGCTGTTGGGGAAGGGTCAGCTGCGGACGCTCGCCCCAGGTTTCGGTGAGCTGTTTCAGCTCCCGCTCGAGCCGCTTGGCTCGTTCGATCTCACGGTCCATCTCGTTCTCCTTTGGGGTACCCGTCTGACCGGGTTCCCTCTCGAGTGGCGTGCTCATCGGGGACGTGTTCGGGGCGTTGCGAATCTTTTTTCGTCCACCCCGAAAAGGGCTCCCTTGCGCCGCTCACATGGGGGGGCGCACCATCCGCGCACATGTCCCTGTTCCTCGATGCCATCCAGCGAAAGCCCACTCCCCGCACGCCCGTCTGGCTCATGCGCCAAGCCGGCCGCTACCAGCCGAGCTACCGCGCGATCCGCGAGAAGGTCGGCTTCATGGAGCTCTGCAAGCGCTCCGATCTCTGCGCCGAGGTCGCGCTGCGCGCGGTCGAGGATCTCGGCGTCGATGCGGCCATCGTCTTCTCCGACATCCTCGTGGTGCTCGAGCCGCTCGGTGTGGGCTTTGAGTTCACCAAGAGCGATGGACCCAGCATCGGAGAGCCCATCCGCAGCGCAGCCGACGTCGATCGGGTGAGCGGCGACATCGACGTCGGTGAGCTCGACTACGTCATGGCCGCGATCAAAGAGACCAAGCGCGCGCTGAACGGGAGCGTGCCCTTGCTGGGTTTCGCGGGCGCGCCCTTCACGCTGGCCTCGTACATCATCGAGGGCGGGGGCTCGCGTGAGTACGCCGAGACCAAGAAGTTCATGCGCACCGACGAGGGCGCGTGGCACGCGCTGCTCACCAAGATAAGCGATGCGCTCATTCGGTATGTCGGAAAGCAGATCGACTCGGGCATCGACGCCTTTCAGCTCTTCGACTCGTGGGCCGGCGCGCTCGGGCCGCGCGACTACCAGCGCTTCGTGATGCCGCACAGCAAGCGGGTGCTCGACTCGATCCAGGGGCGGGTACCCACCATCCACTTCGGCACCGGCAACCCCGCGCTCTTGCCTTCGATCGCTCGCGCGGGCGGCGACGTCATCGGCCTCGATCATCGTGCGCCGCTGCGTGAGAGCTGGGCGCTGCTGGGTGAGCGCGCTATCCAAGGCAACCTCGATCCCACGACGCTGCTCGGCCCCGAGGCCGCGATGATCGCCGAAGCGTCGGTGGTGCTCGACGAGGCCGAAGGGCGGCCCGGTCACATCTTCAACCTGGGCCACGGCGTGATGCCGGCCGCGAACGTCGCGCAGACCCGCGCGCTGGTGACCTTCGTGAAGGAAGACAGCGAGCGTCGTCGAATCGCGGAGCGGGCTGGCGGCGCGGAGCGTGCTTGAGCCCAACGGGGCGCAAGGTGCTCGTCTTGGGTGCGGGCGTGAGTGGCCTGGCCGCGGCGCATCGCATTCGGAGCGCAGCGCCCGACGTCGAGATCACCGTGCTGGAGGCCAGCCGTCGGGCCGGCGGATGGATCGGCACCATCGAGCGCGACGGCTTCGTGATCGAGCGGGGGGCGGACGCGATCCTGGCGCAGGCTCCGGGGTTCGACGCGTTCATCGATGGGCTCGGCCTTCGGTCTCGGGTCGTGAAGACCCGCAGCGATCGGCGCGGCGCGTACGTGCTGCGCGCAGGGAGGATGGAGCGCATCCCCGAGGGCTGGTCGCTGCTCGCGCCCACGGGCCTACAGGGGTTGGCGAACGCGAAGCTCCTCTCGCCGTCCGCGCGTCTGCGTTTGCTAGGGGATCTGGTCCTCCCACCGCGTGGCAGGGACGAATCGCTCGCCGCGTTCGCGCGCCGGCGCTTGGGCTGGGAGGCGCTCGAGCGTCTGGGTCAGCCGTTGGCGGGCGGCATCTACGGATCGGATGCCGAGGTGCTGGGGCTCGAGGCGACGCTGCCTCGCTTCGCCAAGCTCGAAGCCGAGCACGGCAGCGTGATGCGCGGCCTGTCGAAGGAGAGCAGCGGCGCGCCCGTCAGTGGCGCTCGGTATGGCCTCTTCTGCGCGTTCGATCGGGGGATGCAGGTCCTGATCGACGCGCTCGCCCAACCGCTCGGTGACCGACTCGTTCTGAACCAGCGAGCGACCTCGCTGCGAGTGACGGACGCGGGGTACGAGGTCCGGACCGAGCACGCGACGTACGCGTGCGAAGCTGTCGTCGTCGCGCTGCAAGGTCCGGCAGCGAGCGCCCTCTTGGCTGGCATCGATGGCGAGCTTGGGCGTCAGCTGAGCGGGGTGCCGCACGGCTCGGCGGCGACGGTCACGTTCGCGTTCGATCGTTCGGCCATCGCGCACCCGCTCGATGCGTATGGCCTGGTGGTGCCCGCGGTGGAGAGGCGCCGGGTCCTCGCGATGACGTGGGCGAGCGAGAAGTGGCCCGATCGTGCGCCGAGCGATGCGGCGCTGATACGGGTGTTCGTCGCCGGCCCCGGCGATGGGAGTGGTCCTTCGATGGCCCCGATCGAGCTCGACGATCGCAGCGACGATGAGCTCATTCGCACGGCGCTGCGTGAGACCCGATCGCTGCTCGGTGTGCAAGGTGAGCCGCGCTTCGCGGTGGTGTCGCGGTTCCCCCGCGCGATGCCGCGCTATCGACTGGATCACGCCGAGCGACGCCTCGCGATCGAGCGACGCATGGACGCGCATCCCGATCTCGCGCTCGCAGGCAACGCCCTGCACGGCGTGGGCATCCCTGCGGCGATCGCGAGCGGTGAGCGCTCGGCCGATCGGATTCTCGCGCGCCTTCAGTTGCCCGTCCGAGGTGCCGCATGACGACGGGCTCCAGCAGACCGCGCGTTCAGCGCGCGTTCTTGGACCGCGATGGCCACTACGTGACCGCGGTCGGTCCGGTCTTCGTCCAGGTGCGCGCGGGGATCTTGAGCGTCGCCGATGTGCGAGAGATTGGGACGCACGCCGTTGCCTTCCTGGCGCAGTGCCATGGCAAGGTCGGGGCGCTGGCGGTCTTGGAGGACACGGCAGCGATGCCCGACGCGGCCACCCGCGGGGCCCAGCAGACGTCGCTCGCGAGTTTGCTCGACGAAGAGCGCGTGGTGCTCGCGGGCGTGGTGATGGGTCAGGACACCGATGCGCTGCTGCGACGCGCGGTGGCCCGAGGTCTGGTGCCCGGGCATCGCCGCAAGCGAACGTTCACCGACACCCTTCAGGCCGTGCAGTGGATAGCCGAGGAGCTGAACATCGACGGCGGCCCGGTCAGCGACTTACTGGAGGTCGCCCGCCGGTCGGCCCGCGCATCGAGGAAGCCGTGAGGCTCACTCCTGCGCTTCTCGAGCGATGGCGCGCCGGCGATCGATGATCGCCTTCGCGAGCTCGCGTCCCTCGCTCATCACCGCGTCGCGCGTCTTGCGCGATCGTTCGGAGACATCCGCCAAGCCCTCGAGCGCGGCGGCGATGGACGCCAGCTCGACGCCCTTCGGCTTCGCTGCGAACGCGAGCACCTCGGGCTCGAGCTCGATCAAGCCGAGCGCGCCGACCACCCCGAGCACGTAGTCGCGTAGATCACTGCGAAAGCTGGTGAGGTAGCCGCGCAGAAGCGGCGCCCCGCGCGGATCGCCGAGACGAGCGAGCGCCGCTGCGGCCGCCGCTTTCGATGAACGCGAGCGCAGCATCGCCGTCGCGAGCTGATGGCACGCGCTCGCGCCCTCGCGGTATTTCAAGGTGCCGATGGCGTCGAGCACCGCGAACGCCAGCTCGTCTTCCATACGGTTGTTGTCGAGCGACTTGGCGAGCTCGGGCCCGGCGATGTCCTCGCCCCACTCGGCGAGGGTGAGCGCAGTCTCGAGGCGGACCTCGGCGTCACGATCCTCCAGCATCCGACGCATGCGCGTGAGGGTCGGCGGGTGCTCCTCCAGCTCGCGCAGGGCCCGCACCGCGTTCGCTCGCACGGTGCTCCGCTCGTCGGCGAGCATCACCACCATGTCCGCGCGCGCCTCCTCACCGCACAGCTCGAGCAGCGCAGGCGGCACTTGAAAGCGCACCTCACCGTGCTCGCTCCCAGCCGCGCGGCGTAGCGCTGCGTGGGCGGCAGGCCCGCCGATGCGACCGACTGCGATCACCGCGGCCTCGCGCACCATCGCGTCGGTGTCGTCGATCCCCGCGATGATCTCCGTCATCACCGTCTCGTCGCCGATGCGGCCCAGGCCCGCCATCGCGGCGAAGCGGACGTCGTGCTGGGCGTCCTTCACCAGCAGCGCCAGCGCGACGCGCGCTTCACGCTCGCGACCCACAGGCGGCTGGGCCAGCACCAGCGCGGCGGTCGCTCGACCCTTGGGGCTGGCCTCCCGCGCATCACGCAGGGCGGCATCGAAGTGAGGCGCGCGGGGCGGCAGGAGCATCGCCCCTCGCTTTTCGCACGTCGATGCACGGAAGGCACCCCGGGCTCAGCTACCCGGGGGCTCAGCTTCCTGGGGGCTCAGCTCCCTTCGTTCGGGGGCTTCGGGCGGTTGGCCGCGGCGTGGCGCTGTCCCAAGCGCGAGTGGTGATAGCCGTACGAGAAGTAGACCACCAAGCCGATCGCCATCCAGATCGCGAAGCGGATCCACGCGGCGGGCGGCAGGTACGCGATGGTGCCGATGCACGCGACGACACCGAGCGGCGCGACCACCCACACGAACGGCACCCGGAAGGGACGGGGACGCTTGGGATCGACCCGGCGCAGGACCATCACGCCCACGCACACGAGGAGGAACGCGAAGAGCGTCCCGATGTTGGTGAGGTCGTAGGTCGCGTCGTCGTCGGCGACGAGCGCGCCCAGCGCGACCACCAATCCCACCAACCACGTGAGGGTGAAGGGCGTCTTGTACTTCGGGTGGATGGTCGCCGCGCTCTTCGGCAAGAGACCATCACGGGCCATCGCCAAGAGAATGCGGGGCTGACCGTACTGAAAGACCAAGAGCACCGCGCCCATCGACACCACCGCGCCGAACGCGACCAGCCACTGCACCACCGGCAGGCCCGCGCGCTCCAGCGCGAACGCCAACGGATCGGGCACGCGGAGCTCCTGCCAGGGCACCAAACCGGTCATCACGATGCCGACGATCACGTAGATGACGGTGCAGATCCCCAGGCCCGCGAGGATCCCAATCGGCATGTTGCGTTGAGGATTGATGGTCTCCTCCGACGCGGTCGAGATCGCGTCGAAGCCGATGTACGCGAAGAAGACGATGGCCGCGCCCTGCCCGATGCCGCGAAAGCCGTTGGGCGCGAAGGGGGTGTAGAGCGAGGTGTCGACGTGCATCGCGCCCACGCCGACGAAGAGCGCGAGGACCAAGAGCTTCAAGATTACCAAGCCCGCGTTCACCCGCGCGCTCTCGCGCACCCCGATGAGCAATAGGCAGGTGACCAACCCCACCACCAAGAACGCGGGCACGTTCAACAGGACGGGGATCCCCGCGATGTGCGGCGCGCTGGCCATCACCTCGCGCAGGGGTGAGTCGGGGGCGGAGGCCGCGCAGTCGAAGTAGCCGTGGATCAGCCACTCGGGCAACGCGATGCCCGCCGCGCGCAACAGGTTGTCGAGGTAGCCCGCCCAGGCGATCGCGACCGCGACGTTGCCCACCGCGTACTCGAGGATGAGGTCCCAGCCGATCATCCACGCGACCAGCTCGCCGAGCGTCGCATACGCGTAGGTGTACGCACTGCCCGCCTGCGGGATCATCGAGGCGAGCTCGGCATAACAGAGCGCGCACAGACCGCAGACCACGCCCAGCAAGAGGAACGAGACCACCACGCCGGGGCCCGCGCCGTAGCGCACCACCTCCCCGTCAGGACCTATCTCGCCCGCGATGGCGGTGCCGATCGACGAGAAGATGCCCGCGCCGATCACTGCGCCGATGGCCAAGAAGATCAGGTCGACCGCGCCGAGGTGACGCTCGAGCCGGGGACCCGATCCATCGTCCTGATCGAGCTCGGTGATGGGCTTGCGAGAGAAGAGCCGGACGAACATGGCGGCGGAGGATACAGGCATCCCGCGCCTTGGCCTCGGTTGTTCCACTCGGGTGAGTTAGCTAGGCTCCTTAGCCATGACGGTCGGACGCAAGCCAAAGAGCGCGGCACCTTCGCGAATCACCATCCACGAGGCCAAGACACAGCTCTCGAAGCTGATCGAGCGCGCGCTGGCTGGCGAGGACATCGTGATCTCGAGCGCCAACCATCCCGTCGTGCGCCTCGTCCCCGTCGAGGCCCGGCCGGCGGTCCGGCAGTTTGGCGCGTTCAAGGGCAAGGCGAAGGGACTGCCGCGTTCTTCGCGCCGCTGCCCGACGCGGAACTCGATCACTGGGAATGAGATGCGGGCGCTACTCGACACCCATGCGCTGCTCTGGTGGCTCGATGGAGACCGCAAGCTCTCGACGCGGGCGCGTCACCTCATCGAGCGCGACGACGTCGAGATCTTCGTGAGCGCCGCGTCCGCTTGGGAGATCGCGACGAAGATGCGCAGCGGGAAGCTCCCCGGGGCGGTGGAGGTCGCGGAAGATCTTCCTGGCGTGCTGCGCTCGCAGCGTTTCACCTCGCTTTCGATCACCGTGCGCCACGCGCAGGCGGCAGGCTTGCTCGTATGGCCTCGCCGCGATCCGTTCGATCGCATGCACGCGGCCCAGGCCATTCTCGAAGGGATGCCGCTCGTGAGCGTCAATGGGGTGTTCGATGAGACAGAGGTCACCCGCTTCTGGTGACGTGACATCAGGCCGCTGGGGCGTCGGACGTGCGGGCCGCGTGCAGGATGCTGTGGCGCTTGGCGATCAGGAGCGAGATGCCGATGGCTGCGATGGCCAGCACGACGTTGGTGATCGCGAGCACCGAGCCCGATCCCAGGCGATCGCCGAGTGTCACGAACGCGAACACCAGGAGCGCCGAGAGCACGTCGCCGAGGCGCACGAAGAACGTGTCGACCGTCTGTTTGCCGATGTACTTCTCGCTGCGTGAGGTGGGCAGCCAGAGGATCGCGCGCGCGGTGTTCTCGATCGAGTAGTCGGTGGCGTTCTCGGCGACCTTGAGCGCGCGGATGAGCACGAAGCCGACGCCGGCCGCCATGAAGCCGTAGACCCCGACGGCCACGATGGGCAGCATCAAGAGCGCGCCACGCAGGCCCCACATGCGCACCAGCCGGCTGGCCAAGAGCGTCTGCAACAACACCGAGAGCACGTTCACCACGAAGTAGAACTCGCCGTAGGTGGTGCGGATGAAGTCGCTGCGAATGGCGGCCGGATCGAGGCCGGCGACGCCGCTCGCGATCGCCGTGGCCATCGCGGTGTCGGCTTCGGACACGATGGCGCGCGCGAGGAGGAACTCTCCTGTGGTGTTGATGAGGTTCAGCACCACGAACAAGAGCGCGACCCAGCGCAGGTACGGGCTCGCGAGCACCATGCGGATCGAGGTCTTGGCGTCGATGCGCTCCTTGGGCTCGTGCTTGGCCTCGGGCCTGCGCGTGATCGCGAACAAGAGCGCGAGCTGCACCAGGATGAACACCGATGCGAGCTGAAGGAGCGACGCTATCGCGCCGACCCCCGAGAAGAGATGTGCGGCCGCCAACGCACCGAGCGCGCTGCCCACCGGCGCGCCGATCGCGACCAAAGGAAAGAGGCGCGCGCCCTTGTCTCGGCCATAGAGATCGTTTCCGAGTGACCAGAGCTGCGCGACCGAAGTGAGCACGTAGATGCCCAACCAGACGTGGAAGATGAGGCCGACGTAGGGGATCTCGAGCCAGGCGAGCACCGAGAAGAGCTCGATGCAGAGGAGGAACACCACCGAGGTGCCGAGCACCAGCTGCGTTCGGGTCACCCGTCGGGCGACCGCGGCATAGACGGGCAGCGCAAAGACCAGCACCACCGCCTGGACGCCGGTCGCGTAGCTCCGGAGCTCGGCACCCCCAGTCGCCAGCACCCAGGGCTCGCGGATCGTCTTGAGGAGGTAGTAGCCGAAAAGCCCTACGAAGAGGGAGAAAGCGAGGAGCACCGCGGTCAGGCCTTCGCCCCCGCGGACGTCGGCGAACGTGCGCAGGATTTGGTCGAACCACGTGCGAGGCATCGCCGGCTCGGGGCTCTGATGCTGTCCAGAACTGGAGGCGGCGCTCACGGGTGCGTTGGTCACGGTAGCGGGTAGCCACCTTGGACGCGCCTTTTCGGCATTCGCTCTGGGCCGCTGGGCCTTTCTTCGCTGCGCTGGCTCTCGCTGCGCTGCGCTGCGCTGGGCTTTCGCTGCGCGGGGCTTCCGCTGCGCTTGGCTTCCGCTGCGCGGGCTTCCGCTCCGCGGGCTTTCGCTGCGCTGGCTTCCGCTCCGCGGGGTTTGGAGAACCAGTCCGCTGCGCGGGGCGAGTGATAGCGCGCGGTGATCGAGAGGGTTGCTGATGGCGGTCCGTGGTGGGGGTCCCTCCCTCGGTCAGCGCTGTGCCTTGGTTACACCCTTACTCGAGCATTGCTGTCCGTAGCCCGGCCCACCGCGTTCTACTCGGGACCCCCACCACGGCCCGCTGGAACGGTCACGGCATGCACCGCGCTTGGAGGAGATAGGGTGAGGAGATCATGTGGCCGTCTGGCCCGCGCCGCTCACCGAGACTGTCGCTGTCGCTGTGCGCTGGCTTCTGCTCCGCAGGGTTTGGAAACCAGTCCGCTGCGCGGGGCGAGTGATAGCGCGCGGTGGATGGAGAGGGGATCGGTGGGCGGTCCGTGGTGGGGGTCCCTCCCTCGGTCAGCGCTGTGCCTTGGTTACGCCCTTACTCGAGCATCGCTGTCCGTAGCCCGGCCCACCGCGTTCTACTCGGGACCCCCACCACGGCCCGCTGGAACGGCCCTGGCATGCACCGCGCTTGGAGGAGATAGGGTGAGGAGATCATGTGGCCGTCTGGCCCGCGCCGCTCACCGAGACTGTCGCTGTCGCTGTGCGCTGGCTTCTGCTCCGCAGGGTTTGGAAACCAGTCCG
>Ga0335397_10002126_pt1 | contig 26922 bp, 25 predicted proteins | sample MAT04_FD_205740 | JGI IMG/M metagenome (GOLD analysis project Ga0335397, IMG submission 205740) | Freshwater microbial communities from Lake Fryxell liftoff mats and glacier meltwater in Antarctica - MAT-04 (spades assembly) (version 2) ... | reverse complement strand
GATTCATTGCTGATAGGGATGTGGCAAGTGGAATTGTAATTAGAAATAGGGGAATAGAGTTAATTAGTACCGATGGGCAGTCGGGAATTGAAAACGCCTATGCAGACGGTTTACTGGGGATTGAGATGTCTCAGTCTAGGTCAAAGTCGAAAACCCGTAAGGGAGCAACTAGGAAGTCTTTGAAGTGATTCTTAGAAGCCCCGTGCCTTTAGGCCGGGGTCATGTCACTGATATTTCTTGCTTTTTTAGAATGCAGATCGGCTAAAGTAGTTAAAGAAGCGCCTTTACCGACTGTACTATGGCACCCTCTTCTTCAATTGCTGTGCGAGAGCTTCCTCTTTTCCCATTGCCGGAAGTCGTTTTGTTTCCAGGTAGACCTCTGCCGCTGCATATCTTTGAGTTTCGCTACCGAATCATGATGAACACGATTCTGGAAAGCGATCGCCGCTTTGGGGTATTGCTGATGGAATCATCCGGTAAACCCGCATCTGTAGGTTGCTGTGCCGAAATTATCCGGTATCAGCGTCTACCTGACGATCGCATGAAGGTATTAACTTTGGGCCAGCAAAGGTTCCGCGTCCTAGAGTACGTCCGAGAAAAGCCTTACCGTGTTGGTTTGGTTGAATGGATTGAGGATCAACCACCTCAAAGGGAATTAAATTCTTTGGCAATAGATGTGGAACAACTGTTGCGAGATGTGGTACGTCTTTCCGCTAAGTTAACTGACCAAAATATTGAACTACCCGATGATATTCCCTCTTTACCCAGGGAATTGTCTTACTGGGTTGCTAGCAACCTCTACGGTGTGCCAGCAGAACAGCAGGCGCTTCTAGAAATGCAGGATACAGTTGCCAGACTGGAACGGGAATCGGAAATTCTCACTTCCACTCGCAATCATTTAGCAGCAAGAACCGTACTCAAAGATACTTTTAAAGAATAGAAGTTACAAAAATTAACCAAAAAGGGTGTTCTTTCATGGTAGAGAACACCCTTTTTGTAGGAAAATTAAAAACTTGGTATAAACTGTACTATGCAGCTTTAGAAGATCGAATAATGAGCCTAAAAGATAGTGAAATAATTGAGAAGATTGCCCAACTTCTCGAAAATTTGCCTAGCGATGATTTTCTACAATATCGTCTCACTGAAGACCAAATTAATGAATGGCATCAACTTAGAAAAGATAACATTTTAATTGCTAAAACTTGGCGATCGCATTTCCATAACCAGCCAGATTATTTCCTAGATGAAGCCGTCGATTCAAAAGAAATTTCCCTCCACAAACGAGACTTGATTGTACTGATGGTTAAACAGTATATAGCTCGCTGGGAACTTTTCCAAGTAGCAGAAGAATATGTGAAAAGCTACCATCTTCAATTGCAAAATTTAACCAATCATCTAGAAGTGCTACCTAAACCGATCTGCCAGGTATGGTATAAGTTTTTTCGAGATATTTTTTTAAAAAAATATCCTTTTCAATCGCCTTACGATTTATTTGCCCAAACTTTAATACAAGAAAAGAATGAAGCTTTCTCTTGTTCTCTTAGCTACTATGAAGTACCAATTAAAAAGTGGCGAAAAGCAACCAAGCAAATTACTAATATTTTCGATAACTCTAACCAAGATGGCACTTATCCACAACTCAAACCCAAAGAAGCTGAAAAGCTAAAAAAGAATCTAGTTTGGGATAAAGTTGGCTTTTCTTGGTTAGGATTAACTCTCTTTGTATGTCAACTGAAAGCACCAAAAGATAAATTACTCAAAGATAAGCTCATCGCATATAACCAATCCCTAAAAGAAGCACTTAGCGTAGCAGTTACAGCCAGCCGCACAGTACGAAGCTTTGCGTGGAAAAAAGGAAAAATTGTTTATGCTTCTGGGACTGGTGGAACTTACCCCGATCCTTAATAAAACTTCACATCTGGATCGAGATCGATCGCTAGCTAGAGAAAGAAACCTAAACTAACTCCAGAAAACAAAATTTCCTAGCTTTAAACTATGCTGAATCAGAATTTTCAGAAACTCCTAGTTGCAACTACTGGAGCAATTCTATCTTTGGCAGTAATCCAAAATCACCCTGCCCAAGCAGAAGATTTTAGCACTCTTTTCTTTGAAGATTTTGAATCCAATCTCTCTCAATGGACGGGAAAATCTAACGGTACGCATTCCGGGGTAATAGTTAACGATCCACTGGGAAATGACAAGGCACTTTCTTTCATTAGCCGCAAAAGTGGTGGGGACATTTTTACACTCAACAGTTTCAGCAGCCCTTCGCAAATATACCGATTATCTTTCGACTATCTCGGTTTACCAAAAAGCGGGAGTCAGCCAAATGATTTGGGAGGTTTTGTAGGATATCGTACTAGCTTATCGGGAGATGCAGATTCGTGGTTGGCTGGAACAAGTCGCAACTCTATTAAATTATCATCGAACTTCTTGGAATTGCCAGACACGGGGAAATGGGAATCTATTTACATCTCATTTACTACTAATAAAAGCATTCAGCTAACACTGGAAGACTACTTTTACTCTTGGGGAGTTGCTGGCGATGTTTACTTCGACAATATCCATCTAGAAGCAATGGTTCCCAATACTAAATCTGTTCCCGAACCTACAAATCTGTTTGGGTTAATGATAGTAAGTATTTTCAGCATTGGTTCAATGCTAAAGAAGAAAAAGGTTTTCCATAGTTACTCAGCACGCAGTTAGCGAATTTCCCGATCTACGCGATAGAAACCATACCAATTTAGCGCTGCTAACCAAGCTACCGAGAGTAATCCTGCCAGACTTAAAGTTAAACCGCTATACGGTACTAATAATCCTAAAACTGGCAGGACTCCTCCCGCAATGGTGCTAATAAAAGCGGCAAGGGAAGCACGCCAAGTTCTTCCCAGTCCCCAAGCTAAAACTAAAAGGAACGGTGAAATTACTAACCAAGCTAATTGGGGATTTATCACTCGACTAAAGTAAGTCAAAGCTAGGATACAGGCAAAAAAGACGCCACCTGCTAGAGCTACATCCCGTAAACTCATCGGTAGCGACAAATACAGCAACAATAACCACCACAGAAATAAAGCGGGAGCCAATATCAGCAAACGCGGTAAAATACCTGTATTTTGGACTCGCTCTGTAGCCGTAAACACGCCAAACGGGTTTTGAACGGAAACATTATCATCAAATATCCAAGTGTATCGAGTCCCTTGTCCCTCAACTTTTCGTTCAGTTGGCACAATACCGCTAGCAAAATCAGCACCAGAGAAATTTGCCAGCACGGAGAGGCGAAAATTCGACAATAATTGTCCGTTAGCGTTATACACCCAGCGTGGGGAACCTTGAGCCTTATATGTTACCCGAAAGCTTGTTTCTTGTCCTGGCGCAATATTAAACGGAAAAGTATATTCACCAGGATTAGTTGGGTTTAGCCTTGTACCTTTTTGCTCTACCTTAAAGTTTTGCAGTAATGAGTAGCTGCTTGGAGGAGATAATTCAAAGAAAAAATTTTGAGTGGAATCTAGTTGGTTAACAACTCGGTAATCAGCGCTAAAGTCTACCAGATAAATTCCTCGTCCTTTCTTTTGCGGATCTGAGGTTTGGTCGATTTTAACCTGAATTTGAGATCCGGCGACTGCTAAAAAGCGGTTAATCGTGCGCGTTTCCTGTACCCGCACAATTCTATTACCAGCTTGAGTATTGTAAGAGTAAGGTTCTTGAATAACATAACGTATTTGAGGTGCTGATTGTTCTAACCTCTCTCCAGAAACGCTTTCGGCAATTTGAGAAACTCGTGCTTGTTCCCAAAAGTGATAACGAGTACCCAAAGTCGAGCAAAGAAAAAAACCTGTTATTACTAGGATGAAGACTAAAGCTCCATGCAGTAATATTCGCAGCAATACTGAGTAGCCTTCTAACCATTGTCCGATCGCAATCCCTAGTTCTGGTTCGTTTCGGCGGCCCGAAAAGTTGAGTAAGGCAAGCACGATTCCCAAAAACCCCACTATGCCTGCGATCAAAAAGAATACGCGGACGTACCTTGACCCAAATTCTATCAGTTGAGTTGGCTGTGTCAAATCGGGTAAGCCGGGAATGCCTTGAGCAGCTTCAAACATAATTTAGATGTTTACTCAATAGGTAAAACACTATAACTACCAAAAATTTTCAAAGTTTCACTGTAAGTTATTAACTCATCTAAAGCAGCTTTCACAAATGGTTGAGTGCCGTCAGCTTCTATATCGATGAAAAACAGATATTCGCCGAGCGATCGCTTTGTTGGCCGCGACTCAATTCGACTCAGGTTAATATTTCGTTTTGCGAACAGTTGCAGCGGTTTGACAAGCGCCCCTGGTAGATTCGCCGGAGCGCTAAAAGCCAGGGAGGTGTGACTGCCTCCGGGAGATGGTTGTAAACTTAGCACCCAAAACCGCGTGTAGTTACTCGAAAAATCATTAATTGGGCAGGCAAGAATGGGTAAGTTGTAGATTTCGGCAGCTCGCCCTGAAGCGATCGCCCCAGCCGTCACATCCTTTTCCAAATACTTTAGCGCCTCTGTAGTTGAATTCATCGGTACTAATTGAACCAATGGCATAAACTTTTCCAGCCATCCCTGACACTGAGCTAGAGCCTGCGGGTGGGAATAAACTGTCCGAATTGCTTCTAAATTGTCCGCAGATGATAGCATAGCATGGCAAATCGGCAATACCAAAGCTTGTTGAATTTGCAGGGTATCCAGTCGCCACAGCGTATCCAGCGTCATAGATACACTGCCCTCAAGAGAATTTTCCACCGGCACAACAGCTAGATGAGCTTGCCCATCAGCCGTTGCTTGGAGCGTTTGGGCAATGCTGGGATAAGGACACAAAAAGCATTCCTGGCCTTTTTCCAGACTCAGCCAATTAGCGTAAGCTAGAGCAGCTGCTTCAGCGTAAGTGCCAGTCGGCCCTAAGTGTGCAATACATATACTCATAAAGTTCAACTCTCAGTTTGTTAATTTTTATCAGCAATACGGTGTAAACTGTTCCTTTTTTATTACCCCCCCTAAAACAGTCCCTACTTTTGATGCCTTTGGTAGAGGCGGAAGCTCTAGATGAACTTGTTACGATCGCAGACAGATAGAATTGCACCACAGCTGACTGCTGGCGGCTGTATTGTAATGATATGATTAAGACTTCCAATCGGATATTTTAAGAACTGTAACGTAAAATTAATTAATAATCATACAAAACAACCCTCTGTTTCCCTTCTACCCATGCACACCCAATTTGTCGCTTCCCAATCTGTTGAAATTGCTGTTCCAGAGCAACCGATCCCAATTAAGCATTATTTGCGTCAGCCTCAACGTCTCGTGCAAGCGCTGGTCGAGTCAAGTCGGATTGAGCAGCTGGGCGAGGAACTTTTTCGCCTGAAAATGCGCCCCCTCAGCTTTATGATGCTGACGATTCAACCCACTGTAGATATGCGGGTGTGGACAGAAAGCGACGGTAGTGTCCATTTAAAGTCTGTGGGTTGTCAAATCCTGGGCATGGAATACATTAACCAACGGTTTGCACTTGACCTGAAAGGACGGCTGTTTGCATCCCAAATCAACGGAGTCACTTACCTGAAGGGGAAAGCGGATTTACAAGTGCAAGTTGAACTACCACCTTTATTTTGGTTAACCCCCAAGCCAGTCCTGGAAGCTACTGGCAACGGTCTGCTTAAAAGTGTATTGTTAACCATTAAACATCGGTTGATGCACCAACTGCTGTTGGATTATCGCAAATGGGCGAGTGCTACGGCAAATAGTGCTTCTGCTCAAGCACCAGCTAGAGCAGGTCAGTCACCTTTGGTTAGCGGTCAGTAGTCAGACTTTGCTTCGCGGCACGGACGAAAAGAACGCCGATGCCAGCGTGAAGGGCCATGCTCCTGTAGAGCCTGTATATGTCGCGCAGTGCCGTAACCTTTATTGGCATCTAAAGCATATTCTGGGTATTTAGCGGCCAAGCGAAGAATTAGCTCGTCTCTCCACACCTTAGCCAGAATACTGGCAGCTGCGATAACTACCAACTGCTCATCTCCCTTGATGATCGACTGTTGTGGCATCGGTAAGTCTGGAAGAGGCCATTTGCCATCAACCAGGCAAAGAGTCGGCTGCACCGATAGCCTTATTACAGATCTCTTCATTGCCAACAAGGATGCCTGAAAAATATTGATCCGGTCAATTTCACGGGCAGAGGCCATTCCGATTTGGTAATCTAGCGCCATTGCCCGAATTCTAGAGGCAAATCGCTGTCGTCCAACGCTAGTTAGTTGTTTGCTATCTTTAATACCGGCGGCGGCAAGTTCGCTTAATGCGGCATCCGGTAAAATCACCGCAGCCGCAACTACCGGGCCGAATAAACAACCCCGCCCCACTTCATCGACCCCTGCCACTATTCCCATAGAGGGAGAGTGGGGGAGTGGGGGAGTGGGGGAGGACAAGGAGGACAAGGAGGACAAGGAGGACAAGGGAGATTTTTGACTTTTGACTTTTGAATGAGTGACTTTTTTACTGGTTGTTCTCACCATCCGTGGCTGAGGAGCGACGGCGGCGACGTCGCCGCAGCATTACAGAATCGGCCCGATCGTCGGATTCGCTTGATGTCATACCTACATCATTAGGCTCAGCACGAAAGTCAGCGTCAGCGGTATCTGTGTCTTGGTTTTCTCTATTCAAGTCTGAGTCAAAATCTTGCTCAGTTGGGAAGCTTGGAACTGTTCTGTCCACCTCTGTACGATCGACATCACTTCTGCCTGTACTTGGTGGTGCTGTTTCATAAGGAATATCTTCCTCTGCTTGTCCCGGCAACTTCACGATCACAGTTGCGGCTTTGGGATTTTTCAGCTGCCGATTTAAACGCACGATCGGCGACACTCCCATAAACGCATAAACTTGCTGCTCCTCTAGAGTCATTTCTACAGAAACTATCTCCGGAGGTGAAGTCTCTGGCTTAGCAGGTCGCTCCATCCGCAATGGGTCAAGCCGAATGGATTTTGGCCCTGTTGACGAAAACGGCTTTGAAGTGGCCAGTTCCGACTCGCTCACCCACTTTGGCTCCGCACCCATAGGGCTAGGTGGCGCTATTGAAGGGATGAAAGAACTTAGCTTGTCCGACTCCTCTTCTGGGCGTTCATTTTCATCACCAATGCGGTGACGCCGCCGACGACGAGAATTATTTGCTGCACCGCGTTCCTGATAGCTGGGATGATTCATAACATCCTCGTCTAGATCCGAGCCCGTTCCCAGATCGTCTGCGTAAGGGTCTGTTTCCCAATAGTTTTCTTGTTCAAAAGAGTCGCGTGGAGCTTCCCCTTGTCCGGAGAGTGTGGGTAGCACTGGACGACTTTGATCTGAAGAACGGTAATCCCTTAAGGAAGGCATTCCCGACGGTTCTGGAATGTCTTCTACCGTTGGAAATGCACGATCGATCTTCGGCAGGGACAGGCCGGTTGTCTGGGCAGCCGATTCGCTCCGGTACGAGGAGCCAGCGACAGGAGGCAGTATTGTCGATTCGCGATCGATCTTCGGCGCGGGTGCTATTATCCCCTGGGAAGCGAATTCACGGGCAGCAGTTTCACTGGGTAAATGCACTAGATGGCCCAATCCTCCACAGGTAGCGCAAGGACGACCAAATAACTCGTAAACGTTTTGGCCTTGCCGTTTGCGGGTCAGTTCCACTAAGCCTAGTTCCGACAGTTGGGCAATCTGCGGCCTTGCTTTGTCCGCTTTGAGCGCTTTATTAAAGTGTTCTAGCACCTGCAACTGGTCTCGCCGAGAATCCATATCGATAAAGTCAACGATAATTACACCAGCAAGATTACGCAGGCGCAGCTGACGCGCAATTTCCGTAGCGGCTTCGCAGTTTGTCCAGAGAACAGTTTCGCGGGCTGTAGCCGATCGAGTGAAAGACCCGGAGTTGACATCAACAACGGTAAGTGCTTCTGTTGGCTCGATGATGACATAGCCTCCAGAGGGGAGATCGACTCTAGGTTTGAGGGCTTCCTTAATGGCAGCGTTAACGCGGAAGTACTCCATCACCGGCAGGCGATCGCGGTGATGGTCAATCAAAACCCCTTGCGGTGCCTTTCCTACACTCCAACTCATTAACTGTTGCTTCACCCGCTTCACGCCAGTGTGCGAATCTACCACAATCCGATTCACATCCTCGCTATACATATCTCGCAGCACACGCTGGACAAAATCATCATCCCGATTTAGCAGTGCAGGTGCCCGCGTTGAGATAGCTTCCTGTTGAATAGCCTCCCACTGTTTTTGCAGCGTCTCTAAATCTTCTATAACAGCTTCTTCTGGCCGATTTTCAGCCTCCGTTCGCACCAGCAAACCCATCCCCGCTGGTTTTAACAAAATAGCTAAGGCCCTCAGTCGGTTGCGTTCACTCTCGCTTTTGACGCGCCGCGATAGATTTACACCCCGACCAAACGGCATCAGCACCAAGTAGCGTCCTGGTAATGTAATGTTGCCAGTGAGTCTAGGGCCTTTGTTTCCCGTAGGCTCCTTCATTACTTGCACTAGAACTTTTTGCTGGGGTGTCAGCAGTTCTGTAATTGCCCCAGCGGTGCGTTTTAACCGCAGTGGCCCCAAGTCAGAGACATGAATAAATCCGTTGCGATCGGGGTCCCCAATGTTAACGAAGGCAGCGTCTATACCAGGGAGTACGTTTTCAACAATGCCGAGATAAATGTCACCTACTTGGTGGGTTCCCGTAGCAACCACTAATTCTTGAATTTGATCCTCGGAAAATACCGCAGCGATGCGATGCTGCTCAGCGATAATTATTTGCTTTGTCATTCAAATTCCTCAAAAATTAGCACAATATAGCAGGATATAGACCTGCTTTAAGGCACAGATACAACAATCATTAGAAAAGGGAAGATTGAAGAATTGCCAATTTCAAACTTGTCTTGAATTAACAATCTTCCCTTCCTCAACCTGAAATTAGAAATTGGTCATTGCCGCCTTTACAAGAGTCTGAAAGTAGTCTTCAACACTTAGGCTGTGTTGTGCTATCCTAGGTCAACTACGCACCAAAACTTCCCTTTTAACGAATAGCAAAAGTCAGATGTACGTGCCGTACCGCATCGGTTGGGTTATGTTTTGCCACAACATAATAGGTCGAGTTTTTACCCGCATCAAATACACTTCGCCACCTAGAACACAGATTCAGCATTCGCTCTGGGGCGATGAGAAACCGTGTTTCTTTGGTTGTCAAGGTCAATATCTCGGTGCTAGAACCCGCATATTTCCGGTTTCTGGCATTACTGAATTGGTGTTCTAGATCGACAGGGAATTCCCGAAGAGATGATGTGTTTTAAATCGTCACGTTCAGGTGATTCACTGCTTATCAGAGCTAGGTCAGGCGAGAACCAGTTGGTTTCTGGTTCTTTACAAAGTCCCAAATTCTATTTGGGGGTCAGTGATATGTCAGAGTATAAAAGTTTATTCCTCTAACACCCCTCTTGTTAAGGGGAAGCAGCATCAAACTCTGCCCGAAGCACTGAAAAGGGCAAAAGTAAAAAGGCAAAAGAAACAAGGGAGTAACTCTCGCTACGTTTCTACTTTTTAATTTTTACTCGCCTGTTGGGGATGTTCCCCTGTACTCAAGCATGACCAAATGTTGTTTATAGAGTTAACCACTCGCAAGTAGGATTGCTAGGGCCTCGCGCCGCTGCGCTAAGGTCGCCCTGACTCCTATTTTTGATTAACTCTAAATGGGATCTCATCATATTTTTGTTGAGTATCTCATACCACGATCTGGTTACTACAGTTTTGAACCCGTAGGATGAGGCTCAAGCGGTGAGAGTGAAGCAGTTGAAATTCACAAGCATTGACTTGTTCCAACATATAGATGACACCATCGGGTCGTAGCAGGTTACCGTCATTCCGACAACTGCCAACATAGCGTACGTACCGAGCCCTAGAGATAGGAGAGTTACCCTCCTGAAGCTCTAATTCAAATAAGCGATCGCGCAGATTCACCATTTGCTTCTTGCCAGATTTGCTCGTCTGCTCCCACAAAATAGCGTCACTGGCTAGAATTGCTTCAATCCACTGCTTCCACCGATCGGTCGAAGCATCAGCAGCAGCAGCCACCGTAATCAAATACTCAACTCCCTCCAACAACTGAGCGGAGGAGGGAGTTTTTAGTTCAACCTCCTCAACCCGATAGATCGGAATATTACCGGGGATTTGGGTGACTAGCCTTTCTTGGAAAGTCGCCACATCGATATGCTCAGTTAACTCAAAGTCTACAATCTCGCCGCTGCTGGTAGCTCCCAGAGGGAGCGCATTAGCAATGGAAATGCGGGGAGAAGCATGAAATCCATTGGTAAAAGCAATGGGTAGGGAAGCTCGTCGCACAGCGCGATCGAACAAGCGGGCTAAATCTAAATGGCTCACTAAAGCCATATTACCCAGCTTACCAAACCAAACTCGCAACCGCACGCACCGTTCTTGTTTGGGCACAAAATGTCCCACAAATTCAGGGATGGGTGGAGGCTCAACGACAACATTGTGACCGAAATCAACGCCGCAGACACCGCAGTGGGAACAGCCTTCAAACGAGCAATCTGGAACCGTTGCGGCTTCTAGAGATCGTTGCAGGTCAGCTTTTAGCCAGTTTTTATCAATTCCGGTATCGATCCGATCCCAAGGCAGAGGTTTATCGAGAAGGGAATTGGGAATTGGGAATTGGGAATTGGGAATTGGCGATTGTTCTTTCCCCGTCCCCAGTACCCATTCGCCGTTTTCTACCTGGCGATATTTCCAGGTTAGATCGGATTGGGCTATAGCTTGTCCCCAAGCTGCAAAAGCGCGATCGGCGCTATCAAACCAGGCGTCCATCCCTGCACCCAACTCCCAGGCCCGACGCAGCACAGATGCCAAACGGCGATCGCCCCGGCCTATAAAATCCTCCATTGCCGAAATCCGAACATCCGTGAAGTTTACCTTCACCCCCTTCATACCGCGAAATTCAGAGCGCAGCAGTGACTGCTTGCGTTCAAACTCAGCTGTTGAGACGGAATGCCACTGAAACGGCGTGTGAGGTTTGGGCGTAAAGTTAGAAATCGTCAGAGTGAAATTAAGCGCTTTCCTACCTTTTTCCCTACATTGCTGCTGTAGCCAGCGGACTGTTTCCGCAATGCCTAAAACATCGACATCGGTTTCCCCTGGCAAACCAATCATAAAGTATAACTTTATTTTATCCCATCCCCGATCGAAACCAGTTTTTACACCTCGCAGCAATTCTTCGTTGGTCAGTCCTTTGTTAATAATGTCCCGCATCCGCTGAGTGCCAGCTTCAGGAGCAAAAGTTAGCCCACTCTGCCGGTTACCGCCAAGGATATTGGCAATATTTTCGTCAAATCTATCCACCCGCTGACTGGGTAGGGACAAGGAAATATTTTCGTCTTTGAGGCGATTTCTGATTTCCATCCCCACTGCTGGTAGGGCCAGATAATCGGAACAGCTGAGGGACAATAAAGAAAACTCGTTGTAGCCAGTAGCCCTCATTCCTTGCTCTATAGCTTTTACTACTTGCTCTGGTTCTACATCTCGCGCCGGACGAGTTAGCATTCCTGGTTGACAGAAGCGACAACCGCGTGTACATCCGCGCCGAATTTCAATCGTCAGGCGATCGTGTACAGTCTCAATATATGGAACCAGTCCGATCGAATAAGCTGGCATGGGAGTCGCCACTCGTCGCAAAATGCGATCGGGAACATCCGGGCGATTGGGATGAATTGACCCATCGGGAGCCATATCGTAGAACTGGGGAACATAGACGCCTGGTATTTGTGCCAAATCGAGCAGCAATGCTTCTCGACTCAACCCAGATGTTTTGCCTTCTTCCAGCACTAAGCCAATTTCAGGCAGTAGTTCTTCCCCATCTCCCAAAGCAAAGAAGTCGAAAAAGTCGGCGTAAGGTTCGGGGTTGGATGTTGCCGTCTGTCCACCCGCAAAAATCAGCGGGTATGGGGACTGGTGATTGGTGACTGGGCATTCTACCCCACTCCCCCGCTCCCCCGCTCCCCCACTCCTCCACTCCCCCACTCCCCCACTCCCCTGCCTTTCGCGCCAGGTTAGGGGAATTCCAGCTAAGTCCAACATTTCTAGAATGTTGGTTGCTCCAAGTTCGTAGCTAAGGCTAAAACCCAAGATATCAAAATCTGTAAGAGGGCGGCGCGACTCGACGGCAAAAAGGGGAGTAAACGTCGATCGCAGTTTAGCTCCTAAGTCGGGTGCAGGTAAATAGGCGCGATCGCACAACTGTCGCGGCTGGGTATTTAAGATGTTGTAGAGAATTATATGCCCCAGGTTAGATGCCCCGACTTCGTACACTTCCGGGTATGTCAATACCCAACGCACGGTTGCCTCATTCCAAGGCTTATGCACTGCTCCTAGCTCGTTGCCCAGGTAACGAGCTGGTTTAAGAATATCTGCTGTTAGTAATTCTTCTACTGCTACTGCCACGATAAAACTCTGGTTTGATTTAAGCGACAAGGCATTTGTAGTGTGTCTGCCCTATCCATTCATCATACTTGCTGTTATCGCTGACAGGGTTGGGAAGTTAAGAAACGAATTTCTTTTCGTTCTGTCGGCAGAAAACCTGAGCCTGATTCTGTTTGACTATCCTCTTTCCCAGAGACACCTAGCTCAAGCAGTCAGCTTTTTTCATGCCGAAACTCTGCTTTAACCCCAAAACAGGTCAAAAAGCAGGTAAGGCACGGTCAGATTTTTGCTATCATCCTCAACTATCGATCGAAATTGTATTGATTGTATATGAGCTAGGCGGCAAAATTTGTTGCCAACAGATCTATTGTAGCTTCAAAAGCGGTGCGACTTTCAAAAATCTCAAATACTCTGTCCAACTGAGTCAACTCAAAGATAATCCGAATTGATGGTGAAAGACAACACAGGCTAAATCTCTGGTTTTGGCGCTGAGCTAGAGTTAGGGCAGAAACCAATACCATCAAGCCAGCACTGTCAAGGGATTCTACCTCTTCCATGTCAACCAGTACGATCGCTTTGCGCTCGGAAGTAATAGCTGTTGTTAGCTCTCTTCCAAATTCAGGCGCGTTGGCGGCATTGAGATGGCCGTGAGGTCTAACAAGTGTAATTTGCGAAAATGCTAGTGTTGTCTGCATGATTCAATCCCCCTTAACAAAAAATAAATATCTCGCTGTATGGTTCGACTTTATATGCTAGCTGTCAGTGTTGACCACTCTCTTTAGGCATTTTTACGGAATCTTCATCCAACATGGGTACTTTTATAAAGTTTTGACAAAGAAGTCTGGCTTAAAAGTAAGCAAAGATACGGAATTGCCACCCCGATCGCCCCAGCCAAGCTAAAGCTGAGCCAGTATTTTCACGGATACAGCCACTGCATACAAACAAGAGTGACCCGTAAATATAAACCTAGCTTATGTCTAAAGGATGAGTTAATACCTATCGCAGGGAGGATGCGATATGTATTAACTAATACTGTTGTAAAAAATAGTTGCACCCTAGCTGCAAAAGCCCTTGTCTTGCCTACACCAGTTAAAAGCTATTTCCGGAAACCTGGAAAATTTGCTATTAGTTACGAAGGGCGGTCAACGCAGCTATTTGACCAAACAACGCCAAAGATGCTTGAGTAGACAAAATACGGATATGACCTGGCACTATGCCAATACCAGTCCGCTGGGCTACAACCCAGTGGTTATTTAAAAGTAAATCATAAATTTTATAAATATCGCTGTGAGTAAGATCACTGATGGTAAAGGTTTAAGATCACTCGCGGCTAGAAATATACAGCAGAAAATTGCAATATAAAGGAGTTCTGCCCACCAACCGTGGAAGCTAAAAACGTGATTCGTCAACTTGTAGAAAAAGCTCTCTTTATCCGGCGATTGACTCCCGATATTGAGGATGAAATCAACTATGAACTGACGCGACTGGGTTACATCTCAGACGTTGATTACGAAGCGTTGGAACTATTGATGGATGAGATGGATGCCGGTCGAATTCAGTTGGTGTCTAGCTATTAAGACAGTATTCTTCTATCTTAATGGCTAAAATATAAAATTATTTGGGTGGGCTAACCAAACTTGGCGGACAAAATCCTGGAGTTGTTGGTGTGCCATTTGGGTACTGTCAGGTTGAGTTTTTGATGCCTGTAAGTGAGTAAAAAGTGGTATTACCTCAGTATCAAGAGCCGCTCGGAATAAAATAGAAGGCCAGATTAGATCCGCGCCTTGACGCAAGTCATACAAAGTGGACTGGTCTTTATGGGTTTCACTAAAGGATTGAGGAACTACTAGCATCAAAGGGCGGGCCCAGCACATCTGGCGCGATCGCACAATTTGAATGACTTCTGCGTACAGGCGCGTCTCCTCATGCTCCAAACAGACTATTTGGCTGGGCTGAAAGTCAATAGCAGAAATCATCGCTGCTTGCTCCACAGGACAAGACTGTATATTTGGCTGCCTACTTATTGTAGTGGGCTCCTGCCAAACCTTCTTCAGTGCGATTACGTAGGGAGCTTTTTCCGCGACGCTTTACCGATCCGATCCCAGATCTGTATTGAGGTCGTCAAGCTCGATCGCAGGGGGGGTTAAGCACCTAGAGAATTAGCGGCTATTGGAAATTGAGTGCAGATCCCACGATGGGCCATGTTATTCATGTCGCTTGCCAGATCGATCGAGCAAGTTCCTCTAAAAATTGCCATTTAGGTGGCTAGATCTGAGATTCGATGGTATAAATAAGTATTAAGGACTATAAAGCGAAAACCCAAATCGTGCCTTTTGTTACTTAAAACCGTATAAAAAGCCACAAAGTTGGCAGCAAGCTTAGGTAAGCAACACCTAAGAAAAATTTGCATTTTCCATAAAATCTCGGTTTGAATCGGCAAAGCGAGAGGTTAAATTAGTCAATGACCCCGCTAATTTTATGGATATTCGGTAGTCAGTCTAATAAATCTGAATGAGTTGCTTAATATTATCGAATTTAAGGAGAGGATAAAGCAGTGTCTATCGAGACCCTTGAAAAGCGTTCAACGTCTCGTAAACTTGCGCCTCGTTATCGGGTGCTACTGCATAACGATGACTTCAACCCGATGGAGTACGTGGTGCAGGTATTGCTGACAACGGTGCCAAATCTGACCCAGCCCCAGGCGGTCAGCATTATGATGGAAGCTCACAACAGTGGGATTGCCTTGGTGATTGCCTGCGCTCAAGAACACGCAGAGTTTTACTGCGAAACGCTGAAAAATCATGGTTTGACCAGTACTATTGAACCTGAAGAGTAGCCAGAAATAGGGGTTTTTTGGAAATTAAACTCGTTAATTTAGCCAGCTATCCTGCCCCTATACGGCTGGCTGTGTTTTTGCTGACTTTACTGCTGCTATGGTTGCCGTTGGCTGCCCCAATTTACTTTTTGGGCAGTGACAAGAACTTGGTGACTATCCTGACAATGGGATTGTTATTCGCCGAGTTTCTTGTGCTGCTGAGGATTTGGGGTAAGAAAATCTATCGGCAACCTCAGTTGCTCAAAAGCTATGGTTTGGTAAGAACGCGGCAAAATGCCTTAGAACTTCTGAAAGGGCTGAATATTGGCCTTTTGTTCACCCTCAGTCTTTTTGGATTGGAGGGACTACTAGGTTGGGTTGTTTGGCAGGGTTCAGATATATTACCCAGGATAATTCTAGAAGGATTTATCAGTGCTTTGGGTGTCGGTTTTGCCGAGGAATTAGTATTCCGAGGTTGGTTGCTAGATGAGTTGCAGCGAGATTATCGTCCCAACGCAGTTTTATGGGCTGATGGAATTATATTTGCCAGTCTGCATTTTCTGAAGTCCTTTAAAGAAATGATTCGCACGTTGCCTACATTTCCGGCGCTGTTGCTGCTGGGCTTGACGTTGGTTTGGGCGAAGCGGGGAAGCAAGGGGCGTCTGGGGCTATCTATTGGGTTGCACGCTGGCTTAGTTTGGGGTTATTACATTATAAATGTAGGGCAGTTGGTAAAATTTTCTAACCGTGTTCCTGAATGGGTGACGGGAATCGATCGAAATCCTTTAGCTGGGGTGATGGGGTTGATATTTTTGGGTATTTTGGGGTTTTGGATGAGGAAACGGGCGAAAGAGTAGAGAATGCGATCGCACTTTTTTATAGATTACTCAATCCAGAAATAATACGCCTAGCTAAACCTAAAGCTTCCTCACTCTTGCCAACTAATCCTGCGATCTTATCTTCGTAATCCGCCTGACGACGATGACCTCTTAGAATTTGTAACCTTTCACCCACTTTTCTACGTCTTTCGTCATCGGGGCTATTTTTGAACTGACTGATGACAAACTGGTGGCTATTTTCACGAGGAATTCTGAGACTTTCGCGATCGCGCAAAAAATTGCGTGCCTGAATGAAAGCAGCATAGTACGATCGACTGATAGCAGAACGCAATTTAGCTGACTGACTGGCAGGAGTTGTATCTTTTCCCGTAAGTTCTCTTGCCAAATCTAGATACTCTGACCAGTTAAATGTCATCATCCACCCTATCTAAGCTAATGTACATTTTATCTTGACCTCGATTGGGAACTTTTACCCACCAGTCATGGAAGATATCCAGCCTATCAAGCGCTTCTTCTGGGTCTAGATTTGTAACAATGTAGACTACCAGCTGCGGCTCATCAATTTCTGGGTCTGGGACGTATTGTAGAAATAACGGTGAATCTGGAAAGTGTTGGCGAATATGAGGGTGTACTTCTAGCAACAGGGGTATCAGGAAAGGATATTTTTCAAGGTAGTCTAAAACTTCTGTTTTTACCCGGAAAGTATATAACTTTTCTAGGGATTCAACATCAAGTTTAGCCAGACTTTTATGTAGCAATATCTGGGCTAGTGTAATGGGATCGATTTGACGGCGTTTCGCTTCGACGGCGAGGCGATCGCTATCTTCTTTTGGAAGTAGAATGGTAAGGGTATTTGATTCGCTCATATTTTTAGTTTACTGTTTTGGTTGTGCTGAGTAAAGTCATTTACACTGTTGCTCAAAATACTGATAAACTTTTTAAGAGAACGTCACGAACTGATTGCGCCCCTGTTGTTTTGCACAGTAGAGTGCCCGATCTGCTTGAGTAATAAGGATGGCTAGCGATCGCTCATAAGTTGGAATCAGGCTGGCGATGCCAAGGCTAATGGTGACGATTAAACTTACAGCGGTTCCCGCTGTTAAGAGGTACAGTATGCGAAGGAGAAGGGCGAAGCATGACCGTATTTTATCTTTGCTGATTACCAATAAATCATCTGCCGGAATGCTTCGCCCCTACTTAAAATGTACTTCATTACAGCGGGAACCGCTGTATCTAATCCAGCCTAGCGTTTTCTCCCTGCTTCATCCAAGGATGTCGGCTTCGGAGATTCGCTAATTTTAATTTAGCCTCATAGTTGGGTATGTTGTTGCGCTTGGGCGCTCAAACGCAACAACGTACCTAATTAACTGATTGAAATATTTGTTCGGCAGTTAAACTTAACTCAGGAAAAGCTAACGACTGAATGCAGTCATTTTCTCGAAATTGATTAACTTGGTATTCTCCATCAACTAACAAGTAAATAGAAATAGTCGGTTTTTTAGGATTCCCAACAAACTTACGAGATCCCAAAGCCAGATAATCTACAATCCAATATTCAATAATTCCTATCTCTTCGTACTCTCCATATTTTTTGTAATAATCATCGCGCCAGTTAGTGCTAACCACTTCAATAACTAAAGGAATAGACGCACCCAGAGTTACAGTTGATTCTTTTTTCCAAAAAGGTTCGTTTACCAAATTAGAACGATTCAGTAACAAGATATCTGGCGAATAAGCCGACTCACTTGAAGCTGATTTAACCAGCGCCGTTTTCGGGATAGAATAGGGAAGATTAAGGCGGACATATTCTAAAGTCAGCTTCTCAGCTAAAAAACCCACAATATCTTCATGTTCGCCTGTAGGCTGGGACATTTCAACAATTGCTCCATCATGCAGTTCGTAGCGTTTTTTTTCCGGCTTCCACTGGATGAATTCAGCGAAAGTTATTGGTTTTTGTAAAGATTGAAGCATAATTTACCACTGCTACACTTAACTTGTTAAACCGTTTGCCCCCACAATAACAGGGCTGAGGCTGGGTGATGAGGTTTTTGGCTAATGAGAATTTTCCCCGCAGCAGCGTAAGGTATTTGCGCGATGCAGGCTACGATGTGGCTTACGGTAGCGAAGATTCTGTGGGTGCAGAAGATCGCGAAGTTCTAGTGCGTGCGGTGAATGAAGAGCGAATTCCCTGCATTAGTTGCCAAAATTCTAGCCCTGGCAAAAGCGATCGCCCTACATTTTACTCTTCTGTTTTAATATGCTCCATTTCAGCTAACTTCAAAGGAATTTGAATCTTTTGCGGTAGCGGCGTTAATTCAGCAAAAGCAGTACCAACTAAACAAACTCCCACTAAACTAACTCCCTGCAAATTAGCATCTTCTAACTCAGCACAAAGTAGATTCGCACCAGTCAAATTCGCGCCAGTCAAATTCGCGCCACGCAAATCTGCTTCTTCCAAATTGGCATTACTTAAAGTAGCGCCTTGCAAATCTGCCTGACTCAAATCTGCACCCTGCAAATTGGCACCGCTGAGATTAGCACCCCGCAAATCTGCACCGCGTAAATCCACACCTTTTAAATTTACGCTCATCAAATTTGCACCGCTCAAAAAAGCACCTGCAAAAGATGCTTGAGTCAACTTTGCGCCCATTAAATTAGCGCCGCGCAAGTTGCTTCCCCGCAAGTCAGCACCAGTCAAATCTGCTTGCATTAAATTAGCACCCAAAAGCGTTGCTCTTAAATCGGCTGCGGCTAATTGAGCGCTCAATAAATTGGCTCCCTCCAAACGAGCGCCTTCGAGTTTAGCACCGCTCAAATTCGCCCCAACCAGGTTAGCACCAGCTAAGTTTACACCGCGCAAATTACTGCCAGAGAGGTCTTCATCTTCTAAATTCGCTCCAGGCAGTTGTTTAATTTTCCCCGCACGAATGGCTTCTATATCCATGAATTTTATTAAGTATTGGTTTCTTGATAACTTTTGGCTTCAACAGGCATTTGAGGATCGAGTAACCACATCCCAGATGTTACCTTTGGTGGTGTTATTGGCAAGTTCAATCCCTGTTGCAAACCCATCACCAACAATGTCAAAGTTTCTACTAATTTTGGGTCCCAACGCTCACTTGCTTGCGCCTGACACTCTGCCAAAGCTTTAGACAAAATTTCTTCGCGGCTGAGGTTTTCTGATTCTTTTGCTAATTGGTTGACGCGATACTCAAAATGTGCTGTTAAACCCAATATTCTAGATTCTAAAGGAATAGCATCATAGGCAACACCAGCAGGAGTTCCGCTACCATTCCACCATTCGGTTTGATGGGTGATAATACTGGCTACCGCTTGCAACCTTGGCATCGCACGCAAAGCCTGCACGCCTGGTTCCAAATGGCAACAAGGTGCTTCGTCAAGATCGGCAACCGCTTTTACTCCCAAAGGAACTAATCCGTGGAGGAAACCAGCTAAGCGCAGTCGCTTTAATTGCCAACCGGGGAGATCTAAAAGTTGCCCCATTACTTCTGCTAATGCTGCTACTTCGGCAGTTGCCATCGGGTTGCCGGTATTAGCCAATTCCATTAATTGCGCCATTCTCACAAAGGCTTGCAACTCGTTGGAAACTAAATTTAGATCCAACTCTTCGTGATGGGATGCAGCTATTTCATGTGCGGTTAAATCCTGCTGACTGTTATGGAGATATTCCACCACGCGGGATACAATTTCACCGAGATTGTCTTGTTCGGCGTTAGCAGCAGCGGCGGTAATTTCTTGGACTTGCGCGGTTAAGGTTTTCTGGAGTTCTGGGTTGTAACGATCGATGTGAGCGATCGCTAATTCTACCGTTTCCAACACTAAACCGGGCTCAAACGTCCAAAACCCGTAAAATTTGCGCTCTCTATCTTCCTCTGGTGGCCCTTCTGGCCCATAATCTGCTGGCGATAACTCTTGACAAAGTACCATCGCTGTGTAGCTTGGCGACAAGATCATCAAATGCCATTCTTGCGCCACTGGGTCAACTGTTTCCAGTCCCACCAGCGCTACATTGGGCTGCTTGCTTGTCGGGTGTTCTCCAAAGCCGCTATCGGGTGCCGCCATAATTACAATTTGGCGAGACTTTTGGGCTATTTCGCCATATCGTTCTGCTTCTTGGAGATACCATTTTCCCCGTTGAAACGCCGTAATCATTAGCGGCGATGTGTTGGAAGTTAGAATACTATCTTCCAAGGCGTGACATAGGGCAACTAAAGTGTTTTTGTAATAAACTCCAAAACGCAAAGGTCTTTGTCCCGATTTATGGGCATCCGCCAGATGTTGTAAAATTGAACCTTCTAACATGATTTTATTTAACGAACCACGTTCGCGTAGCGTGTGCCTTCGCGCATAGACGCGAAGGACAGGAAGGAAGAGAGGAAGTTTTTAGGCTTTGTGGGGCGGGCAAGATGCCTGTCCGACAAGATGTTATTAAACAGTTACCAGCTGTTTTTCTTTTGATTCTATGGGCGCGGTGAGGGCTTGTTCCAAATCAGCACAACCCAGTTTTTCTTCTAAAATCCGCATTACTTCGCGTCCGAAATCATTAGGATTTTGACGCCATGCCTGGAGGCAAACTTCGCCAAAGAAGGAACCCAAAGGTTCTGGATTCCATAATAATTTTTTGGCTGTCCACGGCATTAAGCTCATCGGATCGTAACCTGGTTTGATGATGTTATTCTCAAAAGCGTATTCTTCTAAATGGGTATGCGGTTGCAATCCTATGAAGAAGATAGCCGGTTCGACTTTATCCGCCCCAAATATTCGCTCTAGTTCCCGATGATAGGCAACGGTTTGACGAATGGTTTCGGGGCGTTCATCTATGACATTGAATGAGTAGTTTACGGAAACGAGGTCGTTAAATCCAGCTGCTTTCAAGTCTCGACAGTTTTGCAAGACGGTGCGGAGATTATAACCCATTCGCATTTTACGCACGAGTTCTTGGGAACCGCTGGTGATGCCGATTTCAAAGTAATTCATTCCCGTCTTTACCATCAAGTCGCACAACTGGGGTGTCAAGTTGTCTGCCCTGATGTATGCTGCCCAATGAATATCTTTCATACCAGCATCGAGGATTTTTTGCAATAACTCTACAGCATCGTCGATAAATTTACGGGCTGGGATAAATTGGGCATCGGTAAACCAGAAGTTGCGAACACCTCTGTCGTAGAGTTGGCGCATTTCTGCGACGACTTCCTCTGCTGGGTTGATGCGTACTTGTTTGCCTTCTATGACGGTATATATGCAGTAGCAGCAGTTGTGGGGACAACCTCGCTTGGTTTGCACGCCGATGTAGAAGTCTTCCTCTTGCAGGTAATAGCTGAACTCAGGCCAGATGGTTTCTATATAGTGGTAGTTGCAGGCGGTTTTTTCTATGTTAGTGGGAAGTTCGTGGATCATGCGATCGCGCGGCGAAGTCTCTCCCACGATGTAGCAGCGTTCGTTTGTAAGATCCTGCCCACGCAAAACTTTTTCCAGCAACGCCTCGCCTTCTCCCACTGAAACTATTGTTCCAGATGGTAAGCTTTTTCCCAACTGCTCGTAAAATACGCTGACTGCACCTCCACCAACTACAGTCCTCGCTTCTGGATTATATTTCTTAGCACATTTTAACCCTCGTTTAATTAATCCCAGGTTACGCCAGAGTTCCGTATAGTAGGCGGTAGTGACGCGCAGACCCCCCATAGCTCCCCGTAATCTGATCAGCGGATTGGGCGCGTAGTAAAACTCAAAGGCGTGCTGGAGTGGGTTACCGCCTCTACCTCCTACTGGGGCATAAATCTGAATATCGCGCCAGGAAAATACCAGTAGGGTAGGTTTGAATTCATCGACACAAGCATCCAACGCACTGGCAAAATCAAGGGGTGGCACTGTTCCCAGGTCGAAAATGCGCTGTCCGACTTCTGGAAACAGCTTGTGTATATGGTCGGCTAAGTAAACAACGCCGATCGGGAAAATAGGATTGCAGGGTAGGCGGACATAGAGTATGCGAGTTTCTGTCATGGGCTTCTGTATTAGGATTGCTATGACTCTACTTAGAAGCAACAGTCAAACAGGTGCTAAGAGCCATTGCTACCTGTGGTGGGCTTCTAAGAAATTAGGATTATTTTTATATAACTTTACGATAACATCAGGTTTTCTCAGCGATAGCGTAATTTCGCTGAACTTTTACACTAGGCGTAGAGTCCGCTTGGCTAGCATAGCAACTGATTTGCCGAAAATTTAGGTTGCCCCGCCGTTTAGATCGGCAGGCTGGACTTTTGTCAAGCTGTCCAGCCTGCTATTGGGTTGAGGCTTTCGCTTTCCGATCTAAGCTACTTGGTTCATCCGTAGTGTAGATTACCAACTTTAGCTCCATCTTTAGACATAAATTTCCTAAATTGGCTGAGTTGGTAGTCGGAGTTACAGCACGCGGGGATCGGAGATGTTACATTTTTTAATGTAACCAAGTTTGACACACATCCTCACTAGCTGTTATGGCTCAAATTCTCGATCCCCTACCGCCTAACTCCAGCAATGGCATTCTCTGCTGCTACGTGAATGCGACGAGTAAGGTTCAGATCGCCAGGATAAGTAACATTCCCAACTGGTACTTTGAGCGAGTTGTTTTTCCAGGGCAACGGCTCGTCTTTGAAACTATGCTTGAGGGGGTGCTGGAAATCCATACGGGTATGATGGCAAGTGCGATTTTATCAGACAAGATATCTTGCGATCGCTTGCGGCTCGACGAAGAACCCCAACACGAAGTCCCCCCCAGTCAAAAACAGCCAGAAGAAAAAAATAAAACCCCAAACAGGGAAGGAATTAAGAAAAATGTAGAGGTAACGCCATCTTTAATAAATCTGGCTTTAGTCGCTGTAGGCTAAAATACGATTTCAAAAAAAGCTTCAAAATAAAAGTTTTGTTCTCTGTCTTCTGTGTTAGTGACATCCTCCCGACACCAACCTGAGTACAGGTATGGTGCTGGTCTTATAGCTAGAATGAGGGGGTGTTGGGAAAGCCGGGTGATATCCCTGTTTTGTGCTAGGAATGGCTTAAAGGCTCTTTGGGAAGCGATCGCACCAATGGGCACTTGATTCCTAGTCAGAAGATAGGTGAAATAGCTTGAATTTACCTGATTTTGTTTGGTTGTGGAGAATCGCCGCTTGGTCTATGGGATTCTCGCTGGTAGCTTATTTGCTGCTGGCTGCTAGCGGCATTTGGATGTTCTACCTTCGCCGCACAAGGCTAGAGCGACCTAGTTGGTTGCAACCTTTGCACTATGGGATTGGCGGTACAATGGTAGCTCTGGTATTACTGCTCCTAACCATCGGCATCGTCGGTACCTTGGGTCACTATGGCAGCTTGAACCACTCAGTACACTTACCAGTTGGCTTAGCAGTAGTAGGATTGGTGTTGCTTTCGGCTGGAAGCGCCACCCAAATTGGTTCCCAGCATCCTTGGGCTCGATCGTTCCACATCGGAACAAATATAATTTTGTTGGTCGGATTTGCCTTGGTTTCGCTGACCGGCTGGAACATTGTCCAGAAGTATCTACCTTGACACTCCCCGGTTCGCATACAAGCGGTTTTCAGGTATAGTCCTTATAAGGGAACGTAAATCTACTTAAAGATTTGCGAATATCTTTCCTGAGATCAATCCATCTAGGTGACAATTCCGTAATAATACTGAATAACTTCTCCTAGATACGATCGATCTTAAAAAAAATGTCTTACTCTGCTTTAGCATCAGGTTTCTTTATTGTGGGCGCAAACGGTCAGCCGGTGGTAGAAAAATCTCGGCAAGGTAATTACACGATGGTTTTCCTCAACCGCGCTGACGTTGCTAGCTATCGTCAGCGGATGTCTGAGGTTCATCGTGTATCTGGAAAAGATTACGCGATCGCCGCCATGCCGATCCATCAAATCCAGCGGTTACTCAGTCACGCTAAAGTCCAAGTCTGCGTCATAGACAACTGGGAGAAAATGGTTGCCTAGAGAATATTCTGTGTTAAGTAATCCCGTCGATCGGATCGACACTTCCTCTGATGAATCTTGGCCATCAGTCTTCCGTATTTCTCCTTTAATCCGGCTGACAGAATTTAACTGCGCCGCAAGCCCACCCATAAGAGGGGTTGGGATAGGCGCTGCGGTTTTAGCCGCAGTCCCGATCTTGTTTTCTAAGATTTGTTACAGTTTTAGAAAAAATTTTTATTTTTCCTGTAGTATCTTCTTGATGGGATGGATACACAAACATTAAGTTTGGGAAGCAAATGCCTAACCATTTTAAATGGTACGCGGGGACTCCACGAAACCAGGGATTTATATCCCAAAACGTCTGAGGAGCTAGTTGTAAGACTAGGAGTGCGATTCGTTTAACCTAAATGGGTAGAAACACCCAGGGACGGCTAGCTGGTTCCATTAGCCAGACAACTAATTATACAAGTAGGTGCGAAACCTATCCCGCAGATGCAGCGGTGAAAGCATATCCCCTAGTTTATTAGGTAGCAACTAATAGGCTAAAGCGGGGATAAAAGGCAGAACTACTAGGAGCCGAACCCGGTAACTGTCGAGCCGGAGTCCATGCGTAGCGAAAAATCAAAGATGTGTCTGAACCATCGTAATTGCAAATGGTGTAACGGCTGAACCAAGAATCCGCTGAGAGACGCGGTAAAGAATGGTTAACACCAAGCCAAAAGGCAAGGATAGGGTATAGGCGGTTTCGTAGCCGACCTACAAGCATTACCCATAACCCCGGTGGAAAGCATCACGCTAAAGACTCAAATTTGTGTAATTGGAACGAAGTAACCCTTTTAAATCTCTGGAGAGGTCGAAATCCAGTAAGTAGCTAACGAAAGATTTAAAAGGAAGGGATTGTATCAGAAGCAAATGCCTCGCTGTAATGGTGAGGATAGGCTGACAGATACACGGTAATTCCACAGATGGAGAATTAAGTAGCAGTAAATATGTCTAAAACGCAGAACAATCTGACGGTGGAATGGAATCAAATCAACTGGTGTAAAGCCGAGCGATTGGTTTTTAAGCTGCAAAAGAGAATCTATCAAGCGAGTGAACGTGGCGATGTCAAAGCAGTCCGTAGGCTTCAAAAGACTTTGATTAGGTCTTGGTCTGCAAAGTGTATAGCGGTACGTCGGGTAACGCAGGATAACCAAGGTAAAAATACGGCTGGTGTGGATGGCGTTAAATCGTTAACTCCAAAGCAACGTACAACCTTAGTTAGTCGCCTAAAGCTAACAGGAAAGGCAAAACCTACTCGTAGGGTAATGATACCTAAACCCGGTTCAGAGGAAAAGCGACCTTTAGGAATACCCACAATAAACGACCGCGCCTTGCAAGCGCTTGTAAAAATAGCGTTAGAACCTGAATGGGAGGCTAAATTTGAGCCAAACAGTTATGGTTTTAGACCAGGGCGTTCTTGTCACGATGCGATTGAGGCAATATACAGCGGTATTAGACAAAAAGCCAAGTACGTGCTTGATGCTGATATTACAAAATGCTTTGACCGTATAGACCAATATGCTCTGATAGACAAGGTAAAAACATACCCCACCTTAAGACGACAACTGAAGTCCTGGCTTAAGGCAGGGGTAATGGAAAACGGAAGGTTCTCCAATACTAATGATGGTACACCACAGGGCGGGGTAATATCACCCTTACTTGCGAATATTGCCTTACATGGTATGGAGGAACGGGTTAAACAATTTGCGGAGACGCTTAAAGGGAATAAACGAGATAATCGTCAAGCCCTAAGTTTAATTCGATACGCCGATGACTTTGTGATAATACATGAAGACGTTAACGTAGTTATCGCTTGTCAAAAGATAATAGCTGATTGGTTAAGTGACATAGGATTAGAATTAAAACCAAGTAAGACAAAATTAACCCACACCCTTAACGAATACAATGGAAATGTTGGGTTTGAGTTTCTGGGATTCCATGTACAACAGCATAAAGTAGGTAACTACAGATGTGCCAAGAATCCACATGGAATCCCACTAGGATTTACTACACTAATCACCCCTTCAAAGCCCAAAATCAAAGCCCATCTAGCCAAGATAGCAGAAGTAATAGACACCCATAAAACCGCCCCGCAAGCTGCTTTAATTAGCAAACTGAACCCAATCATAAGGGGATGGTCAAACTATTACTCCACAGTAGTAAGCAAGGAAACATTCTCAAAATGCAAAAACCTGACTTACGATAAATTACGAGCTTGGGCAAGAGCAAGGGGAAAAGGTAGCATCAACAAGGACAAATACTGGAGAACAGTAGACGACCAAAATTGGTGTTTCAGCACTGAGGACGGATTAGAACTAATGAACCATGCAGCGACAGCCATCATTAGGCACGTCAAAGTTAAAGGTAACGCTAGTCCGTACAACGGTGACTGGATTTATTGGAGCAAGCGTAGAGGAGAATACCCAGAAACACCAAACAGGGTATCATCACTCATCAAGAGGCAAAAGGGTATTTGTCCTCACTGTGGTCTGTACTTCACGAGTACGGACATTGTAGAAATTGACCATAAAATACCAAAATCCTTGGGTGGTAAAGACACTCAAGATAATCGTCAACTTCTGCATAAACATTGTCACGACACAAAAACGGCCTCAGATGGCTCCCTAAAACAAGAACTATGACGAGCATCCGTTTTGAATCGTACCCATGACAAGGGTGGAGTTATCAAGGAGCCGGATGAGGTGAAAGTCTCACGTCCGGTTCTGAAGGAGAGGTAGAGGTAGCAATGCCTCTATCGACTCTAACTAGCAGCCC
>Ga0335397_10002120_pt1 | contig 26946 bp, 25 predicted proteins | sample MAT04_FD_205740 | JGI IMG/M metagenome (GOLD analysis project Ga0335397, IMG submission 205740) | Freshwater microbial communities from Lake Fryxell liftoff mats and glacier meltwater in Antarctica - MAT-04 (spades assembly) (version 2) ... | reverse complement strand
ATCGACAGGGGACTCCATGCACGTCGTCCGCATCACGACCAACCTTCCCGTGGCCGACATCGAGACGGCCAAGAGCTTCTACACCGACTACCTCGGCCTGAGCACCGAGGAGTTCAACCTCGGCTGGGTGGCCCGCTACACGGATCCGGCGACGGGAGCCCACGTCCAGCTCGTGACCCGTGACGAGACGGCGGCACACGACTCGGCCATCTCGATCCACACCGACGACCTCGAGGGCGCGTACCGCGAGGCCCTGGAGCGTGGCTACGAGATCACCCACCCGCTGACCACCGAGACCTGGGGTGTGCACCGCTTCCACGTGCGGGCGCCGGACGGCACGGTGGTCAACGTCGTGGCCCACCGCGAGTGAGCCGGCCAGCGCTAAGGTTGCGACGATGGATGACGACCTCCGAAATCGGCTGACCGCCCTCTACCGGGACCTGCACGCCCACCCCGAGCTCTCCGGGCAGGAGCACCGCACGGCGGGTCTCGTCGTGACCTGGCTGCGCGAGCTGGGCCACGACGTGGTCGAGGGGATCGGCGGCACCGGTGTGGTCGGCATCCTGCGCAACGGCCCCGGGCCCACGGTGCTGCTGCGGGCCGACATGGACGCCCTGCCCGTCACCGAGGCGACCGGCCTGCCTCATGCCAGCACCATCGAAGGGGTGATGCACGCCTGTGGCCACGACGTGCACGTCACCTGCCTGCTGGGTGCCGCCGACCGCCTCACCGCGGCGCGCGACACCTGGGCCGGCACCCTGCTCTGCCTCTTCCAACCGGCCGAGGAGACCGCGAGCGGTGCGCAGGCCATGGTCGACGACGACCTCTTCGCGCGGGTGCCGCGGCCGGACGTCGTGCTGGGCCAGCACGTCGCCCCGCTCCCTGCCGGCACCCTGGGTCTGCGCAGCGGACCGGCCTTCGCGGCATCCGACGCACTGAAGGTGACGCTGTACGGCACCGGGGGTCACGGCTCGCGGCCCGAGGCGGCGGTCGACCCGGTCGTGATGGCTGCGGCCACCGTCATGCGGCTGCAGACCCTGGTCTCGCGGGAGGTGGCCGGCACGGACACCGCGGTGCTGACGGTGGGCGCGCTCAACGCCGGCACGAAGGCGAACATCATCCCCGACGACGCACAGCTGCTCCTCAACATCCGCAGCTACGACGAGACGGTGCGCCAGCACCTGCTCGAGGCCATCGCGCGGGTGGTGCGGGCCGAGGCCGACGCCTCCCGCGCACCGCGGCCGCCCGACATCGAGGTGTTCGAGTCGGCGCCCGCGGTGGTCAACGACCCGGATGCCGTGGTGCGCACCCGAGGAGCGCTCGAGTCGGTCGTCGGCGCGGGGAGGGTGGTCGATCCCGGCCCGGTGACCGGCAGCGAGGACGTGGGCGTGCTGGCCGCATTCGCCGGTGTGCCGCTGGTGTACTGGCTGCTCGGTGGCGCCGACCCGACGGTGTTTGCGGGTGCGACGACGGCCGAGCAGCTGATGCGCGTCCTGGCCGGCCTCCCCTCGAACCACTCGCCCCAGTTCGCGCCCGTGGAGGACCCGACGCTGCGTGTCGGGGTGGCGGCCCTGGTCGCCGGCGCGACCGAGTGGCTGGGCGACGCCTCGGGGTGATCACGGTCGAGCAGTACCTCCGCCACTGCGACGACGCCCTCGCCGTGGTCGAGCGCACCCGCACCCGGCTGCACGACGATGCGTGCGCGGCATCCCTGCGCGAACGGCCCACGGCCCCCGCCTTCGAGGACGACGGCACGATCTCGTACGCGACGCAGGGCGACGTGCTCCTGCACGTGACGAGGAACTGGCCCAGCACCTGGGCCAGCTCGAGGTGACCCGCGAGGTGCTCCTCGCGGGCCGCGGGTAGCCATGGCTGCGCAGAGCGTCGAACTGTCGGTGTGCTGCGGCAGGATGACCGGGTGAGCGAGACGCCGACCGACCCCGCCGCCCAGCACCCCGGCGACGTCGTGCCCGACGACGTGCGGCACGAGTGGCAGACCCTCGCCGAGGAGGCGCGGGGGCACCAGTTCGCCTACCACGTCAGGGACGCGCCGACGATCAGCGACGGCGAGTACGACCTGCTGATGCGCCGGCTCAACGTCCTCGAGGACGACCACCCGAGCCTGCGCACCCCCGACAGCCCCACCCAGCAGGTCGGCGGCGCGATCTTCTCCACCGACTTCACCGCCGTCGACCACCTCGAACGCATGCTCAGCCTCGACAACGCGTTCAGCCCCGACGAGCTCACCGCGTGGGCGGCACGGGTCGAGCGCGACGCCGGTGGGGCCGCGCACCACTTCCTGTGCGAGCTCAAGATCGACGGCCTGGCCATCAACCTGCTCTACGAGGCCGGCCGGCTCACCCGGGCCCTGACCCGCGGCGACGGCCGCACCGGTGAGGATGTCACGCTCAACGTGCGCACCATCGAGGGCGTCCCGACCGTGCTGCACGGCGACGACGTGCCCGAGCTCGTCGAGGTGCGCGGCGAGGTGTTCTTCCCCATCGAGGCCTTCGGTGACCTCAACGCCGGGCTCGTCGAGGCCGGCAAGGCACCTTTCGCCAACCCGCGCAACGCCGCCGCAGGATCGTTGCGGCAGAAGGACCCCCGCGTCACCGCCACCCGGCCACTGCGGATGCTGGTGCACGGCATCGGTGCCCGCCGGAGCTTCGACATCGAGCGGCAGAGCCAGGCCTACGACCTGCTCAAGAGCTGGGGGATGCCGGTCAGCGGCCACTACCGCGTGCTCGACACCGTGACCGAGGTGGTGGGCTTCGTCGACCACTTCGGCGAGCACCGGCACAGCGTCGAGCACGAGATCGACGGCGTGGTCGTCAAGGTCGACGAGGTCGTCGTGCAACGACAGCTCGGCGCCACCTCGCGAGCCCCGCGCTGGGCCATCGCCTTCAAGTACCCGCCGGAGGAGGTCAACACCAGGCTCCTCGACATCCAGGTCAACGTCGGGCGCACCGGGCGGGTCACGCCGTTCGGCGTGATGGAGCCGGTCACCGTGGCCGGCTCGACCGTCTCGATGGCCACCCTGCACAACGCACACGAGGTCGTGCGCAAGGGCGTGCTGATCGGTGACACCGTCGTGCTGCGCAAGGCCGGCGACGTCATCCCCGAGATCCTCGGCCCGGTCGTCGACCTGCGCGACGGCACCGAGCGCGCGTTCGAGATGCCCACCTGCTGCCCTTCGTGCGGCACCGAGCTCGCGTACGAGAAGGACGGCGACAAGGACATCCGCTGCCCCAACGCGCGGGCCTGCCCGAGCCAGCTGCGTGAGCGGCTGTTCTCCCTCGCCTCCCGCGGCGCCTTCGACATCGAGGCGCTGGGGTGGGAGGGGTCGATCGCCCTGCTCGAGTCCCGTGTGCTGAGCGACGAGTCCACCCTGTTCGAGCTGACCGCCGACGACATCGCGCGGGTGCCGCTCTACACGCGCGCGGCGAAGAAGACCGACCCCGTGGAGGCGGTGGTCGACGGCCGGGTGCTCTCGGCCAACGGCCACAAGCTCGTCGGCAACCTCGAGACGGCCAAGCAGCAGCCGCTGTGGCGGGTGCTCGTCGCCCTGTCGATCCGGCACGTCGGCCCCACCGCGGCGCGCGCTCTGGCCCAGCACTTCGGCGACCTGGACCGCATCCGGGAGGCGTCCGTCGAGACGCTGTCCGGCGTCGAGGGTGTCGGCCCGGTCATCGCCGAGTCGGTGCGCGACTGGTTCGACAAGCCCGGCAACGAGTGGCACGTCGCGATCGTCGACCGCTGGGCGGCCGACGGCGTGCGGATGGTCGACGAGCCTGACCAGTCCGTCGAGCAGACCCTCGCCGGGCTCACCATCGTGGTCACGGGGTCCCTCGAGGGGTTCTCCCGCGACGAGGCGAAGGAGGCGGTCCTCGGCCGTGGGGGCAAGGCGTCAGGGTCGGTGTCGAAGAAGACCGACTACGTCGTCGTCGGCGCCAACGCCGGGTCGAAGGAGGACAAGGCGCGCGAGCTGGGGCTCGTCATCCTCGACGAGGCCGGGTTCCGTCGGCTGCTCGAGACCGGCAGCCCCGTCTGACCCGACCCCGACGGCGCCGGCGCGCCCCCGCTGGAGATGAGAGCACCCTCATCGACGTCTCACGACGGTCTCACGACCGCGCAGCACGCTCGGTCCATGCCCGGGTCAACGGGACCCGGATCGTCGAAGGGCTCGCCATGTCACGCACCATCTCGGCGCTCGCTGCCACGGGGCTCACCCTCGGGCTGGTCGTCGCAGTCTCCCCGACCGCATCGGCCGAGGAGCGCACCTGCCGCGGCTCCCTCGGAGCCTCCACGCTCGACAACGTCCGGTGCCACCTGCACGATGACCGGGACCGTCCTCGAGGGCACCCGAAGGTCGAGCGGGGCGGCACCCTCAAGGCCACTCGCATCCGGGTCAACGGCAACGTGCAGGCCGAGGACCACCGCTCGGTCACGCTCACGTGGTCGACGGTCGGCGGCAGTGTGCAGCTGAAGCAAGGCGGTGCGATCTCGCTGCGGTCGAACGGGGCCAAGGGCGACGTCCAGCTCTTCACGAACGGCACCGGCACCGGCACCGTCTCCTCCAACCGGATCGACGGCAACCTGCAGTGCACGGAGAACCGGCCGGCCCCGGTCGGCTCCGGCAACGTCGTCGACGGGAACAAGGAGGACCAGTGCCGTCGCCTGTGACGCGCTGACGGTCGGGTGGGCTTCCGCCCCCCACGGCGGGCACGGACGGCCCGGCGGGCACGGACGGCCCGGCGGGCACGGACGACCCGGCGGGCCTGGATCGGCGATGGCCCGCCGGGTCGCGTTCGGTGCGCGGCCGGTCCGCGCGCGTCGCTCAGGGGGCGCGCCGGGCATCGACCGCCCGCGTGGTGATCGACGGGGCGCCCGTCGTGCCGGCCCCACCGTCGGCGGTGTGCACGGCCCGCACCTCGAGCGGGCGGTCGGACACGATGTCGAGGACCCCGAGCAGCAGGCCCGGGCCGTGGTCGACGGCCTCGTGCAGCGCGCAGCAGTCGTCCATCGTCGCGTGCCCGGCGGGCAGCTCGAGTGTGGCGAACGGTGTGGCCGGCTGCACGTCCGGCTCGCGACCGATCGTCTTCCCCTGCACGACGAGTGCGGCGAAGCGCTTCTCGATGAGCGCCGTGCACGTCGACGGGTTGTCGATGAGGACAGCCGTGGCATAGCGGCCGGGAACGACCGCGCACGGCCCGTCCTTGTCCTCCCCGTGCCCGTCGTCGTGCCCCTCGTCACGGTGGTCGGTCGGAGGACGCACCCCGCACACGACCTCGACGACGTAGTGGTAGCGACACTTCGGCACGACGACGCGGACCCGCTTGCTCGCGACGACCACCCCGTCGGCGACGACGTCGATGGTGCCGGTGAAGACCTGGTCGCGCTCCGCGCACGCCTCGCTGCCGACCCAGACGACCTCGAACGTCAGGGTGTGGGTCTCGTCCCCGGCGAGGGGGCCGTAGCCGCCGGACGGCGTGATCGACTCGACGAACTGGGCCGTGTCCCCGGTGGCCTCGAGGTGCACGTTGCCCGTCGACTGCACGGCGGCCGCTATGAGCTCGGCCAGGGTCGCCACGATGTCCCCGGGGTCGACACCGCTGCGGTGCTCGCCGCCGGTGGCGGCGGTGATCCTGCTCGCCTGACCGGCGGTCCCCGCGGGCGGACAGGTCGTGTAGTCGGACGCGCTCGCGTCGGGGTCGCCGTCGAGGGCGTCGGGGTCGGCGCCGGTCGTGGTGCTCACCGCGACGACGGTGATCTCCGCGCCGGTCAGCTCCGTCGTGGCGGAGGCCTCGGTGATCGCGGCCGCCAGCCCGGTGAGGTCGGTGCAGATCGGGTCGTGGCCCGGGGCGTCGCCGAACCACACGACGATCCGCTTGCTGTCGGTGCGCCAGCCGACCGCGGCGTTGGTCGCGAGCTCGTGGAGCGCGTAGAGCTGCCCCTCCGAGGTGTCGCCACCCTCTCCGGCCGACCACGAACCGATCGCGCCGGCTGCCGCGGGGGTGCTCGTCGTGGGGGCGAGCTGGTGCTGGAAGGCGTACGAGTTGATCCCCGGCACGGGGAAGTCCCGGTAGTTGCCGACCCCCCACGCGACGTCGAACGCGGCGAGCGCCGGGTCGCCGAGGATCGTGCCGGCCCCCGCCTTGACCGCCTCGATGACGGGCGACATGCTGCCCGTCGTGTCGGCGAGCAGGTAGACGTCGGCCTTGGGGGCGGTCCCGGTCGGGGGGACCGTCACGGTGATCGTCTCGGTGCGGCGGTCGCACTCGTCGAGCCGCCAGTCGTTGCGCCGGGGGTCGATGGTGACGGGCTCTCGTGGCAGTGGTGCGGCGGCCCGCACCGGGAGGTCGAATTCCGGGGCGAACGGGTCGTGGCCCAGGGCCGCGGTGAACTCCGCGAGGGGGGTGAGGGTGCCGTCGGCGGCGGCCACGACGGCGACGATCTCGTTGGGCCGGTCGGCGACCCCGGCGTGGTACGCGACGACGCGCTCCCCGCCGGGCAGGCGCCCCTCGGTTGCGCCGGCGAGGCGGGGCTCCCCGCCGAGGAGCTCTGCGAAGTGGTCCCGCACCGCGGCGGGCAGGCTCGTGGGTTCGTGCTTCATCGTGGGCATGGGATGTCTCTTCCGAGCGCGCGGGCCGATCCCCCAGTCCGTCTGGCCGCTCACCAAGGGAGGAGGGGGTGACGTGCCCCCTGATACGCACGGGTCGTGCGGCTCGACCCGCTCAGGTCCGGCTGCGCAGGGCCCGCGGGGCGTTCAGGTCGAGCAGTACCGCCGCCACCCGGGCCACGAAGACGAGGGCGACGGCGGACCACGCGGTGAGGGTGGTCAGGGCACCGATCTCGTGGAGGAGCACGACGAGCGCTGCCCCCGCGAGGGCGGGCACGGCATACAGCTCACGGCGCAGCACCTCGGGCACCTGACCCGCCAGGATGTCGCGCAGCAGGCCGCCGCCGATCGCGGTGATGCCGCCGATGAGGGTCGCCGCGAGGGCCCCGGCCTCGGCGTCGAGGGCGACGAGGGCGCCACTGACCGCGAACACCGCGAGCCCGGCGGCGTCGAGCAGCCGGATCGCGTGGGGGGCCCGCCGCCACCGGGCATCCGGGTGACGTGCCGCGACCTCCTGATAACGACCGTGCAGGAGGAAGACGACGAGCCCGGCCGTGACGGCCGCTGCGAGCAGCCGCCAGTCGCTGACGCCGACGGGCGGGGTGATGCCGAGGAAGAGGTCGCGGATGATGCCGCCGCCCAGCCCGGCCACCCACGCGAGCACCATGATCCCGAAGAGGTCGAGACCTCGCCGCACGGCGACGAGGGCTCCGGACAGGGCGAACACGAAGACCCCGACGAGGTCCAGGACGAGCTGGAGGGTGGCGGTGTCCGTGAGCACCGGCCCATCCTCCCAGCCCCACCCGCTCGACGAGTGGGGTACTCATCCGGCTGCCGGGGCGACCGCCTGAGCACCCAACCCCGGAAACCAGCCCACCGGCATCCCCATAGACTGGCCCGCATGGCCGACCTCACCCGTGACGACGTGGCGCACCTTGCCGGTCTCGCCCGCATCGACCTCTCCGACGCCGAGCTCGACACCATGGCGGTCGAGCTGAAGGTCATCCTCGAGGCCGTCGCCACGGTCCAGCAGGCGCCGATCGCCGATGTCGAGCCGATGAGCCACCCGATGCCGATCGTCAACGTGACGCGCCCCGACGTCGTGCGCCCCTCGCTCTCGCCGCAGGCCGCGCTCTCCGGCGCGCCCGAGTCCGAGCAGCAGCGCTTCGCCGTGCCTCGCATCCTGGACGAAGACTGACACCGGGCGCTACCGCAGCGCACGGCCGGATGCCGGTCACCCGGCATCCCGACGAACCTCACCCGGCCCCGCACCCACAGGAAGCCACGACGTGACCACCGACCTGACGCGGTCCACCGCCGCCGACCTCGCCGACCTCCTCGCGCAGGGGAGCGTGTCGGCCCGCGAGGTGGCTCAGGCCCACCTCGACCGCACCGCCGCCGTCGACGGCGACGTGCGCTCCTACCTCCACGTCGACGCCGAGGGCGCGCTCGCCCAGGCCGACGCGGTCGACCGCCGTCGGGCCGCGGGTGAGTCACTGCACCGGCTCGCCGGTGTGCCGATCGCCGTCAAGGACGTCATGGCGACCCAGGGTCTGCCGACGACCTGCGGGTCGAGGATCCTCCAGGGCTGGGTGCCGCCGTACGACGCCACCCTCGTGTCCCGTCTGCGCGAAGCCGGGATGCCGATCCTGGGCAAGACCAACATGGACGAGTTCGCGATGGGCTCCTCCACCGAGCACAGCGCCTACGGCCCCAGCCACAACCCGTGGGACCTCGAGCGGATCCCCGGGGGTTCCGGCGGCGGGTCGTCATCCGTGGTCGCGTCGTTCCAGGCGCCGCTCGCGATCGGCACCGACACCGGTGGCTCGATCCGCCAGCCCGCGGCCGTCACCGGCACGGTCGGAACCAAGCCGACCTATGGCGGGGTCTCCCGCTACGGCCTCGTGGCGCTGGCCTCCTCGCTCGACCAGGCCGGGCCGTGCACGCGCACCGTGCTCGACGCCGCCCTGCTCCATGAGGTCATCGCCGGCCACGACCCGATGGACTCCACCTCGATCGAGGCCCCGGTGCCACCGGTCGTCGACGCCGCCCGCCGCGCCGACGTCACGGGCCTGCGCATCGGCATCGTGCGCGAGCTCACCGGCGAGGGCTTCCAGGCCGGGGTGCAGACCCGCTTCGACGAGGCCGTGCAGCACCTGGTCGACGCCGGTGCCGAGGTCGTCGAGGTCTCCTGCCCGAGCTTCACCTACGCGTTGGCCGCCTACTACCTGATCCTGCCGAGCGAGGCCTCGAGCAACCTGGCCAAGTTCGACGCCATGCGCTACGGCCTGCGGGTCGCACCAGAAGGCGTCCACGCCCCCAGCGCCGAGCAGGTCATGGCCGCCACCCGCGACGCCGGCTTCGGAGACGAGGTCAAGCGCCGCATCATCCTGGGCACCTATGCGCTGTCCAGCGGCTACTACGACGCCTACTACGGCTCGGCCCAGAAGGTGCGCCGCCTCATCGCGAACGACTTCACCGCGGCGTTCGAGCAGGCCGACGTGCTCGTCAGCCCCACCGCGCCCACCACGGCATTCAAGCTCGGCGACAAGCTCGACGACCCGATGGCCATGTACCTCAACGACATCGCGACGATCCCGGCCAACCTCGCCGGCATCCCGGGCATGTCCGTGCCGAGCGGCCTCGCCCCGGAGGACGGCCTGCCGGCCGGCTTCCAGATCCTCGCGCCCGCGATGCAGGACCAGCGCCTGTATGCCGTCGGCGCCGCGCTCGAGGCCCGGCTCACCGCCGCCTGGGGTGGGGCGATCCTCGACTGGGCCCCGGCCCTCCACGCTGCCCCCGGCACGACGACGAAGGAGGCCTGAGCGATGACCACCCAGACACACGCCGAGGCGACCCTGCCGTACGACGAGGCCATCGCGGCCTTCGACCCGGTCATGGGGCTCGAGGTGCACGTCGAGCTCAACACCGCCACGAAGATGTTCTGCGGCTGCCCGACCGAGTTCGGCGCCGAGCCCAACACCCAGACCTGCCCGGTCTGCCTCGGGCTGCCCGGCGCCCTGCCGGTGGTCAACGTCAAGGCCGTCGAGTCGGCGATCCGCATCGGGCTGGTGCTCAGCTGCGAGATCGCGTCGTGGTGCCGGTTCGCCCGGAAGAACTACTTCTACCCGGACATGCCCAAGAACTTCCAGACCTCGCAGTACGACGAGCCGATCGCGTTCAACGGGTTCCTCGACGTCGAGCTCGACGACGGCACGGTGTATCGGGTCGAGGTCGAGCGTGCCCACATGGAGGAGGACACGGGCAAGTCGCTGCACGTCGGCGGCTCCACCGGCCGCATCCACGGCGCGACGCACAGCCTGGTCGACTACAACCGCGCCGGCATCCCGCTCATCGAGATCGTCACCAAGCCGATGATGGGCGCGGGGGAGCGGGCCCCCGAGATCGCGCGGGCCTACGTGGCGACGCTGCGTGACCTTCTCAAGGCGCTCGACGTCTCCGACGTGCGGATGGAGCAGGGCTCGATGCGCTGCGACGTCAACCTCTCGCTGATGCGCAAGGACACCACCAGGCTCGGCACGCGCTCGGAGACCAAGAACGTCAACTCGCTTCGCTCGGTCGAGCGGGCCGTGCGCTACGAGATCGGTCGCCACGCCGCGGTGCTGACCGCCGGCGGCACGATCGTGCAGGAGACCCGGCACTGGCACGAGGACACCGGGGTCACGACGTCTGGCCGGGTGAAGTCCGACGCCGACGACTACCGCTACTTCCCCGAGCCCGACCTGGTGCCGGTCGCACCGTCGCGCAGTGACGTCGACGCCCTGCGCGGCACGCTGCCCGAGCCGCCCGTCGCACGACGCAAGCGGCTACAGGCCGACTGGGGGTTCGCCGACCTCGAGATGCGCGACGTCGTCAACGCCGGGCTCGTCGAGCTCGTCGAGGCGACCGTCGCGGCGGGCGCGTCGCCGGGGGCGGCGCGCAAGTGGTGGTCGGGTGAGGTCGCCCGCCAGGCGAACGCCGACGGCCAGGACGTGCCCACGTATGCCGCGGGGTTGGGCGTCGGCGCGGCATCCGTGGTCGAGCTCGAGGCGCTGGTGACGTCGGGCCGGCTCAACGACTCGATGGCACGCCAGGTCTGGGAGGGGGTGCTCTGCGGCGAGGGCTCCCCGACTGAGGTCGCCGATGCCCGCGGGCTCGAGCTGGTGCAGGACACCGGTGCGCTCGAGGCGGCGGTGGATGCCGTCATCGCGGCCAATCCGGACGTCGCCGACAAGATCCGCCACGGCAAGGTCGCGGCCGTGGGAGCGCTGATCGGCCAGGTCATGCGCGAGATGAAGGGCCAGGGCGACGCCGCTGCGGCCCGGGGGCTCCTCCTGGACAAGCTCGGCCAGTCCTGACCGTACCTGCAGTGACCAATAGGTCACTCGGGGTACGAGCCTGACCGTACCTGCAGTGACCAATAGGTCACTCGGGGTACGAGCCCAACCGTGCCTGCAGTGACCAATAGGTCACTCGGGGTACGAGCCGACCTGTACCTGCAGTGACCAATAGGTCGATCGGGGTACGAGCCGACCTGTACCTGCAGTGACCTATTGGTCGATCGGGGTACGGCTCGGCTGAGACGTGGGTCACAAGGCGGATCGCGCTGTGCGGCAGGCGTTCCGCGGTGCGGAACCCCGGGGTCAGGGGCCAGCGGGCCAGCCGGTAGTCTTGAACTGTTCCAGATGTCGGTGCGCCGCTGACGCCGCCCCGCTGGAGCGACCGACGTATCCCGAACCAAGGAGCAGTGACGTAACGCATGTCCCTCGTCAACACGACCGTCAAGCCCTTCGAGGCCACGGCCTTCGTCAACGGCTCGTTCGTCCCGGTGTCCTCCTCGGACATCGAGGGGAAGTGGGCGATCTTCTTCTTCTACCCGGCCGACTTCACCTTCGTCTGCCCCACCGAGCTCGGTGACCTCGCCGACCACTACGAGGAGCTCAAGGCCCTCGGTGTCGAGGTGTTCTCGGTCTCCACCGACACGCACTTCACCCACAAGGCGTGGCACGAGACCTCCGACACCATCCGCACGGTGAGGTACCCGATGGTCGGCGACCCGACCCACCGCATCTCGAAGAACTTCAAGATCCTGCGCAAGGGCGAGGGCCTGGCCGACCGCGGCACCTTCCTCGTCGACCCCGACGGTGTCATCCAGTTCAACGAGGTCACCGCCGAGGGCATCGGCCGCAACGCCGCCGAGCTGGTCCGCAAGGTCAAGGCGGCCATCTACGTGCGCAACCACCCGGGCGAGGTCTGCCCGGCCAAGTGGGAAGAGGGCGAGGACACCCTCGCCCCGTCACTCGACCTCGTGGGGAAGATCTGATCCAGATGCTCGATCCCGCTCTTGCACAGCAGCTCTCGGCCTACCTCACCAAGGTCGTCGAGCCCGTCGAGCTGATCAGCAGCCTCGACGACTCGATCGCGTCGGGCAAGGTCGCCGACCTGCTCGACGAGGTCGCGTCGCTGTCCGGCGGGCGGGTGGCCCACGTGCGGGCGGGGGGCGCGCCCCGGCGTCCCTCGTTCCGCGTGGCCCGGGTCGGCACCGACGTCGAGGTGGAGTTCGCCGGGCTGCCCCTCGGCCACGAGTTCACCTCGCTCGTGCTGGCGCTGCTCCAGGTCGGCGGCCACCCGTCGACCGCGGCGGCGGAGCTGCTGGATGCCGTGCGCGCCCTACCCGGCGAACACCGGTTCGAGACCTACTTCAGCCAGTCCTGCCAGAACTGCCCGGACGTCGTGCAGGCGCTCAACGCGATGACCGTGCTGAACCCCGGGGTGTCCCACGTCGCCATCGACGGCGCCGTCTTCCCCGACGAGGTCGAGCAGCGCGGGGTGCTCGCCGTACCGATGGTCTTCCGCAACGGCGAGCTGTTCGGCCAGGGTCGGATGACGCTCGACGAGATCGTCGTGAAGCTCGACGAGGGTGCGGCCGAGCGCGACACCGAGCGGCTCGGGTCACTCGAGCCGTTCGAGGTGCTCGTGGTCGGCGGTGGACCGGCCGGCTCGACCGCCGCGATCTACACCGCGCGCAAGGGCATCCGCACCGGCCTGCTCGCCGAACGGTTCGGTGGCCAGCTGCTCGACACCATGGGGATCGAGAACTATCCCTCGGTGGAGCACACGGAGGGGCCGCGGATGGCCGGTGACCTCGAGCGCCAGGTCCGTGGGCTCGGGGTCGAGGTCGTCACCGGCCAGACCGCCGAGCGCCTGGTCCCGGCACCCGAGGCCGGCGACCTGCACGAGGTGCACCTGACCTCCGGTGCGGTGCTGCGCTCGCACACCGTCGTCGTCGCCAGTGGTGCCCGTTGGCGCACCCTGGGCGTGCCGGGTGAGGACGAGCACCGCAACCGCGGCGTCACCTTCTGCCCGCACTGCGATGGGCCGCTGTTCAAGGGCAAGCGGGTCGCGGTCGTCGGCGGCGGCAACTCCGGTGTGGAGGCGGCCATCGACCTCGCGGGCGTCGTGCAGCACGTGACGCTGGTCGAGTTCGCCGACGAGCTCAAGGCCGACGAGGTGCTGCAGCGCAAGGCGCGCAGCCTGCCCAACGTCGACGTCCTGCTCGGTAGCGCGAGCACCGAGGTCGTGGGTGACGGCTCCAGGGTCATCGGCCTGAGGCACGCGCCCCGCGCTGGTGGTGAGGCGCAGCTGCTCGCCGTCGAGGGCGTGTTCGTGCAGATCGGCCTCCTGCCCAACACCGAGTGGCTCGACGGTGTGGTCGCGATGACCCCGCACGGCGAGGTCGTCGTCGACACGCGTGGCTCGACCGGCATCCCCGGGGTCTTCGCGGCAGGTGACTGCACGACCTCCCCGTGGAAGCAGATCGTCGCCGCAGCGGGCGGTGGGGCCACGGCCGCGCTGTCGGCCTTCGACCACCTCATTCGTACGTCCGCGCCGGCTCCAGAGCCGAGCCAGGAGCCCGCGACCACCTGAGCACCGACGGCACGGAGCCGGTCAGCGGTGACCGGGTACAGCGGCGTTCGCCCGGGGCGACCGACAAGGCTCCGGCGCGACGGGACACCGGTCGTCGGGTGGGTGCATGATCGGGGTATGACCCGAGCAGCGCAGGACCGGACCCTCGTCCTCCTTCGGCACGCGAAGGCGGAGCAGCGCGGCTGGGACAACGACCACGAGCGCGAGCTCACCGGTCGCGGCCGCCGCGACGCCGCCGCGGCAGGGCGCTGGCTCGTCGAGCACGGCATCGGCGTCGACGAGGTGCTCTGCTCGACCTCCGAGCGCACCCAGCAGACCACCGAGGGCATCTGGGCGAGCGGCTGCCCAGAGACCGAGGTGCATCTCGACCGCCGCATCTACCTCGCGCCGCCCGAGCGCCTGCTCGAGGTGATCAGCGAGGCCGACGAGGATGCCGACGTGCTCATGGTGGTCGGCCACGCACCCGGCATCCCGTCCCTTGCCGAGCTGCTCTGCGACGGCGAGGGCAGCGTCGAGGGGCACCGGAAGATGGCCGAGGGCTTCCCGACCTGCGCGGTCGCGGTGCTGCACTACGCCGGCCGGTGGAGCGACCTCGCGTTCGGTGAGGCCAGCCTCGAACGCTTCCACGTCTGCCGCCACGCAGGCTGACCCCGACCCCGACCCCGACCCGACCCCGACCCCGACCCGACCACCGATCGACCCGCCGGAGGTATGACGTGACACCAGGACGACAGCAGTGGGACCAGCTCTCACCGACGCGGCGCAAGCTGGTGGTCACGGTCGGCGTCGTCGACGCCGGCATGCGGGCCTGGGCGCTGCTCGACCTGAGGAACCGCCCCGCCGACGAGGTCAACGGACCCAAGGCGGTCTGGGCCCTCGCCCTGACGGTGGTGAGCTCCGCCGGGATGCTGCCCGCCGCCTACCTCGTCCTCGGTCGCCGCCGATCTTCGCGCTGAACCGCCGCGAGTGCGGAAGCGGTCGCCCTGGCAACCACTTCGGCACTCGAGGCGCGGAGATCGGTCAGGCGGGAGCCCCGTCAGCGGACGCGCGGGGAGTCCTCGGCCGCCGCACGTGCTAGACGAGCGCGCCCGGCGCGGGCGCGTCGTCGGCCACGGCATCCGTCTCGTCGGCCACGGCATCCGTCTCGCCGACCACGCCGCCCCAGCGGCGCAGCACCTCGACCACCACCAACGCCACCGCTGCGAGCGTCGCGATCAGCAGCACTCCGCCGGCACTGGGCCGGTCGCCGACCAGCACGGCGAGCACGGCGAGCCCGCCCACGGCCGCACGCAGCGCCACGGTGTTGTGGGCGGCGAACCGGCTCACCGAGCCGAGCGCACCGGTCGGGCGGCGCGTCGACCCGGACAGCCGCCGGGGCAACGACCGCAGGGCGGCGGCGGCGCTCGACGGCCCGGCCACCCAGGCCGCCAGGGCGATCACCAGGAACAGCATCGCGGTCGCCCGCACGCCCAGCCGCAGCGGCGTGGTCACCGTGTCGAAGAGCACGGTGGCGACCTGCGGCACCAGGAGCACCTGCTCGAGGTCGTCGAGGTAGAGCGCACGCAGCACCTGGATGCCGAGCAGCAGCAGCACGAGCGACCCGACGACCATGGAGGCGCCGACGACCAGCGCACGACGACGGGCTGGGGCGAGGGCGACACCAGCGACGAGCGCAAGGATCGCGAGGACCGGCAGCACCACCCGGAGCAGGTCGAGGAGACGGATCGCGGTCTGGGCCTGGCCCAGCTCAGCGCTTCGAAGCACGACGAACCGGGCGTTGACGGTCGGGATGCGGTCGGCGAACGGCACTCCCCGCTCGACCAGCACGGGCTTGATCGCGGCGATGAAGGCGGCGAGGTTGACCGACACCTGCCCGTTGCTGACCGACACCCCGGCATCGGTGGTCTCCCCGGTGAGGGCGGCGACCAGGCTCGCGTGGGCCTCGCGGTTGGCGGCGACCCACGCGTCCTGGAAGGCGCTGGACGCGACGAGCCTGCTCACCTGCTCCTCGGTGAAGCCGTAGATCGCGTTCGAGATCGGCTCGGAGAAGGTCGACAGCTCCACGGGCAGCCGTTCGGCGACTCCCTCGACCCGTGGGCGGGCGGCGATCGCGTCGAGGGTCTGGGTCGTGAGCTCCTTGACCTTGAGCTGCTCGAAGACGGCGTCCGTGATGCGCCGCGAGATCTCCTCCTGCACCGCAGGGTCGCTGGCCAGCGGCGCCACCATCGCGAGGTACTTGTCGCTGTCGAGGAGGGTGGCCCGCGACCAGGTCGCGATCGCCGACAACGGTGCCAGCAGAGCGGCCACGAGCAGCAGCACCATGGCACCGGGCCAGCGGCCCCGTCCCCGGCGGGCCGGTGGCGCCTCGGGAGTCGCCACCGCCTGCGGGAGGGCCTGCGTCGCGGCGACCTGCGCCCGCAGTCGCTCGAGCTCGGCGCGCTCGTCGACGGTGAGGTCGCCGCGGGGTGCGGGAGCGTGCTCCGCCGACGTCACGGCCGTGTCCTCGGACCCCGGCTCCGGCGTGCGTACGGCCTCCGGTACGGCTTCCGGCACGGCTTTGGGCACGGGTACGGCCTCGGGCGTCGGCTCGGACTCCGGCGCCGTGGCCCGACGCCTCGGCTTGGGAGTGGGCCCGGTGGGCGTGCTGCTCATGGTCGTCCTCATCCGGTGGTCCGGTGCGGCACCCGGACGCCGTCGGTCAGGGCGGCCCACGGCAGGCACCGCGTCACGTCCCGACAGTAGGAAGATCCGGGCGGTGGCTCGTCACCCAGCGCGGGTGACCCGGCGCGCTCAGGCAGGCACACCGGTGCTGGCGGCGACCCAAGCCCAGAACGCGTCCCGCTCGCCCTCGGTCGGGCGGGTGCGAGCCAGCACGCTGCTCGGGCGCACCCGGCGGTCGTGCCACAGCCAGCCGGATGCCGGGGCCGGCTCGGCCGCGACCAGCCAGGTCGTCGTGTCGACGCCAGCGGCCTCGGAGCGCAGCAGTGGTCGCAGGGTGGCGGCGAACCGGGGAAGCGAGGATGCCAGGCCCGGCGTTCCCGCCCACCCGGGGTGCGTCGCGTGCACGGAGACGTCGGCGGCCGCCCACCGGCGCGCGAGCACGGGCAGCAGCTCGACCTGACCGCGCTTGCTGCGGGCGTAGGCCACGGCGCCGGTGAAGTCACCGCTCTCGAAGTCCGGGTCGTGCACCGGTAGGGCCTGCGTGTACATCCCTCCCGACGTCACGAGCACGACCCGTCCGGACTCCGGCGTCAACGCCGGCAGCAGCAGCTCGGTCATCAGCACCGGCCCGAGCACGTGCAGCGCCATCGTCGTCTCGTGCCCCTGCACCGACGTCATCCGGGTCGCAGGCAGTGCGCCGGCGTTGTGCACCAGCGCCCGCAGGGACAGCCCGGACGCGAGGAACGCGGCGCAGAAGGCCCGCACCGAGTCCAGGTCGGACACGTCGCAGACCCAGACACGCGCCGCTCCGGCCCGGCCCGTCGCGGCAGAGACCTCGGCGGCCACCAGGCTGCCACGGTCGGCGTCGCGCACCACGAGGTGCACGGTGGCGCCGAGCGCCGCCAGGTCGAGCGCGGTGCGCCGGCCGAGGCCGGACGTCGCCCCGGTCACGGCGACGTGTCGCCCCGCCAGCACCCCGGGTCGCGGGTCTGCGGGCCACGTCGGCAGCTGACGGCGCACGGCATACCCGAGCCGGGTGTAGCCGGGCACCACGGTGCGGTCGAGCACGCAGTCGAGCACCCGCGCCGCGCTGTCGGCCAGCCCGCTCACAGCAGGGCGCGCATCGCGGCGGTGGCGCCGCGCAGGTAGCGCTCGACGAGCGCGTGCTCGTCGCCCGACAGTGGGGCGTCCAGCTCGGCCAGGGCTGCGAACATCGGGGCGAGGCGCACGAAGACCTCGACCCGGCCGGACTCGGTGATGACGACCTCGGTGCGGCGACCGTCGCCGGGGTGCGGGCGCCGCTCGGCATGCCCACGGGCCACCAACCGGTCGACCACACCGGAGGACGCGGCCGACGTCACGCCCAGTGTGCGGGCCAGCTCGACCGGACCCATCGGGGTGTTCATGAGGTGGCGCAGGGAGTGCAGCTCGGAGGTCGAGAGGCCGGCCTGCCGCGCCACCTCGTGCGGCACCTGCGCCGCGACGTCGACGAGCTCCTGGAGCGCGTCGAGCGACCCCGACCTCTGGTATCCGGGGACGACGGTCGTCACGTCGGTCGCAACCTTCGACGGGTTTGCGTCGGCTGGGCGGCGCTCCGTAATATCGCTCACCTACTAAGTAACTTGATGAATCACTAAATGATTCACCTTCGAAGTCACCACCGTATCAAGGGAGAGCACCGATGGGCAGGGTCGCGCACCTGATCACGCGAAAGTGGGTGGCCGGGCTGCTCGCCCTGTTCGCCATCCTCGGTGCCGGGGCGGTCATCGGCCTCGTCGGCCAGGCCGAGTCGCCCGCCACCGGGACCGCCGCCCTGCCGAACGGCACGGACAGCCGACGCGCGGCCGAGCTGCGCGACCAGCTGCCGCAGGACGAGGGCTCGGCTGCGGTCGTGCTCTACAGCAGTGACGAACCCCTGACCCCGGACGAGCTGGCGCTCGTCCAGGAGCGCGCCCGCACCCTGCCGGGGGCCACCGGTGCGCCGCCGGTCGTCGCCGAGGACGGAACCGCCGCAACCGTGTTCATCCCGGTCACCACCGAGGATGCCGTCGAGACCGCCGACGTCGTCACCGACCTCCGAAGCGTGGCGAAAGCCGACCTACCCGAGGGCCTCACCGCCCAGGTCACCGGCCCGGCGGCCATCCAGGCGGACCTCGCCGCCGTCTTCGACGGAGCGAACGTCCGCCTGCTCGCGGCCACTGCATCCGTCGTCGCGATCCTGCTCATCATCACCTACCGCAGCCCGTTCCTCTGGCTCGTGCCGCTCACCGTCGTCGGCGTTGCCGACCAGCTCGCCGCTGTGCTGGCCACGCACACCCTCGTGGCCTTCGACGTGCTGTGGGACGAGTCGACTATCGGCATCCTGTCGGTGCTCGTCTTCGGCGCCGGCACCGACTACTCGCTGCTCCTGATCAGCCGCTACCGCGACGAGCTGCGGTTCACCCAGGACCGCCGCGACGCCATGGCCGTGGCCCTGAGGCGCACCACCGAAGCGGTGCTGTCCAGCGCCACCACCGTCGTGCTCGGCCTGCTCACGCTGCTGCTGTCGCTGTTCCCGGCGACCCGTGGCCTGGGCCTGGCGTGCGCCGTCGGGGTCGTCGTCGCCGCGACCTTCGCTCTCGTCGTGCTGCCGGCCGCCCTGGTGGTCTTCGGCCGCTGGATCTTCTGGCCCAAGGTGCCGCACGTCGGCCAGACCGGCCTGGCCGACGGCCAGTCGTTCTGGCGCCGGGTCGGGAACGCCGTGGCCAAGCGCCCCGCCGGCTTCGTCACCGTCACCGTCATCGCCCTGGGCGTCATGGCGGGTGGCATCACCCAGATCCAGACCGGCCTGGACGCGGCGGACCAGTTCCTGCAGAAGCCGGAGGCGATCGCGGCGGGGGAGCGGCTCGCCGCGTCGTTCCCGGCCGGCGCGGCCGACCCGGCCTACGTCGTGACCCGGGGGGACGCGAACGCCGTCGAGGCATCGGTGCGTGAGGTCGACGGCATCAGCGCCGTGCGGGTGGGAGCCGCCGGCAACGGCATCACCGAGATCGACGCAGTCATCGACGCCCCGCCCGGCTCCGACGAGGCGGCCGACACCGTCGTCGACCTGCGCGACGCCGTGACGGGGGAGCCCGACACCCATGTCGGCGGCACCGAGGCGCTGTCGCTCGACGCCTCCGAGGCGTCGGCCCGTGACCGCCAGGTCATCCTGCCGATCATCCTGCTGCTGGTGCTCGTCGCTCTCGGCGTGCTGCTGCGCTCGCTCGTGGCCCCGGTCGTGCTCGTGGCAACGGTCGTCGCGACCTACCTCGCCAGCCTGGGGCTGTCGTGGGTGATCTTCACCCAGGCGCTGGGCTTCGACAAGCTCGACGACGGGGTGCCGCTGCTCGCGTTCGTCTTCCTCGTGGCGCTGGGCGTCGACTACAACATCTTCCTGGTCACGCGGGCGGCAGAGGAGGCGCGCGGCCACGGAGCGAAGCAGGGGATGCTCCGGGCGCTCGCCGCGACCGGCGGCGTGATCACGAGCGCCGGCATCCTGCTGGCGGCCGTCTTCGCCGTGCTCGGTGTGCTTCCGCTGGTCGTGCTCGCCCAGCTCGGTGTGGTCATCTGCGTCGGCGTGCTGCTCGACACCCTGGTCGTACGCACCGTGCTGGTGCCGGCCCTTGCTCTCATCCTCGGTGACGGCTTCTGGTGGCCGCGTCGGGTGGGCGGGCTGGTGACCGACACGGTCGACGCGGTCGACCCGGCCGATGAGCGGCCGTCGGAGGTCGCCGCCCGGTGACGGCCGCGGGAATCGGCACGGCGGTGGCGGCGCTCGTCGTCGTGGTGGTCTACGCGGCCCTCGCGGCGCGGTGGACCTCGGCCGGGTCCGGCTGGTACCGCTCCCTGCCGCGCCCGCGGTGGCAGCCCCCCGATTACGTCTTCGGCGTCGTCTGGCCGCTGAACTTCGCAGCGCTGGCGGTCGTCGGCGTGGTCGTGGCGGCGCACGGCCCGGCCGGGGACGGGTTGCGGTGGCTCGCGCTCCTGACCGCCTCGGTGGCCCTGGCGCTGGGCTGGGCCCACGAGTTCTACGTCCCGCACCGGCTCGGCCGTGCCGCCGTGCTGCTCGCCGGCGCGGCCGTGCTCACCTGGCTGCTCGTCTCCCTGACGGCCGTGCTCGTGCGCTGGGCGGCCTGGGTGCTCGTGCCGTACGCCACCTGGCTCACCGTGGCAACCACCCTCGCCGTGGGCTACTGGCACCTCGTGCGACGCCCGCTGTGACCGACTCGTGATCTTTGTCGTGCGGGGTGCATCCACGCGCGGGGGAGCGGCCGAAGTAGGGGTGAGGTCGCAGAGCCGCGACCGCACCCACAAGAGAGGACCTTCCGATGATTCTTCGTCGCCTCGGCGTCACCGCCGCCGTACTCGGCCTGGCCGCCGCTGCCGTCGCACCCGCCGCGTCCGCATCCACGCACGGTTCCGCCGGCCTCGGGACCCGCAGCCTCGCCGAGGTTCTGACCTCGGACGGCAACCGGTTCGACCACAACTGGTACGACTACGACATCGTCACCGAGGCCGTCCTGGCCGTGACAGCGGCCAACCCGGACAGCCCGGTGAACCTGCTCAAGGACGGCAACGTGGCGCTCACGGCCTTCATCCCGAACGACCGCGCGTTCCAGGTCCTGGCCCGCGACCTCACCGGGAAGTGGCCGACGACCGAGGCCAAGACCTTCTCGGCCCTCGTCGGCGCCGTCGGGGTGCCCGCCATCGAGCAGGTGCTGCTCTACCACGTCGTGCCCGGTGCCACGATCACCAAGAAGGCGGCCGTCAAGGCGAACGGCGCTGTGCTGACCACGGCTCAGGGTGGGACCTTCACGGTGCGGGTCTACAACCGTTACGTGCCGATCATCGAGCTGCGCGACCAGGACAAGAACGACGTGAACCCGTTCCTGAACCCGCGGGCCCTCGACATCAACAAGGGCAACAAGCAGGTCGCGCACGGCATCGTCTTCGTCCTGCGGCCGCTCGACCTCTGAGTCGGGACCTCACCCGTCGTGATCCCGACCTCGACCGGGTTCGGGGTGGTCGCCCTCGCGGCGGCCACCCCGCTCGGTCGTGCCCACCCGGCGGAGAGCACGGCCATCGTGGCCAGCGGCGTTGTGACCAGCGGCGTTGTGACCAGCGGCGTTGTGACCAGCGGCGTTGTGACCAGCGGTGCTGCGACCACCGGTGCTGTGACCTGCGGCTTTGCGACCAGCGGCGCTGCGATGACCACGACGGGCGGGTGGCCACCTATCGTGGGGCACGTGAGCACCGGTGAGCAGGTTGACCTCGACGACCTCGCCGTGCGACTGCGCGACGGGTCCCGCGACGCACTCGCGCAGGCCTACCGCGAGTGGTCCTCGTTGGTGCACACGCTGGCAGTGCGTTCCCTCGGCAACCACCACGACGCCGAGGACGTCACCCAGCAGGTCTTCGTCGCGGCGTGGCGCAGCCGGCACACCCTGCGGCCGGACCGCGGCACGGTCGCAGGCTGGCTGGTGGGCATCACCCGTCACAAGGTCGCCGACGTGCATGCCCGGCGGGCCCGACAGGCGCGCGATGCCGAGGCGGTCGCCGCGCACACCCTCCCGCAGGAGCACGCATGTCCACCGGATGAGCAGCTGGCCGCCCGGCTCGTGCTGCACGACGAGCTCGGCCGGCTCGGGGAGCCCCGTGGCACCGTGGTACGCATGGCCTTCCTCGAGGACCTGACCCACGAGGAGATCGCCCACCGGCTCGAGCTGCCGCTCGGCACCGTCAAGAGCCACGTCCGACGAGGACTGACCCGACTGAGAACCCGCCTGGAGGAGGTGAACCGTGACCCATCCTGATGACGACCTGCTCGCCGCCCTCGCTCTCGGCGAGCCGGCCCCATCCGGGGCCGCCGAGCACACCCGCACCTGCCCGTCGTGCTCCGAGGACCTCGCCTCGCTGCGCGACACGATGACGGCGCTGCGCGACCCGGCGCCCGTGCTGGTCGCGGCGCCCTCCTCGGTGTGGGGTGCCATCGAGGCCGAGATCGACGGCGAGTCGGCGACGGCCACGGCACCCGCACCCGCACCCGCACACGCACCCGCGCCGGTGCCGGCACCCGCACCCGCGCCGGCATCAGTCACCGGGACGGATGACGACCTCGCCCGGCAGCGGGCGGCTCGCACCACCCGCGGGCGGCGTGGGTTCCCGCTGGCCTGGGTCGCCGGTGCTGCCGCTGCCGGCCTGGTCGTCGGTGTCGTCGGCACCCGCTTCCTGGCCGCCGAGGACACCCCGATCGCGCCGGTCACCGTCGCGAGCACGAGGCTGGACACCCTCGACACCCAGCAGGCCAAGGGCACGGCCGACGTCGTGCGCCACGACGGCCGCCTCGACCTCGCCGTGAGCACGACCACCTCGATGGACCCCGACGGTGGCTACCTCGAGGTCTGGCTGATCAACAAGGACCTCGCCCGGATGGTGTCGGTGGGGGTGCTGGAGCCGGGGCAGTCCGACCAGTCGTTCGCGATCCCCCAGGCGCTCCTGGACCGGGGCTACGTCATCGTCGACATCTCCCGAGAGGGCTTCGACGACGCTCCGCAGCACTCGGGTGACAGCATCGTGCGCGGAACCCTGGCGACCTGAGCCGCCCCTGCGAAGCCGCCCGCCCGGACGTCCGGCCGGACGTCTCCCCGGAACACCGCGGCGTCGGCGCAGGCGGCTACCTAGGATGGGCGGCATGACGACGCCCCCCGACATCAAGCCCCGCAGCCGCGACGTCACCGACGGCCTCGAGAAGGCCGCCGCGAGGGGGATGCTCCGGGCCGTCGGCCTCGGCGACGACGACTTCGCCAAGCCGCAGATCGGTGTCGCGAGCTCGTGGAACGAGATCACCCCGTGCAACCTGTCGCTCGACCGGCTGGCCAAGGCGGTCAAGGACGGCGTGCACGCGGGTGGGGGCTTCCCGCTGGAGTTCGGCACCATCTCGGTCAGCGACGGCATCTCGATGGGCCACGAGGGCATGCACTTCTCCCTCGTCAGCCGCGAGATCATCGCCGACTCGGTCGAGACCGTGATGCAGGCCGAGCGGCTCGACGGCTCGGTGCTCCTGGCCGGCTGCGACAAGTCGCTTCCGGGCATGCTGATGGCCGCCGCCCGGCTCGACCTGGCGTCGGTGTTCCTCTACGCCGGCTCGATCCTGCCCGGCATCGCCAAGATGTCCGACGGCTCCGAGCGCACCGTCACGATCATCGACGCGTTCGAGGCCGTCGGCGCCTGCGCCCGTGGCCTGATGAGCCGCGAGGACGTCGACGCCATCGAGCGCGCGATCTGCCCCGGTGAGGGTGCCTGCGGCGGCATGTACACCGCCAACACGATGGCCTCGGTCGCCGAGGCGATCGGCATGTCCCTGCCCGGCTCGGCCGCCCCGCCCGCCACCGACCGGCGCCGCGACGGGTTCGCCCGCAAGTCCGGCGAGGCCGTCGTCGAGCTGCTCCGCCAGGGCATCACCGCGCGCGACATCATGACCAAGGAGGCCTTCGAGAACGCCATCGCGGTCGTCATGGCCTTCGGTGGGTCCACCAACGCCGTGCTGCACCTGCTCGCCATCGCCCACGAGGCCGACGTCGACCTCACGCTGGCCGACTTCTCGCGGATCGGCGCGAAGGTGCCGCACCTGGCCGACGTCAAGCCGTTCGGGTCGTACGTCATGACCGACGTCGACCGGGTCGGCGGGGTGCCGGTCGTCATGCGTGCACTGCTGGATGCCGGTCTGCTGCACGGCGACTGCCTCACCGTCACGGGGAGGACGATGGCCGAGAACCTCGCCCGCATCGCGCCCCCCGACGTCGACGGCAAGGTCGTGCGTGCGATGTCCGAGCCCATCCACCGCACCGGCGGCATCACCATCCTCAAGGGCTCACTGGCCCCCGGGGGTGCCGTCGTGAAGTCGGCCGGGTTCGACTCCGACGTCTTCGAGGGCACCGCGCGAGTGTTCGACGGCGAGCGGACCGCGATGGATGCCGTCGCGGACGGCACGCTGAGCGCCGGCGACGTCGTCGTCATCCGCTACGAGGGCCCCAAGGGCGGCCCCGGCATGCGCGAGATGCTCGCCGTGACCGGAGCGATCAAGGGCGCCGGCCTCGGCAAGGACGTGCTCCTGCTCACCGACGGCCGGTTCTCCGGCGGCACCACCGGCCTGTGCGTCGGGCACGTCGCGCCCGAGGCGGTCGACGAGGGGCCGATCGCGTTCGTGCGCGACGGCGACGGCATCCGGCTCGACGTCGCACAGGGGCTGCTCGACCTGCTCGTCGACGAGGCCGAGCTCGACCGCCGTCGCGCCGAGGGCGTGACCCACCCCGAGCCGAAGTACACCCGCGGGGTGCTCGCGAAGTACCGCCGCCTGGTCGGCAGCGCGAGCTCGGGCGCCGTGTGTGACTGAGCCGGCGGGGGAGGGGCCTGCCCTCGAGCTGGTCGGCCTCGTCAAGGAGTTCCGGGGGCGACGGGTCGTGCACGGGCTGTCGCTCACGGTGCCCCGCGGCCTGCTCTACGGCCTGGTCGGCCCCAACGGCGCCGGCAAGACGACGACGCTCTCGATGGCGACGGGGCTGCTGCGGCCCGACGCCGGCACCGCCCGGGTGCTCGGGCACGACGTCTGGGCCGACCCCGCGTCGGCGAAGGCGGTCATGGGGGTCTCGCCCGACGGCATGCAGCTGTTTGAGCAGCTCTCGGGTCGTGAGCTGCTCACCTACGTCGGGGCGCTGCGCCGGATGCCGCGCGACGTCACCGCAGCGCGCGCCGCCGAGCTGCTCACCGTGCTCGACCTCGCCGACGACGCCAGCACCGTCGTGGCCGACTACTCGGCCGGCATGGTCAAGAAGATCAGCCTGGCCGCGGCCCTCATCCACGCGCCGCGCCTGCTCGTGCTCGACGAGCCGTTCGAGGCGGTCGACCCGGTGTCGAGCCAGACGATCCGCACCATCCTGCGGCGCTACGTGGCGAGCGGCGGCACGGTCGTCCTGTCGAGCCACGTCATGGAGCTGGTCGAGGGGCTGTGCGACCGGGTGGCGGTGATCGCCGGTGGGCGGGTGCTCGCCGAGGACACCGTCGCCGGGCTGACCCGGGGCGGCACGCTGCATGAGCGGTTCCTCGAGCTGGTCGGGGCGTCCGACGTCGGGGGCGAGGGCCTTGCGTGGTTGGGCTGATCGTGCGTCTGCGGTTCGCCATGTGGCGCACCGCGATGTCCCGCAGCACGCTCCACCTCGTCTCCTCGATCCTCGGTGGGCTCGCTGCGCTGGCGGTGCTCGGCGTGCTGGGCCCGGCCCTGGTGCTGCTCTCCGGCAGCCCGCTGCACGTCACTGCGCTGACCGTGCCGCTGTTCGCGGTCATCACGCTGATGTGGACCGTGCTCAGCCTGATCGCGAGCGGCGTCGACTCGATCCTGGACCCCGCGCGCTTCTCGGTGCTGCCCTTGCGCCCCGACGAGCTGGGGCGGGGGCTGCTGGCGGCGGCGTGCACCGGCATCCCGGCGGTGCTGCTCGGCGGGCTGGCACTGGCGCAGGTCGGGTCGTGGTTCGGGTACCCGGCCGCCGTGGCGGCCGCACTCGTCGCTGCGGTGCTCGGCGTGCTCACGGCGATCCTGCTCTCCCGGTTCGTCACGAGCGCGCTCGCCCGGGTGATGACGACCCGGGGCGGCCGGCTGTTCGGCGCGGTGGTCGTCTCCGCGTTCACCCTGGTGCCGCTCGGGATGAACCTGCTGCTCACCACGAGCTCGATCGTCACCGATGCCACGACCTTCGACGCGACCCGGTCGGCGGTCCTCGCGTCATGGACCCCGTTCGGCTGGGCCTGGGCCCTGCCGTTCGACGTCGCCACCGGGCGGTGGGCGGCCGCTGCCGCGCACCTGGTACTGGCCGTGGGCTTCGTCGCGGGGCTCGCGGTGGTGTGGGTGCGGCTGCTCGCGCGCACCCTCACCTCGCCCCTCACGAGCTCGGGAGGCCAACGGATCGGCCGTGGCCGGCTCCTGCCGGCAGTGCTCGGCACCTCGCCGACGGCGACGATCGCCGCCCGGCGGGTGCGCGCCTGGTACCGCGACAGCCGCCTGGTGGGCATCGCCCTGCGCACCGGGGTGCTGCCGGTGTTCTTCGTGGTGCAGGCGCTCTTGACCGACACCCCCGGGCTGGCCGGCATCGGCCTGGTGACGTTGGCCGTGTTCGCCGGGCTCACCCTGATGAACGACCTCGCGTTCGACGGGCCGGCCTGGTGGCTGCACGTGGCCGTGGGCGTGCGCGGCTGGGAGGACCGGCTGGGTCGGGCGATCGCCTCCACCGTGGTGTTCGGCCCCGTCGTCGTCGTCACGTACGCCGTGAGCGTGGCTCTGGGCGTGATCGGTCACCCGGTGTCGTGGCTCACGGTCGTCGTGGCGTCGTTCCTGGCGAGCCTGGGCCTGGCCGTCGGCGTAGGGGCGGTGCTGCCGGGCACGGCACCGCGCACCGGCGGCAACCCGTTCGCCGCCACCTCGGGGGGTGCGGCCCAGGGCTGCCTGACCGCCATCGTGTCGTTCGTCGGGCCGATGGTGCTCACCCTGCCGGTCGTCGTCGGCGTGCTGCTGACCTCGGGCTCGACCACCGGTCGCTGGGTCGTGCTGGCCCTCGGCACGAGCTACGGGTTCGGCCTGCTCACCCTGGGGGTCGTGCTCGGCGGCGAGCGGCTCGACCGCCGGGGCCCGGAGATGCTCGGGAAGCTGGCCGCCGCCCAGATCTGACCCC
>Ga0335397_10002119_pt1 | contig 26969 bp, 24 predicted proteins | sample MAT04_FD_205740 | JGI IMG/M metagenome (GOLD analysis project Ga0335397, IMG submission 205740) | Freshwater microbial communities from Lake Fryxell liftoff mats and glacier meltwater in Antarctica - MAT-04 (spades assembly) (version 2) ... | reverse complement strand
CCGGAAGTTCTCCTCTTCGGGGGAAACAGCACCCGGCGGACCAGCCGGTATGAGTTCGATCTGAAAACGCTGTTGACTCCCTAAACGGCGAGACAGTCTGGTTTGGTTCTCTCACCCCAAGGGACTTGATTGCGCGACAAAGTGTTTGGGAATGCCTGGCGATTGCGGATGCGTTACGCCTCAATGAAAAATCAACCGCCATCCTCGCCAACTGGAATGGGAAAAGTTAGAGTATCTACTAATCTCTCAAACTCAATCTCTCTAACCCTATCTGCCAATCCTCGTAACGGTGCTTCGCCTTTGAAGTCACCGTCATGATTGTTACCTGCATCGCCAATCTCGCATTGACAGGCAGTGAGCCTCGCTTGATCTGATCCTCGCCTCGAGTCCCCCCATGCAACGAACGCGTCTACAAACATTCATGGTGCTGGCCTTCGGAGCCGCGCTCGGTTGGGCTTCGGCGTCCGGTTGGCTGAGCTTCTCGCCGACGATTCGAGCCGCGTCCGAGAAGAATTCCTCGCAGCAAGCGACACAACCGGTCGCCGACCGTGTGATCGCTCTGGCCGCGCAGAAAGACAAAAAACCGAAAGCTGAGACGGTTGCCAAGCCGGCCCCCGGCAAGAAGAAACCCAACGTCCTGGTCATCTGGGGCGATGACATCGGCACATGGAACATCAGTCACAACAATCGGGGTATGATGGGCTACAAGACGCCGAACATCGACCGCATCGCCAAGGAAGGTGTGGCCTTTACCGACTACTATGCTCAGCAATCCTGTACGGCAGGCCGTGCCGCCTTCATCAGCGGCAGTGTCCCCGTGCGTTCGGGCATGACCAAAGTCGGCATGCCGGGCGCGAAGGAAGGCTGGCAGAAGACCGACGTGACCATGGCCACAGTCATGAAGAGCCTAGGCTACGCCACCGGCCAATTCGGAAAAAACCATCAAGGCGACCGCGACGAGCATCTCCCGACGATGCACGGCTTCGACGAGTTCGTCGGCAGCCTCTATCACCTGAACGCCGAAGAAGAACCGGAAAACCGCGACTATCCGCGCGATATGAAACTGCCGAACGGCAAGACGTTCCTCGAGCAGTTTGGACCACGCGGCGTGCTGAAGTGCAAAGCCGAAGGCCAGGGAGGACAGGAAATCGAGAATCTCGGTTCGCTCACCAAGAAACGCATGGAGACGATTGATGAGGAATCGCTGGCCGCGGCCAAAGACTTCATCACCCGTCAGCATGAGGCCGGCGTTCCCTTTTTCTGCTGGTGGAACGGGACCCGGATGCACTTCCGCACTCATGTGAAGGAAGAGCATATCGGCATTTCCGGGCCGAGCGGCGACGAGTATCACGATGGCATGGTCGAGCACGACATGCACGTCGGCGAACTCTTGAAGCTGATCGACGACCTCGGTCTCACGGACGACACCATCGTCCAGTACTCGACCGACAACGGCCCGCATTACAACACCTGGCCCGACGCCGGAACCACCCCTTTCCGCAGCGAGAAGAACTCGAACTGGGAAGGTGCGTTTCGCGTACCGTGCTTCGTCAGATGGCCGGGGCATTTCCCGGAAGGCGTGACGCTCAATGGTATCGTGTCGCATGAAGACTGGCTGCCGACCTTCGCCGCCGCCGCCGGTGTACCAGACATCAAGGAAAAGCTCCTGCAGGGCGTGGAACTCAACGGCCGCATGTACAAGAATCACATTGACGGCCACGACCTGACCGACTATCTCAGCGGTCAAGTGGAGAACTCGCCGCGCAAGTCGTTCATCTATGTGGGCGACGATGGCGCAGTGATGTCGATTCGCGTGGGGGACTGGAAAGCAACCTATCTGGAAAACCGGGCCGAGCAACTCCAAGTCTGGCGTGAACCTCTCGTCCACCTGCGTTTGCCATTACTCTTCAACTTGCGCCGCGATCCGTTCGAGAAATCCCAGCATAACTCGAACACCTATCACGACTGGATGATCGACCGGGCATTCGTGCTCGTGCCACTCCAGGCAGTCGCCAGTGATTTCCTGATGACCTTGAAAGAGTTTCCGCCCAGCCAAACTCCAGGCGATTGGAGTCTTGACTCGCTGGAGAAGCAGATCAAGCAAATGACGACTCCGGGGGAGTAAGTTTTCGGGTTCGCTCCCATTCCCATCGATCGCCATGCAAACCGTGCCCTCGTCCCCGACGGCACGGTTTGTGTTTTCGGCCTTGGAGTTTCAGTCAGAATTGACACAATCGGTAAAGTCGCTGGCGACATTGACCGACGTGCCGAGAATTGGGATCGGGGCGAATGCGCGCGTCGTCCGATGTATACGTTATGTAGTGGAATCGTTTTCGGGTGGCACGTCCCTGAGGCTTTGTGAAGGGCGTGGTTCCGCGTGAAATCGCCACGCCCTTCGAGGACTCAGGGACGAGCCACCCCGATCTTGCTCTACACACGACAGTTGGCCAAAACGAACGGTCATGGGACTGACATGACATCTTCGGGCCATTGCACTGTTTCCGAAATGGAGTTCGGCACATGCCTGCAGATTGGCTCAGGTCACTCATATTGCTGGCGATGCTCTCGGTGAGTGGCGCTATGGAGTGTCCACTGCTCGCCCAGTCTCTCGAAGATGCGCTGGAGGATCTCGAATCGTCCTGGCTGACGCGCGCCGAGCGGGAAGCCGGTTCGGACGATGAGGAGATCGAAACCGATCGCGATTCATTCACCTTCGCCACGACCACCGTGGGTGCCGGCCGCGTGATGGTGGAGTCGGCCTATTCGTTCATCGATAACCGCGATGTGCCCGATTCCCACATCTACCCGGAACTCATCACCCGCATCGGCTTAACCAAACGGCTCGAACTTCGGCTCGGCTGGAACTACGAAGCCGGCGGCGGTGGCGATGTCTCCAGCGCCGATGCAGGCGGCGACCTGGAAGAGCCGGGCGTGAATGAAGAGGCCCAGTTACTCTACGGATTCAAATACGCGTTGACGGAGCAGGCGGACTGGCTGCCCGCGAGCGCGCTCGTCCTTCAAGGCACAACGCCGACGGCCGGTCCAGAGAATGTGAGCCGATTTCTGTTGGGTTATGTCTTCGGCTGGACAATCTTCGACGATTGGAAACTCGACTCATCGCTGCGCTATGGCACCGCGGTGGAAGAGGCGGATCATTTTAATCAATGGGCACCATCGATCGTCCTCAAAGTCCCCGTGACGAAACGCGTGAACGTGCATGGTGAGTATTTCGGCATCTTCACGGACGGCCGGGAGAACAACACCAACTCGCAATACTTCAGCCCCGGCGTGCATTATCTGCTGACTCCGAATTGCGAGATCGGCGTCCGCGTCGGCTGGGGCCTGAATCATGACGCCGCCGAAAGTTTCAGCAATGTCGGCTGCGGCCTGGTGTTTTAAGCTCCGTGGCGGCACGTTTCCAACGTGCCAAAACTTTCTGAGAATTCCACACAACTCACACGTTCAGCGACGCGTGCCACGAATGACACGCGGCCCAGTCGCCGTGGTGGCATTGGTCTCTGCACCAGTCAGAAATCCTCTCTCGCAAAAGCGCAAAGACGGAGAGTTCGCCAAGAAAACTCTTTGTCATCAAACCTGGCATCGCGATTTCTCCATTTCAAATTCACTCAGAAGTTGCTGCTTTCTGCTGGAACTCCTGATCGAATTCTTGGCGAAACTTTGCCTCTTTGCGCCTTTGCGTGAGATGCCTTTCCGTGATGTATAGATATCAGTCGCCGTGGTGGTGACTGGGCCGCGAATTGGATTTTTGGTTCAGCTCACAGTCGGTTACGGAAGCTCAACCAGATCCGAATCGCCGGTGCGGAACAGGATGCCGATGAAATCATCGTCACCCTCGATCTGGTCGATGTAGTAGGTGGTGATGAAGCCAAACAGTGAAACACCCGATGCTTCATAATCATCATCCGTGAGGTAATCGACAGACCACGGGGAGAAAAATCCCTCTTCGTCTTCTTCATAGGTCCCGTAGTAGTCCTCACCCTCAAAGGTTTCCACAAAGAGATCGAAGTCGTCGCCGAAATCGGCCGTCACGAACCGTGTGCTGAAGTCCGTGAGGCTGTAAACGTTTCCGGCGAAACTACTGTCCTGAACACCGGCATTAGCTTGAGCCGCACCCAAAACCAATCCCACAACCGCAGCCGTCCAAAGTTGTCGTAACATTGTTGATCCTTCTCGCAACTAAAAGTTGTAAAAGCATCTTCCCTGCCAATGCCGCTCAATGGCGGCTTCGATCCTTCATGGGTTGCTTGAAGTAACAGGTAGCCAATAATTCACCACACACCCCACCCCACTCAAGCAACCTGAATTACCGCCGCTGATTTAACCTATTCAATCGGCCGAGTCAAACATTCTGGGGGAAATCCCTCCGCCGTTGGAGAACATCCGGCGTGATGTTCGCCACATCTTTGCAGCCACAGGCGTGCATGGCGGAGATCAACTCGTCTTGCAGCAGTTGCAGCACATGCCGCACGCCCGCCTCGCCATTCGCAGCCAACCCCCAGACGTAAGGCCGGCCGATCAAAACTGCGTCGGCACCCAGAGCCAGGGCTTTGAAGACATCCGTCCCACGCCGCACGCCGCTGTCCAGCAGTACTGCGGCTTGGCCATCGACCGCTTCGGCAACTTTTTCCAGGCAGTCGATACTCGCCGGCACGCCATCCAGGCGGCGGCCGCCATGATTGGAAACCACAACGCCCTGCAAGCCGAGGTCCACGGCCTTTTTCGCGTCATCGGCCCGCAACACACCTTTGATGAGCAGCGGCAACTTGGTGATGGACCGCAGCCAAGCGAAAATCGTCCAGGTGAAGCCCATGTCCCACGCCTGCGCGCTGAACGCGGCGACCTCGGCATCTGTCATGCGGTCGGGAATATCGAAACCGAAGCCGCGCAGGTGATTCCGCAGCACATTCGGCGGCAACGAAAACTGATTCCGCAGATCAGCGTCTTTTCGCTCTCCCAGATCGACCGTCACAATAATCGCCTTGAAACCGGCCCGTTCGACGCGCTGGATCAACTGTTGGCCGACATCGCGATCCTTCGGCACATAAAGCTGAAACCACTTCGGCCCATCACTGACTGCGGCAATCTCTTCCGGCGTGTGACCGCCGCTGCTGCTCACGCCCAAAATCGTCCCCGCGGCTTTCGCCGCGCGGGCCGAGGCGAGGATGCCGTCCGGGTGATACAGATTCTGCCCGGCCGTCGGCGCGAGCAGAATCGGCAGGGAAATCTTTTGACCAAGCAGCGTGGTTGAAGTGTCAACCTCTTCGACTCCGTGCAACAATGGCGGCAACAAACGGATGCGTTGAAACGCGGCGATATTCTCGCGGAGCGTGATCTGATCGGTCGAGCCGTGGGCGATGTACTCGGCCGTCGGTTTGGGCAGAATTTCTTCCGCCAGAGTCTGATAATCGCTCACACAGGCCGCTGAGAGTGGCTTGGTCTGGTCAGCGGACTTCGACGGCAAGTTTGTCTCGTCTGCGGTCTCTTGGCCGGAAGTCTGTGAGGCCGCCGCCCCCCACGCCCCGGCCCCGAGCGCCACGACCTGCGAGAATTCGCGTCGGTTCATCGCTGTGATCCTGTTGCTGGCTATCGAAAAACGATGTGGTGCCTTTCCGTGGGAGTTCAGCCTTCAGGCTGTTCCCCGAGCAGCCTGAAGGCTGAACTCCAACGGAAGAGCGGACATCATCCGGCAAGACTTTCTCCGATACAACCCGCCGATCCATCAAATCATCTAAATTCGTTGTTGAGCCAGTAGCGAAATTCGATTAGAGTACAACCATCACGAGTTGGGATTGCCGTGCAAGGATGAACTGATGCAGAGTGGATTTCCTCGTCGCCGACAGTTTCTGCAATCCGCCGCCGCGGGTGTGACGGCGGTCGCGTTGCCGGAAATCTTTGCGGCCAAGGCACGCGCGGCGAATTCGCCGGCCAAGGCATCCGCTCAGCAGGTCATTGTCATCTTTCTGCAAGGTGGACTGTCACATCTCGATTCCTGGGATTTGAAGCCCGATGCCCCGGCGGAATACCGGGGCGAGTTTCGCCCGATTGCCACCCGCGTTCCGGGACTGGAGATCTGCGAACATCTGCCGTTGCTGGCCGCGCGGGCCGACCGGTACAGCGTGCTGCGGAGTGTCTATCACGGCACACCGAGCCACGAAGCGGCCATCCACTGGACGTTGACAGGGTACGATTATCCCGGTGCGAATACCTCCGATAAAAACCGGAACGTGAAACCGGCGATGGGATCGATCGTTTCGCGGGTGCGCGGCCCGAACCATCCCGGTTTGCCGGCGTATGTTTGCGTCCCCGATCGCGGTCAACTGGGCGACCGCGTCCGCTATGCGTCGTCAACGTATCTCGGCATGTCGCACGACCCGTTGGAAACCGGCCCGGCCCCTTCGACCGCAGCCGCTCCGTTTCCCGCGCCGCGGAATCTGAAAATGGCCGACGGCATCAACACCAGCCGGTTCGATGACCGCCTCAGTTTGCTGCGAAACTTCGATGATCTGCCGCGGATCCTGGATGCATCCGGTTCAATGGCGGGCATCGACGATTTCAATCGGCAGGCTTTAGAACTCTTGTCGCACGACCGCACGCGGCTCGCCTTTGACGCCTCGCAGGAATCGCTGGAGACGCGATTGCGTTATGGCAATTCTTCGTTCGCGCAGCGGGTGGTGATGGCGCGGCGGCTGGCGGAAGCCGGGGTCAATTTCACGCTGGTCAATTTCTGCGACAATCAGCAATGGGACACGCACACCGACAATTTCGGCCAATTGAAGCGGCGTCTGCTGCCTCAGTTGGATCAGGCGGTCTCGGCATTGTTGGACGATCTGACCGAGCGCGGCTTGCTGGAGACCACGCTGGTCGCCGTCTTCGGAGAATTCGGCCGCACGCCGAAAATTAACGGGACCGCCGGTCGCGATCACTGGTCGAACGTTTTTTCGGTGATGCTCGCCGGCGGAGGATTGCAGGGCGGGCAAGTTCTGGGGACGAGCACGAAGCACGCCGAAGACCCGCAGGACCGCCCGATTCATTTCAACGACGTGCTGCAGACGATGTACCATCAACTCGGCATCGCGACCCATCAGTCGTTCCTCGACCGACAAGGCCGCCCCGTCCCGATTCTCGATCATGGGCATCCGCTGCCGGAGTTGTTGTAGAGATCTCTCCGAGCAAAGCCCGGCGATGGTATCGCCGGGACCGGTCCCGTCGTCGCCGACGACGGGCTTTGAGGATGTCACCCTCACTCACTCCGTCTCTCACACGTTCACACTCCCATGCCCTCCCGCACCGCCCACCTGGCCCGCGTTGTTCTGCTGGCGTTTGTGATCACATTTCTCGCGGCGCGAATTCTTGTGCTGCTGATCATGACCCACAGCATTCCCGACTTGTATCTGCACGTCGGCGGCACCCATGTCCATCACTTGAACTACGGCATCTTTCTGTTGTCCGGCGTGGGGGCTTATCTGCTGTTCGTCAAACCGAACGGCCGATTCGAGGAACTCGCCGCGGCGGTCTACGGCATCGGCCTCGGTTTGACCTTTGACGAATTCGGCATGTGGCTGCACCTGGGCGGCCCCTACTGGCAACGGGCCAGCTTCGACGCCGTCGTGGTCATAGCCAGCCTGATCGGCCTCGTCGCGTATTCGGCGCAGTTGGCCTCGCTGAGCCTCCGGCAATGGTCCGCCGTCGCCGTGATCTTTGTGCTGCTAACGATCTTTGTCCATTTGACAGCCAGCGTCTGGCAGACCGACGGCCGACATATCAAGCATGAGTTGCAGAAGATTGAGGCGGAATCGCCGGAGTGAGGGTTATCGGCGTCCCATCATTGCCGACAACGTCGCGGCGCTGATGTACAGGCGATAGGGATTGCCGGGAAGTTCGGTGAAATCCCAACGCTGGTAGAATGTTTTTGTTCGATCATCGATGCAATCAAGAATCACGGCGATAAATGCAAACGTTTGACCCGCAGCATCACAATCACGAAGCGCATGAGCGAAGAGCAGATCGCCCATTTTGCGTCCTTGAAAGGATTGCGCAACTGCCAACCACGCGAGTATGGCAACGGGCAACGCCCGCCGGGGGAGTTGACGCACGAGATCCGCAGGCAAGTCGCTGAAGTCGACTTGACCGGTTGCAAGTGTATAGAAGCCCGCGATCTTTCCGGTCTCGTCCAGCAAAACTTTTGTGACGGACAATCGTTTGTCCTGATTTTGCAACGCTTTGGTTCGCAGCCAATCGTTGACCTGTGGCTGGCCGCAATCAAACGCGCGCCGCGGGTGCGACCGCTGCAACATTTCGACTCGAAACCCCGCTGGCAAGACGACGGCGTTCACCGCTTGCCTCGCATCAGCATGCCTAATCGTTTTTGAGCCGCGGTCAACTTGGCCGGCGCCTGCAATGCCTGCCAGAACGCGAGTTGCTCCGCTGGATTCAGGAGTATCGTTTGCTCTTTGGCGCTGGCGACTTCGCGCCGCGCCTGGGCCACCGTCACCGTGCGGACATAATCACTGACGCTGATCCGCCGTAATTCCGCGGCGTCAGCTAAGACCTGCTTGCTCTCCGCATCAAGGCGCACCATCAGCGGGCTGATACCGGGCGGCTTGGGAATAGTAATGGGCTTGGGCATGATGGTCTTTATTGTATTGCGGTTTGCAATACATGCAAGTAATCTTTTCCGATCCCGCCAGAAGCGAGGAAACGGCTTTGACGGTACTCGCGTTCCGATCATCGAAATGACATTGCGTCAGCCGGGCAAATCTACTCGTCCGCGATGCCCGCGAGCATGGGTTGGTCGCTGTATACCGATTCAAACAGCAATTCCTGGACGATGCTGCCGGAGACTGCGGAATTGATTTTCAGGTCGTCTTGCGCGGCGAGATCAATCGTTTTCTCGTGCTGCTGGATGTGGCTGAGGAAGGCATCGAAATAGAGATGCACCACGGGGCGGTCATACGTCTGGCTGTGATTTCTGACAACTTGCCCGATGGACCCATCGGACAGTTTCACATACGACCCGATGGGAAATAATCCGATGGTTTTGAGCAGCGCGCGCATCGCCAGTGGGTCGAACTTCCCCGACTTAGTTTCCTTCAGCAGGATCTCGATGGCCGCGTAGGATTCATGGGCCGCACGGTAAGGACGCGGGGATGTCAAAGCGACATAGACATCGCAGACCGCCGCAATCCGGGACAGGAAACTGATCTGATTGCCGGATCGGCCGCGCGGGTAGCCGCTGCCGTCCATGCGTTCAAAAATCTGATACGCCACATTCCGCGCGCCGACCGGGACATCGCGGAGGTTTTGCAGGAAATCGAATGTTCGACTGGGGGTGCGCTTGAGATCGAGAAATTCAATCTTCGTGAGTTCGCGTTCCTGCTCCGCCGACTGGGTGGCGACATCGGACTGGCCAATCCGCGAAAGCACGCAACCGATGCCCAGATCCAGAATTTCCTGCTGAATCAAACCGTCCGTGACGCCGACACTCATGGCCAATTGCGCGGCCGCGAGGCAATGCTCGTGGACATCGTTGCTCTCCACCGTCTGCAACGCGACTTTCAGGTAGACATCGATATCCACCATCATGTGGTCGACGGAATCCGCGATGGCCTGCTTCGCGAGCGCGCCATTCATTGTGCCGTTCATCTTCGCGGACGCGAACAATTCCTTGAGGTGCGAGACGGCCGTTTGCCGGGCCACGGAAATCTCTTTCTTAACCGATGGCGCGGGCATCTCGGTGACAGGCCGTTGTAATTTTTCGATCTGCTTGACGGGGGCCGCGGGCTGATTCTGCCGTCTGGGCGTGTAGTGGGTCTCGGGCTGAGTCCCCCGAACCATCGCTGCCGATTGCTCGTCCAGCGACACATACTTCACGCCGCGCGCTTTTAAGCGGTCCAGCAACTGCTGCGTGACCGGCGTCCCCTGGCTGATGAGGAGCAATTTCGAGTTCTTGGTGTCGACCACGTCTCCCGGCAGAATAATGCCCACGGGAAGCGAGGAAAGTCCAATTGTGACATGCCCGTTTGTGACCGCCATACTGAGTCTCTCCCCCGATCAATTTCCATGCTCGTCGCTGAGTTCGTCACGGTGAAGTCACGCGTGCTGATCATTCGCCACTGGATGACTTCCAGTTGTGTGCAATATCCTTAGCGAGCCGTCCAGCAAAGTGCAGGTTCAATCGCCACGCCGGAATGCTGCAGGTCTTCCATCACCAATTGTTGAAATGGTTTGACTTCAATGCCGAAACGAGTCGTGAGATGGTTCTCAAGCTGATCCATCCGCGTGGGGCGGGAATCGAGCGGGTCGGGCAGCAGGCTGGAGAGCGAGACCGGGACCAGCTCGGATTGGTTTAAGCCCGAATTGTCGAGAATCGAATCGTGCCAGTGGTGCGATAATGTCAGACAAATCAAATCGTCGGGGAACTGCCAGGAGAGCATGAGCCGCGCGCCGGCCAGCGGATGATTCCAGCCGAATCGCTTCTGCTCTTGCGTGGCCAGCGAGGGTGCATCCCCCGTCATGGCATCGAGCAATGTTCGGTACTGAGTCGGGCGTTCCGCCGTTAAAGCCGCGACGGTAAAGTCCTGCAGCAAAGCACCGGCGAAGGCCAATTCAGCATCGAACCCCAGGCGATCCGCTAAACGCCGGGCAAAGATCGCACGTTGCATGGCTGCAAACGAGAAGTGATTCATCGGCGCAAACGGCGAGGTAATATTCTGGGAAACTTTTTGCGCACTGGATGTCAGAACAAACAGCTTGGCTCGCCGTCCGCCCAAGAGGCTGACGGCGGTTTTGGTGGAACTGACTCTGTTTTTGACGCCCGCCGAGGCCGAGTTCACGACTTTCAGCAATTCCACAACCAAGGCGGCATCGCGATCCAGAATGCCGGCGAGTTCTGCGACGCTCGCGTTGTCTCTGTCAGCCGCTCGGCAAAATTCCATCACCACCGCCGGTAAGGCCGGGATGGCCAGTTTTGGCGGTGCGATTTGACTGTCCATTTCGCCGAGCAGTTTTTCTCGTAGCGAAGTCCAATTCATAACTGACAGTCTCGAAATCAAAAGAGGCAGGGAACCGCATCCCCGCGTGGTGAACGTTTACCAGCCACCATCGGCACGACATCGCGTCTCATTCGATGAAGACTGTGATCATCTGGCAAACATACTTCGACTTATGGTGGACAAGCCGAATAACTGGAAAACTGGTCGAGTGAACACGTTGAAAATTCCGGTTATAGCTGCCGTGTGATCCGTGACGCACGGTCGTCACGGGGATGATGGGGAAGTATCATGGAGACCCTTGCTGTAACTTGCCGTGAAACGTGGAACTGCGCATGTCTGAATCGTGTTACCTTGCTGTTGATCTGGGTGCTGAATCCGGCCGCGTGATTGCGGGGTTTTTCAATGGTCAGACCATCCGCCTTGAAGAGCTGCATCGCTTCGGCAACGGGCCGGTGTCGGTCGCCGAGACGTTACGCTGGGACGTGTTGCGGCTGTGGTCGGAAATTCAAGCCGGGCTGGCGAAGGCCGGGGCGCGATGCGGACAATCGATCGTCTCCGTCGGCGTGGATACCTGGGGCGTTGATTTCGTCTTGCTGACAAAGACCGGCGAGATGCTGGGGCAGCCGTATCATTATCGCGATGCCCGCACCCGCGGCATGCTGGAGCAGACCTTCGCGCGCGTGCCTCGGGCGGAAATTTTCGCCCAGACCGGCGTGCAGTTCATGGAGATCAACACGCTGTATCAACTGGTCGCGATGCAGCAGACCAATCCCGCGTTGATGAAACTCGCCGACAAATTCCTGATGATGCCCGACGTGTTTCACTGGCTGCTCTCGGGGAGCCGCGTGGTGGAATTCACGAACGCCACGACATCGCAATGCTTTCATCCCGTCGAGCGCACCTGGGCCGGCGATTTGCTGCGTAAACTCGAATTGCCGGTGAGCATGTTTCCGGAAGTCGTCGAACCGGGGACGAAGCTCGGCAAGTTACGCGACGATGTTGCCCGGCGATCCGGCCTGCCGCGTTTGTCGGTCGTGACGCCGGCCACGCATGATACCGGAGCCGCCGTCGCCGCGATTCCCACGGAACTGACCGGCACCGCGAAGTGGGCCTACATCAGTTCCGGAACGTGGTCGCTGATGGGGCTGGAGTTGCCCAATGCGATCCTCTCGCCCAAAGCGCTGGCGTACAACGTGACCAACGAAGGAGGCGTGGATGGCACCTATCGGCTGCTGAAAAACATCATGGGCTTGTGGCTGGTGCAGGAATGCCGGCGGTCGTTCGAGCGGAACGGCGCTGCCTACGATTACGCCACCCTCGCGCAAATCGCCGAGGATGCCGCCCCGTTCCGTGCCTTGGTTGATCCCGATGCCCGCGAATTTCTCGCCCCGGATGACATGCCGTCGGCGATTCGCGATTGGTGCCGCAAAACGAATCAGGAAGTTCCGGACACCGACGGAGCTTTGGTCCGCTGCGCGCTCGAAAGCCTCGCGCTGAAATATCGGCAGGTGCTGGGCCGGTTGGAAGAATTGTCCGGCGAGAAGACGGAAGTCATTCACATCGTCGGCGGCGGCACGCAGAATGAATTGCTCAATCAGTTCACCGCCAACGCCACCGGACGCCCCGTGATCACTGGCCCCGTCGAAGCCACGGCATTTGGGAATGTGCTGCTCCAGGCACGCACCGCCGGCGAGATCGGTTCACTGGCGGAAATCCGCGATGTCGTCCGGCGGTCTTCGGTCTTGAAACGCTACGAGCCACGACAACCCGCCGCATGGAACGAAGCATATGCCCGATTTAGTGAGTTGCTGGATCGGCCGAAGTAGTGTGGTCGGAATGGGATGTTTTCCCCTCACCCCTGGAGAATTGGTATCTACGCAAGTCAGAAATCCCCTCTCGCAAAGGCGCAAAGACGGAGAGTTCGCCAAGAGAATTCCTTACTTATCAAACTTGGCATCACGATTTTACGAGTTCAAGATCGTCGAAAAATGATGCTTTCTGCTGGACGTCCTGATCGATTTCTTGGCGAAACTTTGGCTCTTTACGCCTTTGCGTGAGATGCCTTTCCGCTTTGTGTAGACCAATGCCAATCGAGGGAGAAGGTGGCCGCTGTAGCCGGATGAGGGGATTTCACGGCGGCTGGAGTATTGTGCCACGACTTGTCCTCAAGTCGTGCTCGATCAAGCACACGACTTGAGGACAAGTCGTGGCACGGTCAAATTGAAATGATGTTCCACTAGGGCACTCCCTTCATCCACGATTCAAAATCTGCTCCACTCCCGGCTGGCTTACTCCCATCCCCAGCACCGACCGACTATGATCCAACAATTGTTTCCCTCGCCCTCAGGATCTGGCTGAAGCATGCCCTCACCACGCATTTGTGTTCTCCGTGCCCCGGGCACGAATTGTGATTTTGAAACGGCTTTCGCGTTTGATCGCTGCGGCGGCAAGTCCGAACGGCTGCATCTGTCGCGGCTGCTCGAATCGCCGCAGTGCCTCGACGATTATCAAATTCTCTGCATCCCCGGTGGATTCAGTTACGGCGACGATGTCGGCGCGGGGGTGATCTTCGCCCATCAGTTGCGCGAACGTCTGGGCGATGCGCTTCGCACGTTTCTGCAGGCCGACAAACTGGTCCTCGGCATCTGCAATGGATTTCAGACGCTGCTGAAAGCCGGCGTGTTGCCGCGCGGGGCAGAAAGCTGGGATTCGCCCCGCGAATCGGCGATTGCGACGCTGACATGGAACCACAACGGCCGCTACACGGCACGCTGGGTCCATTTGAAAGTGGGCGAGACGAAAAGCGTCTTCCTCAAAGGGATCACTGAACTCGATCTGCCGATTGCCCACGCGGAAGGCCGCATCGTGACAAGCTCCGAAGATGTGGTCGCTCATTGGCGGCAGCGCGGACAAGTGGCGATGCACTATGCCGACTGGTCGCAGCCGGAGAACTCGATCATGCCGCTCGGCCCGGATGCGTCCCTTTGGCCGGCGAATCCCAACGGCGCGGTGGCGGATATCGCCGGCTTGAGCGACCCGACCGGCCGTGTCCTCGGACTGATGCCCCACCCCGAACGTTATCTGTTCGCCACGCAACATCCCCATTGGACACGGCTCGGTTTGTCGGGCGATGGAGCCGGATTGCAGATTTTCCAGAACGCGGTCGCATATTTCGGATGAGCATAAATGGCCGATACCAATGATTCCGTCGTGGTGCTCTACCGCGCGAACAATCTGTTTGAAGCGCAGGCGATTTTGTCCGCTTTGGAAGACGCGGGGCTGACAGCTCGGCTGGAAGGCGAGTTTCTCGGGACGGCGTTAGGGGATATCCCCTTTGGGAGTTCCACGGCTCCGCGCATCGTGGTCCGAAACGATCAACTCGCCCAGGCACAAGAAATTCTGAAGGATTTCTTATCACTGCCCCACCAGAGTAGCGACGGAGATCTGTAATGTAGAGCACTTGCTCCGCAAGTGCAAAAACCACTTGCGGAGCAAGTGGCCTACATTCTGGACACGAGCGGATTTCGCCGCTGTTTGAGACGCCAAATCCTCTATTCGCAGCCGGCGTTCTGGATTAAACTTCATGGGACGACCGCGTCTCAGGTTTCCTCGGAGCGTTTTACCGCATGATGTCCATCCGGCGAATTGGCGTGCTGGTGTGGTGCATCGCGCTGGCCGCGCCGTGCCTGGGCGCGGGAAGGCCGAAGTCGGCCCTCGATCCGTTTTTGAAGGTGTATCAGAAGCAGCAGTTGGAATTTCAGACGGAACTCGAGAAGCTCGCCGTCTATTGCTCGGAACATGATCTGCCGGACGATGCGGCCAGCGTGCGGTCGTTATTGACGCCGCCGGAATGGACCGAACTGCATCTGGAAGCGCTGCCAACTGCGGTCCAACCGCCGATTCCCACCGATTTGCCTGAAGCGGATCGTTACTGGCGAGTCCAGTTGCACAAGTTGCAGGCGGAATACGCCAAGCAACTTTACACACTCGCGCAACAGGTGCAGCGAGCCGGTTTTCCGGGGTTCGCATACAATCTGGTGCGTGAATCGGCCGTGCATGATCCCGACCATGTGCAGGCGCGGAAGCTCCTCGGTTTCGTGCGGCACGGCGAAGAGTGGGTCACACCGTTCGCCGCGAAGATGATGAAAGAGCAGCAGGTCTGGTCGGACGAGTTTGGCTGGCTCAAACGCGCGCAGTTGGAAAAATATCAGGCGGGCGAGCGATATGTGAACAACAAATGGGTCTCGGCTGAGAAAGAAGCGGAGATTCGCCGAGATTTTCGTCATGCCTGGGAGATCCGGACCGATCATTTCCTGATCAAGACGAACCACAGCCGTGAACAGGCGATGGAACTCGGCCGCGCTCTGGAAGATTTCTACGAAATCTTCTTTCAGACTTTCGCCGGCTTTTTCAATTCGCCGGAACAGTTGAAGAAGCTGTTCAACGGCACGGGGCCGGATGCCCGCGCAGCCGTGCGACCGTACACGGTCCATTATTATCGCACGCGGCAGGAGTACATTGATGCGCTGAAAGCGCAGGTGCCGCAGATTGAAGTGACCAACGGCCTGTATCTGACCAGCGATCGGGTCGCCTATTTCTACCATGACCCCGCAGCCGACAATCAGGCGACATTGTTCCACGAGGCGACGCATCAGCTGTTTTACGAGAGCCACTCCAAGGCGCGCGGCATCGGCGAGAAAGATCATTTCTGGATCATCGAGGGAATCGCCTGTTACATGGAGTCGTTCCGCCGCGGAGCACAGGGGGTGTCGCTAGGCGATCCAAAGTATGTGCGTTTCGCCGACGCGCGGCACAATTTGATACAGAGTGATTACTATGTCCCGCTGCGGGAATTCTCCGGCATGGGGATGCGCGATTTTCAGCATAATCCGCAGTTGGTGAAAAACTACACGCAGTCTGCCGGGCTGACCCATTTCTTCATGCACGCGGAAGAGGGCCGGTATCGCGAAGCGGTCGTGACGCATCTGTCGCAGTTGTACAGCGTGAACGACAAACAGCGCCAGCAGGCGCAAGGTCTGGATGAACTCACCGGGGTTTCGGCAGGCGATCTCGATCGCGATTACGCGGATTTCTGCCGGCGAATTGACCGCGAGTTGTCGAAACCGTCCGCTTCCACAAAAGCTGCCGAGCGACGCGTTCAGCCTGATGATGCCGCTGACGCGCCGTGAATGCGGCCGTGGATCAGGATGTCATTATCGAGTTGGCGTGTTGTCACATGACGCAGCGCCACGGCTTGCGACATCAGCTCGTGCCCTAAACCGCCAAGTGGGGCAACCGCGTCCCGGCCACCGATCAGCTTGGGTGAAACGAACGCGTATACTTCGTCGATCAATGCCTGATCAAACAGGCCCCCCAGCAAACTGCCGCCCCCTTCGACCAAAAGGTTGGTCCACCGCCGCCGCCCGAGTTCCTGCAATAGCGCGGGGAGCGAGACATGCCCGGCCGAATCGGTCGCAACGATCACAACGTCCGCTCCCATCGCCCGGAGAGCCGATAAGCGCTCAGCAGGTGCCGCCTCTGAAACAGCCAGCAGCACGGGGATTTCATGGGCGGTTTGCATCAGTTTTGATGTCACCGGCAGGCGCGCCAGGCGATCGACAACGATGCGTGTGGCTGTTCGCAAACCGGCGGGGCGGGCATTCAACAACGGATCGTCGGCGATTGCGGTGCCGATGCCGACCATGATGCCGTCGACTCGTCCGCGCAGTTCATGAACCAGCGCACGCGAAGATTCGCCGGAAATCCATTGCGAATCCCCTGTGCGGGACGCGATTTTCCCGTCGAGCGTCATCGCCCATTTCGCGATAATCCACGGACGGCCGGTGAGCATCAGTTGTCGAAACGGCGCGATCAAATCGTCGGCGGCTTCCTTGAACAAGCCGAGTTCAACGATGATCCCAGCGGCACAGAGTTCCGCCATCCCCTGCCCCGCCACCTGAGGATTCGGATCGGTCGTGGCAAGCACAACTTTACGAATGCCCGCGGCGATGACGGCTTGCGTACAGGGGGGCGTCTTCCCAAAGTGGCAGCACGGTTCCAAGGTGACGTACAACGTCGCCCCACGCGACGCGGCACCGGCCTGCTCGAGCGCGTGAATCTCGGCATGCGGGCCGCCGAAGCGCTCGTGCCAGCCTTCGCCAAGGCATGTGAGTTGGTCATCGACAATCACCGCGCCGACCTGGGGATTCGGTTCCACCGCGCCGAGTCCGCGTTCCGCCAAGGAAATGGCGTGACGCATCACGGCGGCGGGGGAATCGAAACGGGTCATTGTCCGGGTAACCAGAGTTTGCCGGCAGCGGCCGTCGCCGGCTCACGTCCCGGCGTCCAAAGGGAACCTTCGGTGTTGCCGCTGGCGAGATCGGTCGTGATTAGGCCCGCGCCGGTGGTCCACGGTGATTCGACGCCGGCTTCCTTGAGAATCGCTTCGAGATAGCCGCGTAGTTGCGGAATTTTCGGGCCGTAGAACACCGCGAACTTCTGCAATAAGGCAGGCAGTTTGGGATCGTCGGGGTTCGTCAGCCGCAACATCAGTTCGCGCAGTTCCCACGTCCAGATTTGTTCAAACGTCGGTTGCGGACCGAGGAGTTTTTCCTTGGCTTCGCCGATCCAATGCAGGGCGGCATCGAGCTGGCCGTGCTGGAAGCAGATATCGACCAGTGTTTGATAGATGCGGGCCAGATCGAGTTGTTCTAAACAACTGGTTCGCTGTAATGCGGTTTCCAGCACAGGTTGCAGGAACGCATCGTGATGAATCAGCAATGCGCGGTTCACCACCGACAGCAACTGAGGATCGGTCAGCGCACTGATATTCACCCGATGGAGTTGCAGCAGCGACAGGGTGTTCGGTGCGGTGTCCGCCGACAGAGTCAGCGTCGGCAGCGGTTCGAGACCAAGCCGGCCGAGCAGCGCGGGGACATCGAGCGAATGGCGGCGCTGTTCACAGACGGCATCCAGTACATACACGGCCGCCGTCAGTCGCGTCGACATTTCCGGCTGCTTCGCCGCGTCGAGTGGTGATAACCCGCCAAGCGCGATTTGCGCCTGATTCGGCCAGGCTTCATTAATCACCACTTGCCATTGCTGACGTTCCAGTTCGTGCCGTTTGCCCATCGGCGTCTGCGGCGGCAGGCTCCATTGCCACGCGAAAATCTGCATTTCGCGCGGGAATTCCTGCACCGTTTCCGGGGTGTCGGACGACCAGACGACTTGATCGCCAGCGACTGATTTCGCATGTTCCAGCGCGGCTTCAAATTCGCCCCCCGCCAGGCCGCTCAGCGTGAGTCGCGCCGGCTCGTCGTCGTGAGCATCGTAAATAATGATGTTGGCCCGCACGCGCGGCACGGTCTTCAGGCTCAGCGCCAGAGCGTCCGCCTTCGTCAACACCGGGCGATCCAGCACGTTGTAAACCGCGGCGGGGGTCAACTGGCCTTCCGGCACCGCATCGGGCGGTAACGGCAATCGCACCATTTGCGGTTGATCATCCAGCGTGGTTAGCAATCGCGAGACGGACGGAATGGTGCCGTCTTGCGACAACAGTGCGCACAGGTCGGTCGCGTCGATCAAATCGAACAACTGCGCCAAGACTTCGCATTCCACGGCGGCGGCCCGGTCGGACAGCTTCGCCGCCGCAGTGTGCAGGTCGACCGCGGCGCGTTTGCTGTCGCCATCCCAGGCGCGGCACAAGCCGGAAGCCTGAATCAGTCCGGGACGGTCCGGCAGTTTCTCGGCAAGACTGCTCAATAGATCGGCCGCCATGTCCCAGCAGCCGATGGCGGAGAGTTTCATCGCCCGCTTGTAGTCTTTATCGAGTTCCGCGGGAACTTCTGTCGCCGGCAGCGGGTGCATGCTGCGGAGTGGATAGAAGAACTCGGCATCATTATCGAATTCGACGAGCCGGACGAAAATGTCCTGGCGGTCGCGTTCACTGGCGAACCGCAGCGCCAGTGACAGACATTCCCGCGCGGCGAGTGCCTGCCCGCGTTCCTGCATCGCCAAAGCGACCGTTCCAGCCAACCCGCTGACCAGTCCCGGAAACTTCTTGGCCCCTTTCTGATACGCCCGCTGAATCGACTTCTTCGCGGCGTCGTATCCCTCGGCCTGCATCTGAGCCAAGGCAAACAGCACCGTGGCGAATTCGCCTTCGGGGTGCGCCTGCAGCCAGGGGCGAAGCAAATCCCGCGCGGTAATCGCCTCGCCTGTTTCGATGAGAATCAGCGCCCGCGTAGTGGTGATCCACTCGCTGTCGGGCTGACGTTTATCCAGGGTTTCGAGCTGTTTCAACGCCGCGCGAAACTGGTTGTCCTCGATCAGCCGATTGATGCGTTCCATGTCATCGGCGATGTTCTGGCAGCAGAACTTCAGTTTTTTGCCGCTGCCGCAGGGGCAAAGCGCATACGGATCATAAGCCATCAGTTGCGATCCTCGCACCGCGACGCATCACCCGAGGGGAGTGTCGCGGCAAGTTCATCCAGGGAAATAGTTTCGAGAGCGTATCATCAGCGATCCGCCCTCGGTGATTCGTCCCTGGATCCTACCAAATCGCCCGCATGATGGCATGTGAGATCAGGGGGAAAAGCTGCCAGGCCCAATTATTGGAGCAGGAAAATTGTAGGGTGGGTCGAGTGCTCTGGCGAGGCCCACCGATTCAATTCATCCGATCAAGCGTAATGAAAACACCCCGACGATACTCCGGACCGGTGGATCAGTTTCAATTGGGACTCTCACCGTGCCACGCCCACGCGCTTCGCGCGGGCGTGTGATTTCGCGTGAGAAACACGCCCGCGCGAAGCGCGTGGGTGTGGCACCGCAAAAACTCAAACTGACACACTTCCGATTTTTTTGGACTTTTGCTCGGTCCACAGGACCAGCAACCAAAACACCACCGTCGGGATATTCAGAATTGCGGCGAGGAAGACTATTGCTTTTCCCATATCCACGTCGCCACAAAATGAGGATTGTCCAGCAGCGCGGTCACTGAAGAAATTCGCCACGGAAATGACAAGACATCCCACCGTGAAAAAAGTCCAAAAGCTGAGAATACAGCCGAATATCCCTTGGGATCGTGACATCGTCGTGCCCCGACAATAAAACCACGAAATCACGCTGGAGATTATCCAGGATGATCACTGGATCGGCTAGAGGATTTCTCAACGAGCAAATGATACAAGCGGGCGGAAAGCTGGGCCAGATCGGCTTCGATAACCAGAAACCGCTTGCGCGCTGAAGTCGCGCCGCTGAGCAGCGTGATCTGCCGGCGTTTGATTGCCAAGGCGTCTGCCAGGACTTCAATCAGCGCCTCATTCGCCTTGCCCTGCTCGGGCGGTTGCGTCACCGCGACGAGCAAGCGTCCCTGCCGCACGCCGAGTACGGCATTGCAGCGTGCCTTCGGCTGCGCCTGCACAGGCAAAACGATGCCCCGCGGTATTTCCTCCCAGGCAGGTTGCTCCATTACGCCGCGCGGGTTTCGACTTGTGGCGAGCGAAACTCGGTTTGCAAGCGTTCGCTGAACTGCAGGTCCGGCACAAGGCAAGGATGCTTGTACTGCTCCGCGCTGCCGCCGAAGCGTGATTGACGCTGGCGGGTGAATCGCTTCCAGGTTCCGGCATCAAGCGCGCACCATTGCATCGGCGACAACCGCCCGGAAGAGCGTTTCTCCTGATACTCGCAGTTGATGGTTTGCAGCGATGCGTCGATGAAGTCGATCAGACCTTGCGGGTTGGGCACCCCGGCCAATTCGTGCCCTTCGACATGCAGCCGATAGCTGGGGGGTTCGCCCCAGACGGGGGACAAACTGTAATGCGTAAATTCCGATTGATAGCGTTGAACGCCTTTTCTGACCGCCGAGACCACTTGCGATTCAGTGATCTTCTCGCCAGTGAGGTTGGCGATGTGCGCCCCTTTGTGGAGGAATTCCAGCTTAGGGGTCGTTCCATAAAAGCCCGTGCAGCGGACCACATCGCGGATGTCGTAGCGGTACAAACCGGATACAGTCGTCAGCAGAATAAAGTAGTTCCGCCCCGCTTCGAGTTCATGAGCCGCGAGCACAGTGGGCTGCGAAGAATCGTGTTCGTCTTCGGGGATAAACTCGAAATAATGGGAATTGATATCAAGCACACCGTCGGACCGTTCGTCATCCAGTGGGATGGTCATCCGACCTTCGCTGGCTGATAATCCGTGATCACGCACCGGAACATCGCCAAAGTAGCGCCGCATCGATTCCAGATACGCCCCGGCACTGCCGCCGGTCCAGACAGCCGCCAGCGACAGATCGGGCCAGAATTCGCTCGGTTTGAGCGAACCGGTTTGATTGACCAACCGTTCGAGCGACTGGGCGCGGGCCGGCAATCGCCGCAGGCCGCGGCGCAGTACTTTGCGGACATCGGCGGAGATGGTGAATCGCGAGTCAATCGTGCCATCGGCGATATCACGAATCAGCGTTTCTTTTTCGCGATCCGCCAATTTCGCCAAATGAATCAACGTGCTCGGGTTGGCGGTCGTCACCATGCCGATGTGTTCGTTCGCCACGGCAAATCGGAGTGTGACATAAGCCTTGGCTTCGGGATCGCTGATCTTGCTGACCGCCTGGGGGATGGCGTACATCAAGCGAACGAGCGGACTTTGCATCGCGCCGACCAGGCCGCTGATGTTGCCGCAGGGGAAATTCGCCGGCGTGCGAAATCGGTCGTAATCGCTGATGAGCTGCACGATGTCGCTGACGAAGACTTTGGGGTGCGCATCGAAGGCGCGAATGCCCCAGATCTGCCAACCATGCTTGTAGTCTTTGAGAAATTCCGAAGTCACCGGAATGAATTTCGAGTCGGCGGTCGTGCCGCTGCTCAGGCTGAACATCAGCAGTTTGTTCTTGCGGCCGAGCAGCGCCTCGGTCTCGCCCCGCTTCATCCGCTCGACATACGGCCGAACGGATTCAAAGTCGCCGACGGGAATCCGCCGGCGAAATTCGGTCGTGGTCAACGAAGGTAACAGCCCTCGTTCGCGTGAGAAATGGCTCTCGGCGTTGAGCCGCAGAATTCGCTGGAGTGCCGCCTGCTGTGACGCGCGGCAATCGACCGTCGAGTTCAGGAATATTTGCAATTGGCGGCGGAGCTTCGCGCGGATCAACAAGCCGCCGACGGAACGTAGTTTTCTCAGCATCAGTAGTGGCATCCTTCGATGATGCGCACCACGGGAAACCAACACGGACCGAGTGACGCTGCGGCGATGAGCAGACAATTTCCCAAGTTGTACAGGAAAATTGCCGATGCTTTGGCAGCGAAAACGGTTATGCGGGAGAGGCGGCGGCACACGGTTGCGGGAACGGTGAGGCCGCCTGGCGAACATCCGACGAGAGGGCGATGCCACGGCATCGGCCCTCGGAGACGCGTCGGATTATTTCTTCTTCGCGGCCTTGGGATCAGCCTTTTTATCGGCTTCCTCGGCCGTTTTCTTCTTTTTCTTCTTGCCGACAACCAATCTCACGATGCGTGTTTTCGGCAGACCCAGGGGACTTTGCCCTTCGACCCATTTGTCATTCGATTTCATCTGCTTGATGCGTTCATCGCGCGTCAACACGCTCCGTGTTCGCGCCAGACGTCCCTTGCTGCGTAAACTTTTATCAAGCGACACGACTTCAACTCCTGAACGCAACTGCTGACTGAGAATCGCATTACGGCAATCATGGCTGCGAAATGCAGCTTGGAGAAACTCCCCGTTGTTCGCATCAGTCGCGAACCGAACGCCATAACTTGAAAACCTTGAACCGGTTAGAATAGTCGAACCTTGCTGGCTTTGCAATTCCGCCGGTCGATGATTTTTCTCGAACGACAATGGGAAATTGGACTCAACTCGTTTGAGGATTTCAACTACAATCGCGCGCACGAGTTCGATTGCGGGGCGGATTGCACGCGGCGCATGCTCGATTCGCAATTGTCGAGTTTTCATCGTGACAAAGGAGTGTTCGGCATGGCTCGGCGGATTCCGATTAGTCAAGCGGCGGTCACTTTGCTGATGCTGACGTCATCCGGCTATTGTGCCGATGCCCCCACCGTCAAACAGACGATGGCGTTTCAGCCGAAGCAGAAAGATGTCGAGTTCGAGACCCCGACGGCCGAACAGCTGCCCAAATGCAAAGTCGACAAGGAAGATCGCGGCCGCGCGGTCGGCTGGGTGGTCCTGGGCGCTGAAGGCCAGGTGCTTCGCCGCTTCGTCGATTCTGACGCCGACGGCCAGGTCGATCAGTGGCGGTACTTCAATCACGGAATCGAAGTTTATCGCGACATCGACACCAACAAGAACAACAAGCCCGATCATTATCGCTGGCTGAATCTCGGCGGCACCCGCTGGGGCATTGATACCGATGAAGATGGCCAGGTCGATGTCTGGAAAGTGCTCTCCGCCGCTGAGGCATCCCGCGAGGCGATTCGGGCCATTACCTCCGGCAATGATGCCGCACTGCAAGCCTTGCTGATCACTGCGGAAGATCTCAAGTCGCTGGGAGTGGAAAAGCAAATCGCATCCAAACTGCTGGCGTCTGCGCAAGAAGCGCCGAAAAAGGCGCGGGCTTCGATGCAGAAATCGAAGATTTTGACGCCGGCCACCAAATGGATGAAGTTCGACGCCCAGATGCCCGGCACCATCCCCACCGATGACGGTAAAGCGACGACCGATCTGCAAGTGTATGAAAATGCGATGGTGATCATCGAGGTCGGCAAGCAGTCCGGGCTGGTGCAGATCGGCGAAATGGTTCGGGTGGGGGATGTCTGGAAGTTGACACAAGCTCCGATGCCGATTGAAGGCAGCGACAGCGAAGTGCTGGCCGGCGGGTTTCTGATGCAGCCGGTGTTTGCGGAGAGTGTCGCCGCGGCTGGTGCGACTCCGCCGCCGGAATTGCAGAAATTGCTGGACGAGTTGCAGGCCTGGGACGAGAAGCCGCCGGCACCGTCCGCCGGGCGCGAGGCGTTGGCCAGGTACAACAGCGGCCGGGCCGACTTGCTGCTGAAAATCTACAAACTTTCCGATTCCGATGAAGAGAAGATTCAGTGGATGAAGCAGATGATCGACGGATTGTCGGCGACCGTTCAAACCGGCGCTTACCCGGAAGGCTTACCGCGACTCAAGACGCTGGAGACTGATTTGCGCAAGGGGAGCGCGAAGTCGCCATTGATTTCGTATGTCGCCTACCGCCGCATCTTCGCGGAGTATTCGGTCGATCTGCAGAAGGCGGAGGCGGAGCAGCGTGCCGAGGTGCAGAAGGCGTGGCTCAAGGCGTTGGAAGATTTCATTGCCGAATATCCGCAGGCCGAAGACACTTCCGACGCGATGCTGCAATTGGCGATGAACGACGAATTCATGGGCAAAGGCAAAGACGCGGTCGAGTGGTATCAGCGGATCGTCAAAGAAAAGGCGAAGTCCGCCGCGGCGGCGAAGGCGCAAGGGGCGTTGACGCGGCTGAATCTAAAAGGCAAGCCGGTGACGTTTGCCGGGCCGGGGTTGACCGGCGGGAACATCACCACTGCCGCGTACCAGGGACGTTCCGCCGTGCTGGTGATGTACTGGGCGACGTGGTGCCAGCCCTGCACGGAAGAGCTGCCGGAACTACGGGCCTTGTACAATCAGTATCATTCGCAAGGGTTTGAGATCATCGGCATTTCGCTCGATATTTCCAAAGAACCCGTTGCGCCGTTCCTGGCACAGCAGAAGGTGACCTGGCCGCAAATTTATCAGCCGGGCGGACTGGAAAGCCCCCTCGCCGTCCAGTTCGGCGTCTTCTCGCCGCCGGTGATGGTCCTGATCGACAAGGATGGCAAAGTCGTCTCGCGGAATTCTTCGTCCGCCGAGTTGAAGAACCTGTTGCCGCAACTGCTCAAAGGAAAATGAAGATAGGCGTGAGGTATTAGGCGTTAGGCGTTAGAAGAAAAGCGAACTCATCTCAGCGTCTTCTCACCTCTAATGCCTAACGCCGAATACCTAATCCCTCTACTATGAACCTCCTCAAAACTGTCGGCGGCATGGTGAAACGGGCCATCATTCAGCATCACCGTCGCTCCGGCGCGGTGCTGTTCAGCGATACCACGCTGCGTGATGGCGAGCAGATGCCCGGTGCGACCCTGGAACCGGACGAGAAGCTCCGCATCGCGCTGGCTTTGGAAGCGGCGGGCGTGCATTCGCTGGACGCCGGCTTTCCCGCGTCGAGCGCGCAGGATATCGCCGCGATTCGCATGATGGTCGGCGTCGTCAAGAAGCCCGTCCTCACCGCCCTGTGCCGCACGGTCAAGGCTGATGTCGACGCCGCCGATCAGGCGCTGCAAGGCCAGCCGCCGCACAAGCGCGGCGTCAGTCTCTTCGTCGGCACGTCCCCCCTGCACCGGCAATACAAACTGCAAAAGACGGAGGCGCAGATTCTCGATCTGCTCACCGAGACCGTAGGCTATGCGACGACGAAATTTGAAATTGTCGCGTTCAGCCCGGAAGATGCGAGCCGCACGGAAGTCGCATATCTCTGCCAGTGCTACAAAGCCGCGATCGACGCCGGGGCCACGACGATCGGCTTTCCGGACACCGTCGGCTTGCTCACCCCGGAAAAAGCCCGCGACTTCATCCGCGCGATTCAGGACGGCGTGCCGAATCTCAACCGCGCGCTGTTCGCCGTTCATTTTCATAACGACCTGGGACTCGCCGTCGCGAACACGCTGGCGTGCATTCAGGAAGGGGTGAACGTGGTGCAATGCACGGTCAACGGCATCGGCGAACGGGCCGGCAATGCCTCGCTGGAGGAAGTCGCGATGGCCCTGACGCTGCATCAAGACCAGTACGGCCGGACTTTGAAAATCGACACCACCAAACTCGCCCCGCTCTGCAAGCTGGTCGCCGAACTCACCGGCATCCGCATGGCACCGAACAAACCCATCGGCGGCGAAACGATCTTCGCGACCGAAGCCGGCATTCATCAGGATGGCCTGCTCAAAAACATCGACACCTATCTCCCGTTCCGCCCGGAACGTGTCGGCGTGACGGGTGTGAGATTCGTCCTGGGCCGCCACAGCGGCCGCCGGGCCGTCGCCCATCGGCTGGAAGAACTCGGCTTGAAACTGCCCGACGCCGACGTGAACCGCGTCCTCGACCGCATCAAACAACTGCCCAAAGGCACAATGCTGGATGACGATGTGCTGCGTGGGCTGACGAAGTCATAGCGCATCACATAACACCAGCCCGACGCACAAGCAAGGGTTCTGCCAATACTCCCTTGCGCGCCGCGGGCTGGTTTGAGTGGCCGCGTCCGGCCATCGTAATTTTCGGTCATTCCAGGATTTCATCGAATTATTCGATTGCTTTTTTTTGGATTCTGGCATTTAATGGCTTTTGTTGTCGATTCTCTGTTCTTCTGCTCTCGGAGAACGCTCGGCAATTCTTTGTTTTCACCATATCTTTGCAGGAGGTCACACATGTCACGCACAAAGTTTCGTGGGTTTACATTGATCGAGTTGCTGGTGGTCATCGCCATCATCGCGATTCTGATCGCCCTCTTGCTGCCGGCCGTGCAGCAGGCACGGGAAGCCGCTCGCCGTACGCAGTGCAAGAACCATCTCAAGCAACTGGGGCTGGCGCTGCACAACTATCATGACACGCATCTCGTCTTTCCTCCCGGATCGACAATGTGCAATCCGTGCGCTCCATCGTATGGCGGCTCTACCGGCCACAATTTGTTCGCCGACATTTTGCCGTATATCGATCAGGCACCGTTGTACAACAATCTGAACTGGACCGTCGCGGGATTCATCACGGGAGCCAGTGCCTACCCTTTGCATGACGCGGCGGTGAAACAGGTGATTTCACCTTACCTTTGCCCCTCCTCTCAGACTGCGACGTTTAATGGTTACGGGTGGCAAGGGCAGAGCAGCGGATCGTATCCCCCGTTGAGCGGGCAGGCGACGACGAATTATG
>Ga0335397_10002116_pt1 | contig 26981 bp, 23 predicted proteins | sample MAT04_FD_205740 | JGI IMG/M metagenome (GOLD analysis project Ga0335397, IMG submission 205740) | Freshwater microbial communities from Lake Fryxell liftoff mats and glacier meltwater in Antarctica - MAT-04 (spades assembly) (version 2) ... | reverse complement strand
AATGCCTTTGGCCATGATGGTCTGGATGGTTTCCAGTTCGACGATTTCCTTCGGCAATGGGGATGCCACTACTCTACGCCAACCGCGACCGGCATCTTCAACCACTGACCAACCCTGCTCGCGCGTACGGCGTTCGGCTTCTTCCTGAGTCATAAAGCCGCCGATGGGTTTGGTGGGGTTCTTGAAGGCTGGGTCTTCTTTATCCACCAGAGTCTGGGTGATGACGGTGACGACTTTTTTCTTGATGCCGCGCTGGTAGAGGATGTTTTGCAGGTTTTGCTGCAGGGCATAGCCAATGGCGCCCTGGCTGTCGGCACCGCACACATCCAGAGGCACTTCGTGCATGCCTTCATATTTGGCCGCAATTTCGGAGCGGCGCAGGATAAAGCCGACTTGCGGGCCGTTGCCGTGCCCGATGGCGACTTCCCAGCCTTGTTCGATCATATCGGCGATATGCACGGCGGTCTCTTTGGCAGCCACATACTGGCTTTCAACGCTGACATGCTTTTCGTCGATAATAAGCGAGTTGCCACCAATAGCAATAACGGCTAATTTCTTGTGAGCCATTTAATCTCTCCTACGCCATGGTGAGGGCCATGACGGCCTTCTGAGCGTGCAGGCGGTTTTCCGCTTCGTCAAAGACAACAGATTGCGGACCGTCGAGAACGCTGCTGGTGACTTCAACGTCACGGTCAGCGGGCAGGGGGTGCATGTAGATGGCATCGGGTTTGGCTACCTTGAGTTTGGCATCATCCATCAGCCAGTTTTTGTACATATCCTGAAGTTTTTTGCCTTCAACTTTATCGGTGGTGGTCAGCAAGGGGCCCCAGGATTTGGCGTAAATGACATCGGCATCCACACAGGCTTCGGTCATGCCGTCTTTGGTGTCGATGATCTCAAAGTTTGTTCCGGCAAGGCGAGCCTGTTCTTTGGCCTGTTCGACGATTTCGGGCATGAGCGGGAATTCAGGCGGGTATGCCAGGGTTACATCCATGCCAAAGCGGGGCATCTGCAGGATCAACGACTGAGGCACGGAAATGGGCTTGAGATAGGAGGCGGCATAGGCCCAGGATACAACGATCTTCTTCTTGCGCAGGTCCTTGCCCTTCTTTTCCATGATAGTCATCAGATCCGCCAGGCACTGGAAGGGGTGGTAAATATCGCACTGCATATTGAGCACAGGGGTGCGGCTGTTTTTAGCAACAGCGTTTAGATATTTGTTGCCATCGCCAAAATCGCAATGGCGGATAGCAATGCCGTCAAAATAGCGGCCAAAGATCTCGCCAATTTCCACGGGGGTGTCGCCGTGTGAAATCTGGGTGGTATTGCTATCGATGAAAGCGCCGTGCCCACCCAACTGAGCCATGCCGGCTTCAAAGGAGCCGCGTGTACGAGTGGACGAGAAGAAAAAGAGCATCGCCAGAACTTTGTCGCGCAGGTAGGGGTGGGGTTCACCCAGGGCGCGTTTGCGTTTGAGGTCCCAGGCTACTTCGAGAACGGTTTCGACTTCTTCTTTGGTGAAGTCAAGATCGCCGATAAAATCACGGCCGCGAAAATGGGTTTGCATACGTTAATCTCCTGATTCTGTTATATTTTTTATGATGAGTTGGGGGTTTCCCAACTGAGAAAATGATAAATTTTTATCTTTAGCCGCAGGTCAGGCCGGAATCAGACTGGGGAGAACGGCGTAAAACTCGGTAGCTTTGACCATGTCACCCAGATCGACGCTGTCGCGAACGGTGTGAGCGGTTTCCTCATCGCCGGGGCCAAAACCAATGGATGGGATGCCTGCTTTTCCGGCCCAATAAATGCCATTGGTGGAGAAGTTCCATTTTCCGCTAGGGGCGTCCTTCAGGCCAATGGCGAGGCGGGCTTTTTGACCGGCCTGTACCAGCGGGTGAGAATCTTCAAAAGCCCAGGCGGGGAAATATTTATCCACTGGGAAAACGAAGCCGGTATAGGAAGGCTCATCGTAGAACAGTTCTTCAACTTTGACTGAATCCTTGAATTCGGCAGGGATTAAATCTTCAACCTGTTTCTTGACTTCTTCCTTGCTTTCTCCAAAGGTCATGCGGCGGTCGATAAAGATGACGGCTTCATCTGGCACGGCATTGATGGAGGGGGTTTGCACATGCATGTCGCTGACGGTGATCTTGCCGTGGCCCAGGAATGGGTGGTCGCCAAGTTTGGGTTCCAGATCGCGGATACCGGCGATGACTGGCAGCAGTTTATAGATGGCATTTTCGCCCAGGTGGTTGGAGGCGGCATGGGCTGATTTGCCCTTGGCGGTCACTTTCATTTCCAAGCGGCCCTTGTGCCCGCGGTAGACATTCATTTTGGTCGGTTCGCCGATGACCACAAAGTCTGGTCTCACTGCGGGGTCGACTTCCACAAATGTATTGGGGGCAATACCGTCACACCACTCTTCCATGTTGCCAAAATAATAAGCGGTCCAGCCTTCCAGCATGCCCAGGTCACGGGCAATTGCCAGCCCATGGACCATGCCCGGTGTAGAGCCTTTTTCATCACAGGCGCCGCGCGCGTAAAGCACGCCGTCTTCTACTTTGCCTTCGAATGGGTCCCACTGCCATTCGGTGCGATCGCCCACACCCACCGTATCGATATGTGAATCATAAACGATGACACGTTTGCCTGAGCCAATGCGGCCCATGATATTGCCCATTTTGTCAAAGCGGACTTCGTCGTAACCAAGTTTACGCATTTCAGCAGCGATGCGTTCGCCCACAGGACCGAGCTGGGATTCCATGGACGGGATGGCGCAAATTTCGCGCATGAACTTAATGATCTCGTCTTTTGAAGCTTCTACGCGGGATTGAATTTCTGCAACTTTATTGGTCATTGTTTTCTCCTGATCTTGAGATTTTATATTTTTTGGATTGGGAATCTGGAAGGCTGGTATGTTTTACATGCTGCCAACGCGCCGCACAATGTGGAAATTGAAATAACCCGGCAGGAAATAGCTGTAAGAGTAATCGACAACTTTGCCAGATGCGGTGAAGAGCTTGGCTTCGATTTGGAGTAAAACATCTCCGCGCTGGATTTCGAGCATTTTGGCAACATCGGCGGTGGCATTTGATGCAGAAATATTGGCGCGCGAAACCGTTAATGGATCACCGCGCTGGAGCAAAAAGTCCAGCACTGAGCCATCGAATTTGGAAGTTAATTCTTCCGGGTGTAAAACGGTTTCAGGGAGGATGTCTAAGAGATAGGCCACTGGGCGGGAATCGGCCATCATGGTGCGCGAGATGCGCACAACGGTTGTACCTTCGGGAATATCCAGGGCACTGGCGGAGTCTGCATCGGCCTGGGCTTTTTCGATCGTGACTGGGCCGGGGCCAACATCCATACCGGTGCGGCGGGCGAGGGTGAGCATTGATTCAAGGACTTCAAGACCGCCTTCCAAAATTTGCGGTTGGCCAACAACAAACGTCCCGGCGCCTTGACGGCGGCGGATGAGACCCTGGGTTTCGAACATGCGCATGGCTTCGCGCAACGTGGCGCGGCTAACGCTGAGTTGTTTGGCTAATACTGGCTCGGATGGCAGCCGTGAGCCGGCTGGCATATTCGCGATCATCACAGCCAGATCAGCTTGTAACCGTTGGAATGGAAAGTGGGGCATGTGTTAGCTCCTGTTACAGGTTAAAAAAACGCGTTACCAATGCTGCTGAACTTACCCAAGTCTTACCCTTCAACAACCGGGATAAACTCAAATCGGGTTACATCGACAAGCCCTTTGTCGGAGATGCGCAACTCGGGGATTACAACCAGAGCCAGCAGGGCCATTTGCATATTGGGGCTGTTGAGTTTGCAGCCGCAGGTTTTGAATCCTTCCAAAACGGTGGCGGCTTTTTGGGCAACCACCAAAGCTGGCTGGTCTGAAATCAAACCGGCAATGGGCAATTGCACTTCGCCGATAATCCTGCCTTCCATGACTACCACCTGGCCGCCACCAGTCTCTGCAAGACGGTTGGCGGCTATGGCCATATCGGGCTCATGCGTGCCAATCACTATCATGTGGTGGCAGTCGTGCGCAACCGTGCTGGCTACGGCGCATTTTTTGTCAAATCCAAAACCATGTACCAGGGCGGTGACCACATCGCCAGTAGCGCGGTGGCGCTCCACCAGCGCAATTTTGGCAATGTCTCGGGATATGTCCGGGCGGATCTCGCCATCCTGCGGCTGTATTTCAAAGGTTAAATGCCGGGTGGGAGCTTGATTTTCAATCACACCGATCACATGGGTGGTGACTTTTTGTTTTTGGCCGTCGGCTGGCAGAAGAAAATCCTGGGCGCTGATTGTACGAGGCAGGTGAACACTATTTGATGCCCAGGCGGGGTAGGAGTATGTTGGCGCGTCTATCAGTAGTTTTTCGTCACGCGCAACGAGGATGCCTTTTGCGATCACGGTTTGGGCATGGAAATTTTGCAAATCATCCACTAAGAGGATATCTGCCCAGCGCCCTGGAGCGATCTGCCCCATGTCTTTGCTAACGCCAAAATGGTCGGCTGAATTAATGGTAGCCATTTGAAGCGCAAGCATGGGTGAGAGTCCTTCGCTGATGGCATGCCGGACAACCCGGTCCATGTGCCCTTCGTACGCGAGCGTGGCAGCATGGCAATCATCTGTGCAAAGCAGGAAGTGGCGCGGGTCGAGGCCGTGCCGGGTGACAGCTTTTACCTGGGTGGCAACATCGTGCCAGGATGAACCGTAACGCATCATGACTTTTATGCCCTGACGGGCGCGCGCAATGGCATCTTCAGCACGAATTCCCTCATGATCATCCTCGGGTCCACCGGCAGCATAGCCGTGGAATGGCAGGCCCAGGTCTGGACTGGCGTAATGTCCACCTATTGTTCGGCCAGCGTGACGGGTGGTGTGCATTTCCGCATGCATCTTGTCATCCGAGGCGATCACTCCCGGAAAATTCATCATTTCGCCCAGGCCAATAATTCCGGGCCAGGTCATGGCTTCGGCCACATCTGCGGGACCCAATGATGCGCCGGGTGTTTCCAACCCGGGCGCAGATGGAACGCAGGATGGTACCTGGACAAAAACGTGTACTGGCTGACCAGCAGCTTCATCAACCATTAACTTCACGCCTTTTAATCCGAAAACGTTGGCGATTTCGTGCGGGTCGATGAACATGGCAGTCGTGCCGTGCGGTGCCACGGCACGCACAAACTCGCTGACCGTAACCATTCCACTTTCCACATGCATGTGTGCATCCAACAGGCCGGGCACCAGATAGCGTCCACTGGCATCCAAAACCTGGGTTTGCATGCCGATGGTATGGTCGGCGGCTGGCCCTACATAAGCAATATGTCCTTCAACGATGGCAAGATCGATGTTCGGTATGATCTCGCCGGTTTGGACGCATACCCACTGCCCATTTTTAATTACAAGATCGGCAGGGGTGCGGCCCATTGCGACATTGACGAGGGTTTGCGAAAGCATTTTTTTCTCCGTAGTGGCTGCGGATAACCAATAATCTTATTCCAGCGGAAGCTGGGCCTAACAGGGATTAAGTTATCCGTTTACCAATCGTTTGGCTGCAAGATTGTGCTTCTGGGCTAATTGGTGAGCATCAACGGTAACCAATTGGCCGTTCCTGACAATAAATTTGCCGCCAACCACGGTGTAATCGACCTGGCGGGGCTGGCAGAATACAACGGCTGAGACCGGGTCGTGAACGGCTCCTCCGGCGTATTCGAGCTGATTGAGATTGATTGCGTAGAAATCGGCGCATTTGCCGGGCTGAAGAGAGCCAATATCAGTGCGCCCCAGTACAGATGCGCCGCCGCGTGAACCGAGCCAGAGCGCCTGGCGGGCAGTCATCAGCTTGCGGTCGGGGTCATTTGAGAGAGAGTATCCGGTGATGCCTTCTTTAAGGCGTGAAAGCAGCATAGCCTGGCGCACTTCGGCCAGCAGATGTGAACCGTCGTTTGAGGCAGACCCATCCACACCCAGTCCCACTTTTACACCGGCAGCCAGGTATTCTTTGATGGGAGCAATACCAGATGCTAGGCGCATGTTGGAAGTGGGGCAGTGAGCAACGCCGCACTGGTGTTGTGCAAATACTTTGATCTCTTCGGCATTAACGTAGACTGAATGAGCGAACCAGACATCATCCCCGACCCAATCCACAGATTGCATATAACCAACAGGGCGGTAGCCGAACTTTTGCAGGCAGAATTGTTCCTCGTCTTCAGTTTCGGCCAGGTGGGTATGCAAATGCACACCGTATTTGCGTGCCATTTTTGCCGATTCGCGCATCAGATCACCGGTGACGCTGAACGGGGAGCAGGGCGCCAGTACGATCTGGGTCATCGAACCTGGTTTAGGATCGTGATAACGCTGTATCAGGCGTTCGCTATCCGCCAGGATAACGTCTTCCTTATCGGTGACCGAGTCTGGCGGCAGTCCTCCCTGAGATTCCCCCAGGGACATTGAACCTCTGGATGCGTGCAAACGCAGACCAAGCTGCAGCCCGGCTTCGATTTCATCATCCAGCTTTGAGCCGTTGGGGAAAAGATATAAATGATCGGATGCGGTCGTGCACCCAGAGAGTGCCAATTCTGCCAGGGCTGTTTGCGTGGAAGTAAAGATGTCATCCGGGGTTAATCGAGCCCAAATGGGATAAAGCGTTTTGAGCCAATTGAATAAATTGGCATTTTGGGCGGCAGGCACTGCGCGAGTCAGGGTCTGATAAAAGTGATGGTGGGTATTGACCAACCCGGGCAGGAGGATGTGCCCGCTCAGGTCAAGGATTTCGTCAGCGCTGGCGGGGAGATGGTCAGTGGGGCCGACCTGCTCAATGAATCCGTCTCGAATAAAAAGACCACCGTCCGTTAACTCGGTTTGGTGGTCATCCAGGGTGACGATATATGCGTGTTTTATGAGGAGAGTGGTCATATCAGTATCCAACGTTGGTATTGGTGAGATGGTCGAATAGAGTTGTCTGACAACTTATAGTTTAGCAGAAAGGAATAGACAAGTCAATCAAAAGATGAAAACGAGATTGTGAATCTAACCAGGAATTTCCAAACCACGTTTATTTTCTGGGTTTCTGCGCAGCAAAAACCAATTACATGAATTATGGGAAGCGACCACACCACCTAAATCACATGATTGTATTGATTGGCAGGCGTGCTAGAATATAAATGCAACTTGATATTTATATTAAATTTAGCGGAGGTTCGTATGCCAAATTTTAGACGTGCTCCCAAGCTGTTGATGGCTCCAAAAGTATTGGCGATAGATTACCGTCCCGCCGCCATACCCGGTGCCTGGTTCAGTACCGGCATGCTTAATCAACAATATATAAACGCGATGCGCCAGGCAAGCCGGGATATGCTTGTTTATCAGGTGGTCAAAACGGTTACGGTTTCAAAGTATCCGTTGCTTTTGGACGGCCGCCAATATACGGACATCACCTGGAAGGCTGCTTTACTGGATGATACAAAGGCTTTCCGCGATTCACACGGTGCGTATATGTTGGCGGATTACCAGCGGATTATTCAGGATTTTGATCTGATTAACCAGGTGCAGGCCAATCAGATTGATGAGGTCTGGATGTTTGGAGGCCCGTATTTTGGTTTCTACGAGAGCCGCATGGTTGGACAGGGCGCGTTTTGGGTGAATGGCCCGGGTATTGAGCGCCCCTGCCCCCGATTTATCATCATGGGTTTTAATTATCAGCGCAGCGTTAAAGAGATGGTACACGATTTTGGCCATCGCTCTGAGAGTATTCTGGCCAGAAAATACGGGTCTCAAAATTTTGTGCAGATTTGCTATGCGCCGCAACCACCGGCTGCGGCAGCCATGCCAGCCCCGAAAAATGATTTCGAGCGTTATCTGCTCTCACAGGGGACGGTGCACCGCAAACCGGGCGGGGCTGATTATGGTCAGGATGAAACTGCCTGGGTTACGGGTCTTAAACCTTCGTGGTTTCCGTTGTGTGTCGACCCGAGCCAGGTGGCGTAAGTCGTCTATTGGTGAATACCACTTTGAAAATTTTTTGAATGCCCGTATGATAGAATATTTTTATTGATGAAGACAAAGCTTGTAGAACTATCGGTTTTGGGTTCAAGCATCCTGTTGATGAGCATTCTTGGGGCGATATACTCTATGATATTCGCAGGGATTGCCGGATGGGTCATGATTGGTATGTACCCGTCCTTTAGTTTTGGGTTGGTCGCTAAAAATGTCTGCCCGCCTGGTTCCAGCATACAATATGCAGCGCCGTCTGCAGGCGACTCGGCCAATTCCATTAGTTGCCTTGCTGGAGATGGCTCCAGCAAGCCAGGATCGTATGATGGCGCGGTTTTTGCTTTCAACAGGATGATGTTTTTGTTGTGTTTTCTACCCACTTTTATCCCTGGCGCAATCCTGATGAGACTTGCCATCCACCGCTGGTCTCAGACGGCATCTGAACCCGAGAATGAACTTGACGAACAGGATGACGATTAGATCGATTTTTTGCAAAACCCCGTACAAGCCGGGTTTTGTTTTGAAACAACGCGCATAAGAAGAATTTGAGGCCTGATGAAGCAAAGAATTTTATTTATCATGTGTTGCAGCGTTGGATTCTTGTTCAGCGCGTGCGGTCCTGCCACGGTTTCACCCCCCGTGCCTGTTTTGTTGACAGAATCCAACCCTGCCAGTCCAATCAGTGCCACGCAGACAGCCCCGGCTATAACTGCTACACAGACTCCAGCGCCGAGCGCGACTTTTACCCCACCCCCGCCATCCGAAACGCCGATATCCATCCCCACGGACACTGCCACTGCCAGCCCGGTGCCGACGTATGCCATTTTGCGCGGTGTTGTGATCCCTGAAAAGGTAAGTTGTCGTTACGGGCCGGGAGCGATGTATCTTTATTTATACGGTATGGTGAAAGGCGCAACGCAGGATGTGATTGGCCGGACGGATACAGGCAAATGGGTGCTTACAAAATCGCGCGGGGATAATAAATCCTGCTGGGTCAAGACTGAGTTTATTGACCTGAATGGCGATGTGATGAGTCTGGAGATGGTTTACCCGGATAAGTTCAAGATCATCCAATCCAACCAGGTTTACCGCAAACCCTGGGATGTGGTGGCGATCCGCAGCGGCGACCAGGTGACGATTACCTGGAAGAGCGACCCGATGAAGGCAGGGGATGAAGAGAGCGCAACCAGCGTTTTGTATGTAGTGGAAACGTGGGTTTGCCAGGGTGGGCAATTGATATTTACCCCGATTGGGGCTTATACGGCGCAAGTAACGGTGAAGGATGAGCCGGGCTGTGCGGAGTCATCGCACGGCAGGGTGTATTTTTCTGAAAAACACGGTTACACCGGACCAACGGAGATTGTTTGGCCTGCGTACCGGTGATAAAAAGCTGGGCCACAAATTATGCTGGTACCCAATGGTAGGCGATGTTACTCAGATGTTGCGGATTATTTTGACGAAGAATCTGCGACATCTGCCGGGTTTAATGGGATTGTTGAGATTACCAATCTTTAATCAGCGCAGCGACAAGCGCGGCGCGTTCGGGCAGGCTGCGGGTGAAGATATATTCGCGTTCAGAGTGCAGGCCTTCGCCGTAAGTGCCCATGCCGTCCAGCAGGGGCACACCCAGCGGGGAGACGAAATTACCGTCCGAACCGCCGCCGGAGCCGCCCGCTTTGATTTCCTGGCCGATGCCAGCCGCGATGTGGTGAGCTTTTTCAAAGGTGGCTTTCATTAGGTCATCTTTGGGCATGGGGGGGCGGTTTAGACCGCCGGAGACTTCCACAGTGGTATCAGGGGTAACTGGTTTGAGCGCCTGCATGGCGGCTGAGATACGATCCGCTTCTTCAGGCAACAGCACGCGGAAATCCACCTCGGCGACGGCCAGTTCGGGGACGACGTTGCTGACTGTGCCGCCTTTGATGACACCCACGTTCAGGGTGGTGCCGCGGGCATAGTCGGTCATTTTTTGGATGGCCAGCACCTGGTGCGCCAACTCTTCGATAGCGTTGCGGCCTTCTTCGTGTGCGCCTCCGGCATGCGCCGCGCGCCCCCTGATGGTGACGGTGAAGTCGCCAACGCCTTTGCGCCAGATCTTGAGCGAACCATCCACCAGGCCAGATTCCATGACAAGCACCAGGCTGGCGTTTCTGGCAAGAGTCTGGATCAGTTCGCGGGAGGTGTCGCTGCCGATCTCTTCGTCGGATGTGATCAGCATGGTGACAGGGCGGGGTAACGCTGCGTTTTCCAGCAAGGCGCTGATGGCGGTCAATGAGATGACGATGCCGCCTTTCATATCCAACACTGCGGGGCCAAAAATCTTCTCACCTTTTTCGTAAAAAGGCATGTGCTGCAGTGTGCCAATTGGGAAAACCGTATCCATGTGGTGCATTAGCAGAATACCACTAGGCCCGGGTTTGCCCCAGCGGGCGATGATGTGGTTGCCGGTGACGTTGTTCGGAACCACTTCCACTTCCGCGCCCAGGCGTTGGCATTCTGCCATAACGGCGGCACCCACACGGTCCACGGCTTGTTTGTCGTTGGATGGGGATTCAATTTCCACAAGTTTTTTTAGCAGAGCGATCATTTGCGGTTTTTTTTGCTCAAAGTCAATCATAGTTTCCTCAGTTTTTAATCCTAAACCGGACAAGCCGGAATCAAATGGGATGGTATAGAGAAATTCAGGGTTTGATGCGGCGTTTTTCTTTCGCATTTTCTCGTCCACGGCGCATGCGTTTTTCAATCCAACCCGCGAACGGTTCGGGGGGCAGGTAATCGACCAGCGGCCAGGGTTCCATCCCGAGAGATTCCAGCACCGCATTGGCTGCTTTGATGCCGGTGCCGCAGGCGCGCTCCAGAAAGAAAGACGGCAGCGGGTCGCGCACCCAGTCTCCGGCGCAGAACAGGCCAGGCCAGGGGGGCCGAATTCCGAGGTGTTTTTCTTTAGGGCCCAGGCTGGGCAGAGTATGGACTGGTTCGTTGCGTTGCAGGTGCTGATAAATGAGATGTCCGCGCAACTCGGGATAACAGCGATAAAAATCGGAAATCACACGGGCCAAAATCAGGGCGTCTGGCTGAACCAGAACCTCATCCGGGCCGTAAATATGCACTTCAATGGCCGAGCCGCCAGTGGCACTGTGCCATTTGCGATAAGGGGCGTAAATTTTTTCCAGCCAGAAAAAATTGTGCATGACGAGGTCACCGGTGAACATACCACCTTCCGTGCGGTTTTTTGGGGAATCATCAAACCACAAGCGCACGATGGCATTTGCCAGGCTGCGCGGAAAGTAGAGATCGTTTTCGCCAAAGCTGTTCTTGATGATGGAAGCTGCCGCGGCGGAATCGACCGCAAGAATGACATTTTTTGCGTTGAAAATATCAGATTCGCAGTGCACGCTCCAGCCAGCATCCTGGTTTACCAACCCTTCCACTCGCTGCCCGGGGCGGATTTCGCCACCCAGCGCCTTTATCTTTTCCGCAAGAGGTTCACAGATCGAGGTTCCGCCGTCTTCTGGCAGGTAGGAAAAGGCCCACGAGTCGCGCCGCAGGGTGGTGTAAAAACGCAAGAATGCCAGAAAGCCCGCCAGCGGGATTACATCGGCATGGGTGGAGAGCCCATTGCGTGCCAGCCCGGTGAAGAATGCGCGCAGAGCCGGGGACCACTTGCCGATATAGTCACCCAGCATGTGACCGTCCATGGGCTGGTCTTCGGCGAATGGATCAACCCCCAGCGACATGACCAGCACAGACCAGGTGTGGAGCAGTTTTAACCAGTCGCGCACATCGATGGTCAGCAGGAAACTGGGGCGCAAAAAAAGCTGAAGGTAATGCAGGGGCGCGGGGAACAAGCTGTGCCGGATGGCGGTTCCAATTGGAGCCGAGCGTACACCGGATTTGTCGCGATAAATCCAGAGTTCTTCCTGGGCAGGGACAAAGACCGGGCGCAAGTTGTGGCGTGCCAGCATGGCCTGTAAATTCCGATAGGGTGACCAGATGCCGTGCATGCCGTGTTCGAGCCGGAACTTCCAGCCGTTAACTTCCACTTCTTCGCCACCAGCCAGGCGGCCGCCGACAAAGCGTGGATTTGCTTCCAGCACAAGCGGCTTTAAACCGCGTTCTGCCAGATGCAGGGCGGCGGTCAGTCCGGCTATGCCGGCGCCGACCACAAGGATGTCATGTGACGAATCAGTCATGGGGTGTCTCAAAATAAGGCATTTGCAAGAATAGTGTTTTAAAGACGGTTTTTTTTATCCCGGAGAGTAGGTGGTCAGATCGGCTGCGCGGCTGGTTGGATAGCGCAGCCATTCTTTTATGAGCGCTATAGGATGAGCCTGCATCAGGGATGTCTCTGCGTAGCATTGTTGGAAGCAGCTATGACAGGAACGCGGCGGCTCGCCGTGGGCTTGAAAGGCAATCCCTTGAACCTCAGCCCAGGTATGAACGTCCAGTAAATTGACAGGCCGGCCGCCCTGGCCGTTGGCGGCTTTTTCAAGCGGGCGGCAGGGGTAGGAAAGATCGCCATTGGCATAAATACGCGGCGCCAGGGTGGGATAGCAGTCATAGGGTTCAAAGGCACGCAAGGTTTGCAAATAGGCATGGCTGCCGAGAATGGGCGCGCCGTGTTGTTTTAAGTGAATGAGCCGGTCAATAAAAGCGCGATACGTTGCGGAAACCGCGAGTTCGTAGCGCGGCCAGTTGTTGACTGCCTGAGGGGAAAACGAGATCAATAATTTATTTTCGCAGCAAAAGTTGAGCAATTCTTCAGCGCCAGACAAGGTTTCAGGGGTGATGACTGCGTTGACAATCATCTGGTAGCCAAAATGGTTTTGAAGCCCGGCATATTTGCGGATGTTGGCAAGAATGATCTGGGCGGTGGCCGCTGGAACGCCGATGGTGTGCGACCAGTGGGTTGGATCGATGCTATCCAGGCTGATGATCAAGCGATCAACCATTTTCAAGGCTGCTTCATGCTGTGGGAGCAGAAATCCATTTGAGATGACGGTCAGTTCTCGGAATTTGAGTTCCTGTTTGGCTTGCAGTGCAATCTGGTCGATGTGAGGGTGGGTGAATGGTTCACCGCCGGTTAACATTAATGCATCCACCCCGGAACGGGCAACCTTGAGAATGTGCATGACCTGTTCGAGGGGCAGGGGCTGTTGGTTGACTGCATTACGCCTTGCGCCGAAGTCTTCGCAGTAGGCGCAGTTCAGGTTGCACTGCCCGGTGACATAATAAACCGCCACGCCTGGGTACAGGGAGCGGTCATTCCGAGACAGTTTGAGCAGGTTGCGGGTGGATTTAGACATGAGCAAGAGGTCAGTTTATTCCAAAAGCTGTAGAACCCGGACATGATTTTTGGAAAAAATGGAACCAGGCTGATTGGAAAATATTGGACATGCGGGCAATTATACTCTGAGCTTTCTTTGGGCTGCATCACGTTTATAATCATCGCATGATCTATGTTCGCGTTGCCGTCAGTGTACCCAATGCCATCGGGGAGTTTGATTACCATCTTCCGTTCCACCTGGAAGGGCAGGTGATGGTTGGTCAACTGGTCAGTGTTCCATTTGGGGCGCAGACTGTGCAGGGGATCATCCTGGACGTAATGGAGCAGGCCTCTGTTTCACAAACCAAAAGTGTGCTTGATCTGCTTGATCCTGAGCCAGTTGTCACGCCTGCACAAATTGAGCTTGCGCGCCAACTGGCTGCTGATACTCTCAACCCGCTGGCAGCCATGCTTGACTTGATGCTGCCGCCCGGGCTGGCGCAACATGCGGATGTGGTTTACAGCCTTTCGGCAAATGCGCAGCGCCTTGACCTAAAAAATTTACCTGATATACAAAAAAGATTGATCAAGCTGCTGGAAACACGCGGCTCATTGCGCGGCAGGCAGATTGACCGCCATTTTGAGCGCGTGGAATGGCGCAAATCGGCGCAGAGCCTGTCCCGACAGTCTGTGCTGCAAAAAGTCTCTATCCTGCCACCGCCCACAGTGCGGCCCAAATTCATCCGCATGGCGCAGCTGGCTGTAACGCCCGAAGAGGCGGAAGCTGCCATGCCGGAGCTCGGGCAAACCCCTGCCACCCTGTCTCGTCGTCAGAAGGCGCTGAGGTTTTTAATCCACGAACCCCTGGCGGTGGCGGTTACGTGGGTGTATGCAGAAGCAGGCTGCAACCTGACTGATTTGCAGGAACTGGTCGAACGCGGCCTGATCGTTCTGTTCGAAAACGAGATTTTCCGGGATTCTTTAAGGAAAATGAATGATCTTACAGCGGGGGGCAGCCAGGCAGGAAAAGCGCCCCTGAAATTGACCGCTGAACAAGAGGCTGCACTGGCCGAAATCCTGCGGGCTTTTCAGCCCGGCCTGGTTGTTTTGCCTGCACAGCTTCCCTTTTTACTTCACGGTGTCACTGGTTCGGGAAAAACTGAAATATACCTGCGCGCCACTACAGAGGCAGTACGACTGGGGAAAAGTGTCATCATGCTTGTGCCTGAGATTGCGCTGACGCCCCAAATTGTTCACCGGTTTGTCGAGCGATTTCCGGGGCAGGTTGGAATTGTGCACAGCAAATTATCGGAAGGGGAACGCTATGATACCTGGCGGCGGGCGCGCTCTGGCAAACTGCGTATTTTAATTGGCGCGCGTTCTGCATTGTTTGCCCCGCTGCAAGAGCTGGGCTTGATTGTGGCCGATGAATGTCACGATCATTCCTATCACCAGGAGGAGCCGCCTTTTTATGATGCGGTTCATGCGGCGGTATTGTATGCAAAAATATCAGCGGCTGTCTGTATTCTTGGAAGTGCCACGCCGCCGGTGGACTTAAAATATAGGAGCATGCCTGGCCGTGAAGGCGCGACTTTTCGCTTGCTGGAGCTGCATCGACGCATTCAAACCGGCGGAAGGGATGGCAACATGGGCGAATTGCCCCCTGTCAGTATCGTGGATATGCGCGAGGAACTTAAATCTGGCAGCCGGGGAATTTTTAGCAGGGCATTGTCCGAAGCATTGGCTGAGACACTGGAGCGCGGCGAACAGGCGATTTTGTATCTTAACCGCAGGGGCACAGCAACATACGTTTTTTGCCGGAGCTGCGGTCATGTGGTTAAGTGTCCAAGGTGTGATTCGCCGCTTACCCTGCACACATTGCTAGAATCCAGTGACCTGGCGCGGGGGACTAATTCCAATTTGACCTGCCATCGCTGCGGTTATACCAGGCAGATGCCGCGTACCTGCCCGGCCTGCAAGAGTGATCAAATCCGGGCCTATGGATTGGGAAGTGAAAAGGTTGAAGCCGAAGTGGCAGCTTTGCTGCCAAAGGCGCGAATCCTGCGTTGGGATTGGGAAACCACCCGCGAAAAAGATGCGCACGAGATCATTCTGACGCACTTCACCAATCACCAGGCAGATGTGCTGGTGGGTACGCAAATGCTTGCCAAAGGCCTGGATCTGCCCCTGGTGACCCTGGTTGGGATTGTGCTGGCGGATGTGGGGCTATCCCTGCCTGATCCGTTTGTAAGTGAGCGCGGATTTCAGCTGCTGACCCAGGTGGCCGGGCGGGCGGGGCGATCAGTGCTCGGTGGGCGGGTGATTCTTCAGACCTTTATGCCGAAAAACCCTGTCATCCAGATGGCGGCAGGGCATGATTACGCCGCTTTTTACAAATGGGAAATTGAGAACCGACGGCAGTTGGGCTACCCGCCCTTCAGCCAACTGGTACGCCTGGAATACCGACACCGGGATGTTGTTGAAGCGGAAAAAGCAACGAATGGGCTGGCGCAGCGTATAAAGGATTGGATCGCAACTGAAAAATACAATGAAACCAGCCTGATTGGTCCAGCTCCATGTTTTTTTGCGAGGGTCAACGGGATTTACCGCTGGCAGATCATTCTGCGCGGGCCAAATCCGCTTTCTTTGATTCGAGGGCGCATTCCAGATGGTTGGCGGGTTGAAGTACAGCCCGTAAGTTTGCTATAATAATTGGCGATGATCAGGATGATTAAGTGTACAATTCCTGAATATCACGATGAAACCCCAAAAGGAGTAAAAAATGCAATCTTTTTCGCGCGGTTGGAATTTTCTTAAACAGGCATGGAGCATGGCGATTGCTGATAAGGATCTGATCAAGCCATCCATTTATGCTTTGCTGGTGGGTTTTGTGGTTTCTTTGATAGGGATCATTCCGATCGCTCTGGCGGCTTTTATTCTGGGTACCGAATCGATTTTTGGCCGGGTCATTTTGGGTTTTTTTGGCGCGCTGCTGGTGTTCGCTCAATATGCGGTCACTTATATTTTCTCAGCAATGACCGTCAAACTGATATATGATTATCTAACCCATGGTGATGGGAAAATGGATAAAGCCTGGCAAATTGTCCAGCGCGATTGGTTGGATATTCTCTCGCTGGCTGCAGCTTCAACACTGGTCAATATGGTCAAAAATGCGGTCAGGGGGAATGGACGCAATCGCAATTTTATTCGCGAAAGCATTGCCAATTTGATTGATACAGTATGGACTGAAGCTGTCTTCCTGGTGCTGCCCATCATGGTGATTGAAGATGAAAGCTTGAAAGATGGGCTCAAACGGGCCACTTTTATTGCCAAGAATAACCTGCTGTTGATCGGTATCAGCGCAGTAGGCGTGCGCCTGGTGACTGGTTTGATCGGATTTGGCCTGGTAGTGATTGGTATTGGAATTGGCCTGGGGATCGCTTTGCCGATGATTTCCATCGCAGGCGGTTCTACAGTAGTGGTGGTGATGGGTGTTATCCTGGGCGTTCTGGTTGCCTCGATAATTTTCATGGCTGCGAATGTGATCGGTTCCTATACATCCACTGCTTATCATACCTGTTTGTACCTGTGGGCGCGCAATGTCGAAACTGCCCAACAGGGCATTCCGGTGGTCATTCCTGCACCTCTTGCCGCTGTACTAGGATAAACCCATGCAACCAAAACCCAATGCCCCCCGCCGTATTTTCCTTGTCTGGGATGATGTAGATCGATTGATCGACAAGCTAGTCCCGCAATTTAACCGTGAATTTAATGCAATGGTCATCATCACGCGGGGCGGAATCATTCCGGGTGGTTTGCTGGCTGAGGCGATGGGGATCACGCATATCCTGACAGCCGCAGTTGATTTCCCGGCTGAAATGGAGCGCAACAAGCAGTTGATGGCCTGGCCTGAGTTTATTCAATTCCCGGCAGAAGATAAGCTGCGCGGGCGGTCTACGTTGATTGTTGACGATGTTTGGGGTTCCGGCCGGACGATTACCGCGGTAAAAAACCGGGTTTCATCGGCAGGGGGCTTTCCGGAAACCTGTGTTTTGCATTTCAACCCGTATCGCACACTTTTTGGCTCATCGAAACCGGATTATTATGCGGATGTGACAGACGCACGCGTCATCTATCCCTGGGAGGTTGACAGAGGCGGTGACAGGGTGATGCTGGGCGAGGGGGATCGCCTGTAAAAAGAGGAAGGGCTGTCCGGAAATTTTGGACAGTCCTTCCTCTTTTATTTAGAGTAACCCTTCCTGTACAAGCAATTCTGCGTTGTAGATAGAGCCTCCCGCTGCGCCGCGGATGGTGTTGTGAGACAGCACGACGAATTTGAGGTGGAAGAGCGGGTCGGGACGCACGCGCCCAACCACGGTGGTCATGCCCTTGCCGGTCATACGATCCATACGCGGTTGAGGGCGGTCGGCTTCTTCCCGGTAAAGGATGACAGGTTGGGGGGAGGACGGCAGGTTGGCAGCGGATGAGGGGGTGCGGTAGGACAGCAAGGCCTGAACGGCATCCGCGGGAGAGACCGGGCTGGCAAATTCCACACTGGCGCATACAATGTGGCCGTCAATAACGGCGACCCGGTTGGTGTGGGCTGAAAACTTGGCATCCAGCAATTCGATGCCGTTTGCGCCCAGTTTGCCGAGCATTTTGCGAGGCTCCCATTCGACCTTGTCTTCTTCGCCGCCGATGTAGGGGATGACATTGTCGATGATATCCAGCGAGGGTACACCGGGGTAGCCTGCGCCAGAGAGCGCCTGGAGGGAGACCACAAAGGCACGTTTGAGACCAAAACTGGCATCCAGGGCTTTTAGCGCAACGGTCAGACCGGTGCTGGTGCAGTTGGGATTGGTGAGAATGCAGCCGCTCCAGCCGCGATTCTGGCGCTGCCGCTTGATGAGATGGATGTGTTCTGCGTTGACCTCGGGTAATAAGAGCGGCACATCTTCATCACGGCGGTAGGAGGAGGCGTTGGAACAAACTGCAAAACCTGCGCGGGCAAATTGGGGCTCAAGGCCGGTAGCCAGGTCGGCGGGAAGGGCTGAGAAGACGATTTTGGCCCCGGCAAGCGCTTCCGGCGAGGCTGGCACAAGGGTCATGTTTTTGGCCCAATCGGGCATGGGGTCTGAGAGCACCCAGCGGCAGGCCTGGGCATATGGCTTGCCTTCAGAGCGGTCAGAGGCTGCCAGGGCAACCACTTTAAACCAGGGATGGCCATCCAACAGGGAAACAAAGCGCTGTCCGACCGAGCCGGTGGCGCCCAAAACTGCAACGGGGATTGATGGTGACATAGGGAAAACTCCTTTGCGAAGTGAAATATATTAACGAATTTTTTACGCTTATTCCACAATAAATTCATGGGGGCTTGATGATAAGGTTGAGGAAACTTCTTAGTGAAGGGAATATCTTAAGAAATATTTTGCTACTTCACGATTAATTCATGCAAGGCGCGCACTGATTTTTCATCATCGATACTTTCCACAACCATACTGACGGAAACGTCTGATGACCCGTGGGCAATGGCGAGGACGTTGACATTTGCCTGGCCTAATTTGCTAAAGATGTGCCCGGCCACGCCAGGGGTGTTGCGGGTGCCTGTGCCAACTACGGTGATGATGGATACATCATCTGTGGCCCAGACCTGGTCGATGTCTTTGTCGGCAAGTTCGATGGCAAAGACTTTTTGCAGGGCTGCCAGAACTGCTTCGGCGGATTCGCTGGGGACGGCAAAACAGATGGATTGTTCGGAGGAGGCCTGGGTGATGAGGGGAACGCTGGTGCCGGTGGATGCCACGGCGGCGAAGGCGCGGGCGGCCACGCCCGGCACACCCAACATGCCGCGGCCTTCGATGGTGACGAGGCGCTGTTTGCGGATGGCGGTTACGGCTTTGATCACTTTTTCGCTTTGTACGGCTTTGCTGGTTTTGTTACTTGCCACCAGTCGGGTGCCGGGGTGAGATGGGTTGAAGGTGTTGCAGATGCGCAGGCCAATTCCGGCTTCGACCACGGGGCGGACGGTTTTGGGGTGCAGGACTTTTGCGCCGTAATAGGCCAGTTCGGCGATTTCGCCGTAGCTGATTTCGGGGAGGGTGCGCGCGTCTGGTACCATGCGGGGGTCAGCGGTCATGACGCCATCTACGTCGGTCCAGATCCAGACATCGTCGGCGGGGAGGACTGCGCCGAGAATGGCGGCTGAATAATCGCTGCCACCGCGGCCAAGGGTGGTGATGATGCCTTCGGGTGTGGCGCCGATGAAGCCGGTAACGATGGGGACAATTCCGGCCTGGAGCAGGGGGCCAAGTCTGGCACGAGTTGCAAAGGTGGTTGCCCCAAAATTGGGGTGGGCGCTCTGGAAATTGTTATTGGTGATGATCAGCTGGGTTGATTCTACATATTGAGCGGGAACCCCGGTTGATTCGCAAACGGCGGCGAGCAGGCGCACACAAAGGCGTTCGCCGAGTGAGGCAACCGCATCGAGGGCGCGGGGGCTGGATTCGCCCAATACGCCAATGGCGCGGCATAAATCGCCAAAGGCTGCCACAAGTTTTTCGATATCCTGTTTTAGTTGGGTGCGGCGAGCCGGGTCGGTGATGAGCGCATCGGCAATTTTGAGGTGGTTGGTGAGGAGCCATTTTTCTGTTTCAAAGAGCGGGTGCAAGTCGCCTTTGGCGGCGCAAATGGCGCTATCCAGCAGGGCATTGGTTGCGCCAGCGATGGCGGAGGTGACCACGACCACCTGGCTCCATTCTGCGCGGGCATCTTTTATGATCCGGGCAGCCTGAGCCATGGATTGGGCTGAACCAACAGATGTGCCGCCAAATTTCATTACCAGTGTTTGGGATGATTTCTCTGTCATGGAATTCTCCTGTTTTTAAGATGGTGTTCGAATGACTGCGGCGTGTTAATAAAAAGCGCTCCACGTTTTCGTGGAGCGCTGATGTGCGGGTAAGCAGCAGTTCGGCTGGCTTTATCCAAACATCAAGACCCCACGGTTTGCCCGCGAGGTGGTTGTCATGGATGTAGTCTTTGCGATATAGGCTGTGTTCATATTGGGCGCATTTATATCACTGTGAATCGTTGGCGTCAAGCGGAGTTTTGCAGATTTTTATGACGGCATATGGATGGCGTTTTTGTATCATGCTGAGGGGTTATTCAATAACAATATTCTTCAGATTTGGAGCGGGGGCGGGGTAGGCCATGTTTAGATTTTCCAGCGTTTTGACCAGGATGGATGCTACGCATAAATTTCTGTACCAGTTGTGGTCGGCGGGGATGATGTACCAGGGTGCCTGGCGTGTGCTGGTTTTATTGAATGCATCTTCGTAGGCGTTGGTATATTCTTCCCACAGGGCACGTTCTTTTAAGTCATCGGGGTTGAATTTCCAGTTTTTGGCGGGTTCATCGATACGTTCCTGGAGGCGTTCTTTTTGCACATCTTTTGAAACATCCAGGTAAAACTTAACAATGGTTACGCCCTCATCCGCGAGCATTTGCTCAAATGCGCTGATCTGGTCATAGCGTTTGCTCCATATGTCTTTGGTAACCAGCTCGTGTACGCGGACCACCAGAACATCTTCATAATGGGAACGGTTGAAGATCACTAATTCGCCTTTGCCGGGCATCTGCTGGTGGATGCGCCAGAGGTAGTCATGGTCCCTTTCTATTTCACTGGGCACTTTGAAGTTGGCGACGCGGACGCCCTGAGGGTTTACGCCACTGAAGACGGAGGTGATTGTGCTGTCTTTGCCTGCCGCATCGCGGGCCTGTAAAACCACCAGTACTCTGTGTTTATGTTCGGCGTATAGCATTTCTTGCAGTGTGCCCAGTTTTTCGGTTAATTCCGCCAGCCAGGGCATTCCGGCCTGTTTGCCATTGGGGACGTGGCTGGTATCGGCAGGATCGAAATCTTTAAGTTTGATCTTTTCTCCGGGTTTGACGCGGTACTTATCCATGGGTTCTCCTTGAAGTTGTGCGTTTTATGGGCATACAAACCCAGTCAGCGAATTTTTGCGACAGGCGGCAGAATGAATGCCAACCAGCCGGTATGTTGATTTATTCTACAACCAAACCTGATATAGTTAAACAGGGAGTTTTGTTGTGGGATGCGAGAGGCAGCCGGTTTTTTGAAACGGGAAACTTTCCTTAAGAATTACCTGGGCTAGTCAGTAGAGGTACAATAAAACCATTATGCAAAATGTGAACATTGCGCTGGCTGAGAAACTTAAAACGCTTTCAACCAACCCGTATTTTCAGGGGCTGGGTGAGGATTTGCTGGAGGAGCTGGCAAAGGATATGCACCTGCGGCATTATGTGCGAGGCGAAGTGATTTTTTGGGAGGGGGATGTTTGTTCGGGTTTGCATATCATTCAACAGGGTAGTGTTAAACTTTTCCGGCTTTCGCCACAGGGGCGGCAGCATATTGTGCGTGTTTTGCAAGAGGGCGATACCTGTAACGAGGTGCCTGTTTTTGACGGTGGGACGAATCCGGTAAATGTTGAAGCGCTTGAGGATGCCTGGGTGTGGGTGCTGGATACGAACGCGGTGGAGGCATTGTTTCTGAAGGATGCGGGATTTATGCGCAAGACGATCGAGAACCTGGCGCGCAATATGCGGCATTTGGTGCGAATGGTGAGCGAGATGGCTTTTTACCAGGTGACCAACCGCCTGGCGCGCCTGATTTCGGAAATTCCGGCGGATGAACTGAATGGTGAGAGCGGCATGCGCTGGACGCAGGATCAACTGGGAGCGCGGCTGGGGACTGTTCGTGAGGTTGTGGCGCGTTCGCTGCGTGAGTTGGAGCGCAGCGGTGCCATTCAAGTGGAGAACCGGCGCATTACGATACTCGATGCGGAAATTCTTAAGCAGTGGACGGAGCCCTGGGGGTAATCAGCCGGTTTTGCTGATGCTGGTTTGATGAAACGAAAATAAACTATATCCTAAATATAGATAAAAAGAGAGTGCCAGGCGTTTTGCTGTCTGGCACTCTCTTTTGTGGTTTTTGGGTTTGCAGCTTATTTGGCTGGTTCTGGTTTTGGATCGAGAGCATCGTAGATGCCGGTGGTGAGCAGCAGGGGGTCGCCGCTGGCCTGGGCGGCTTTCATCTGGGCCTGGCGCGCAAGGTTGGTTGAATCGGCCAGTATTTTTAGAATGTATTCGGGGTTATGGAAACCCATGCTGTTCTCGGCTGAAACGAAATCCCACATGAACTGAGCTTTGCGGTGCATGGCACGGGCTTCGTCCAGGAGTGCGGGTTCGCTTTTTGGGTTGGCTGTGGCTGCCTTGAGGGCACTAATTGCATCGATCAGGGCGTTTTCGGTGGCAATCTTGGTCTGAAAGACCTGATCTTGAATTTCTTTTACGCGCCCGGTGACATAGGTTACATCGGTGTGGCATTGTCCACAGGCGGCTTCCGGGTTGAGCAGGGGGCTGTGCACATTGTGGGTGGAGTATTTGGCGGCGCCATCCCGAACATAGGGCATGTGGCAATCGGCACAGGAGACGCCGGCTTTGAAGTGAGTGCTATCAGCTGTGAACATCTCGTACTCTGGATGCTGGGCCTTGAGCGCGGGGGTTTTGGTATCCGGATATTCCCAATCTTTGAAGCCAATTTCGTTGTAATAATCAACAATGTTTTCGATGCGAGTACCTTTTTCCCAGGGGAAGGTGAGGAATTTGTGATCCCCTGCGAAGTAGTATTCCACATGGCAGTTGGCACAGACAACTGTGCGCATTTCCTGACGGGTAAAGGTTTTCCAATCTTTGCCCTGGGCTTTGAGCGCAGTTTCGAGGGCCGGGTTGGTGACGATCAGGCGCATGGTTCCGGCTTCATGACAATTGGCGCAGCCAATTGAATTTTGAATTTTGGGGCTCATGTCTTTGAACAAGGTGGCATCGTAGGCGGCCATGCCCATTTCTGCCCAGAGAGCCGGGTTGTTGGTTGATTTGCAGGAGTAACAGGTGGCAGGTGATTTTTCATTAATGCGTTTGATGGAATTTATATCTTTAACTGCGTTCATGTGACCGCGGTCGTCGTTGTATTCCTTGCTGAATGGGTAGCCCGCAAAGAGTATGATCTGGCGAGGATCTCTTACGAGATGGGAGAATTTGCTTGAGCCGCCATAAGCGGTATCGGTATTGTTGGTTTCGGTCTTTTGGAGTGTGTTCCATTGGTTTGGGAAGTTAATGCCCCATTTGGCCGAATCTGGCTCCATGGGTTTGATTTCTACAATGGGGGCAATGGCACGCTGCTGAGGCGGTTGGTTTTTAAGGAATACCAGCGTGCCAGTGAGAACAGCAGCGAGTACGATGATGATGCCAGTCAGTATGATGTTTGTGTAATTTTTCATGTTCCTGCTCCTATTTGACGGGGTATAGAATGGAATCCTGGTATGTGTCCAGTGAGATGCCGCGCATTCCATGTGCAACCGAGCGATGGCATTCCCAACACTTTCTATCAAATGCTTGCGCGCCCATGGTGATACTTTCGACTGTTTGGGCGTGGCAGCGAATGCAGTTGCCCTGAATAATGGCCTGTGTTTCGGGTTTTGCGCGGATCAAAGCCGGAGTTTGCCCTGTGCTAAAGAAATAGACATCATGCAAACCGGTTTTGCCTTTTTCAAACCAATAGTTAACCAGGTTGTCATGCGGAAGGTGACAGTCCACACACTCAGTCACTTTCTTGTGAGGTGCGTGGTACCAATTCTCGTAGGCGGCATCCATCACATGACAATTGTTGCAGGTGGTTGCGTTGGCGCTCATGTATGAAAGTGGTTCTGCGACAAAGACAAAGGCGCCGATGGCGATCAACATGGCTGTAATTCCAATTGCGAGAAATTTATTCATACAGTACCCTTCACGGGATGAGTGTTTATGTGACCGAATTTATCTTTTTTTAATATAACATTCATTGTACACTTTGTTTGTGACTTTTGTCACATGTCGCGGCGGATTTTTGATCGTGATTGCCGTCCGGTTAAACAGGTTGATAAAACCGGTATTTAATAACTGGGATAAAAACCGTATTTGGCCTGTACGAAAACTGATACAATATTCTTATGGATGAACCGGCTCTGATTAAGGAAGCGCAGCAAGGCGACCTGGATGCTTTTAACAGCCTCGTTCTGGCTTACCAGGATACTCTTTATAATGCTGCGCTGCGGATTCTGGGGGAGGATGCCCAGGCTGCGGATGCGACCCAGGAAGCTTTTATTTCGGCTTTTAGAGGAATAAACGGTTTTCGAGGCGGGTCCTTTAAGGCGTGGCTGATGCGTACTGTGACGAATGCGTGTTATGACGAACTGCGCCGCCAGAAGCGCCGGCCGAGCGTGCCGCTTGAACCAGCCACGGATGAGGATGAAGAGATTGAGTCGCCGCGCTGGCTGGCCGATTCTTCGATGCTGCCCGAAGAGAGATTTGAAGCGGATGAATTGGAACATGCCATTCAGCACTGCCTGGACAGTTTGCCTGTTGATTTTCGTATGGTGGTTGTTCTGGCTGATATTCAGGGGATGGATTACACGGAGGTTGCGAGTGTGGTGCACGCGCCGCTGGGTACGATAAAGAGCCGGCTTGCGCGAGCCAGGCTGCGGTTGCGGGAATGTTTGCAGGGTTTCGGGGAACTTTTGCCGGCTGCCTTCCGTCTGGAAAGGGAGAGAACATTATGACTCAGCCCACTTTCCGCGACGTTGAACTGATATCGGCCTACCTGGACGGACAATTGTCCCAGGCGGATGGCGCACGTCTTGAAACGCGCATTAAGGCTGAGCCGCAGGTGCGGACAATTTATGAAGAACTGAACCAGGTGCGCGGTGTGCTGAGAAAGCTGCCCGCACGCCGCGCGCGGCGTAACTTTACACTAACGACAAAAATGGCGGGTATTAGAGCGCCTTTGCCGCGTTCTTTTCCGATCTTGCGGTTTGCATCTGTAATGGCGACTGTTTTGTTCTTCTTTGCTTTTGCGGCAAACCTATGGGTGCCGGCTGTGGCGGTACTGCGAGCATCTGTGCCTGCACCTGTTTTGGGCATGGGCGGGGGGGGCGGGGGGAACGATAATCAATCTGCGGTTGAATCTGCACCTGCTGCAGCGCAGGCGCCGGAACTGCCGGCAGCTGCACCAGCGCCAGGGGTTGAAGTTACCCCAACGGCAGAATTGCGCATGGCTGCTCCAACACAGTCGGCGGAAATTGCTCCTTACGGCGCAGCAACCCCTGAAGCTGCTACACAGGCAAAAATAAATCCGAACAGCGAGGATCAAGCTCGGGCGCTTGCGCCGCAGGAATTGATACAGCCGCCCGTTTCGCCTTTCATTTTGACAGGGCTGCTCTTCCTGGCGGTAATAAGCGGGGGGACAGGTTATTTGATGCGGTTTCGCGTGGAAAATTCCTGGTTCAAAGCGCACGCGCTGCTGCCCACAAAAATCACGGGGCGCCAGATGCTTGGAATTTTGATTGGCATTGTGGTGCTGGCGGCTCTGATCCTGACGATTTTCTGGCTGGCGAATACGCCTTTTTATGTGCCTGCTGCGGTAAATTTTCCGGCCGGGGCTGGTGATAGGGGGGCTGTAGGCGGCGGTGACAAGAGCGGTGTGGTTGGACCGCAAAACCAGACTTTTCGGCTGGCACCCGGGTTGGGCTATGATTTTTCGGTTATGGATGCTGCTGGAATGGTGACGGCAGTTGATTTTCCGGCGGATGTTTTTAAATCTGAAATGGCGGTCACCTATTCTGCGGGTCTGGTTGTGCCTACGGCGGGCATTGATGTGCCGACGTTTACTTCGTTCAGCCTGATGGCTGTGGAGCCAAGTATGCAACCGCAACTGCCTTTTACAGTGAGCCTGGATTATGACCCGAATGCGCTGGCAGGTGTAGATGAGAGCGGCCTGATCCTGTTGTGGTGGTCGGGTTCTGAGTGGAAGGATGCGGCGACTACGTGCAACCCGGTGGGTTTTTATGAGCGTATGCTGGATGTGCACCGTTTGCGAATATCGATCTGCCAGATGGGTAACTTTGCACTGGCAGCGCCATAAGAGGCTGGTTTATGGGTTGGCTGCGCGGCACGAGTGCAAAGGTGACAGCCACCCGATGTTTTCGGAGTTATAGCGCAGAAAACCAGGTGACTGTCACCTTAAAAAAATATAACTTGTGGTGATGAATGCGCCCTGAAACTGTTAAATTTTGTCCGCGGTGTGCGACGCCTGTCCAGTTTGAGTATCATTATGGACAGGAGCGCCCGGTTTGCCCGGCTTGCGGGTGGATGCACTTTTCTGACCCGAAGGTGGCCGCGGCTGTGCTGGTGGAGCGGGAGGATGGGGGTATTTTGCTTGTTCAGCGTGCGAATGACCCTTTCAGGGGGCTGTGGACGCTGCCAGCGGGATTTGTGAATGCCGGGGAGGATCCTGCGGCGGCGGCGGCGCGCGAATGCCTGGAGGAATCTGGTTTAACGGTGGAAATTACCGGTTTGATTGAGATTGTTTCAGGGCGCGAGCATGCGCGTGGTTCTGACTTTGTGATCTTTTATTTTGGGAAAGTTTTGAGCGGTGATCTTTGTGCGGCGGATGATGCGCTTGCGGCAGGTTGGTTTGAGCGTACCAACCTGCCTGAGCTGGCATTTAAGTCAACAGCGCATATATTGACGCGGCATTAATGATTTGAGTATTGAATTTGCTCATTGTACGTTGCTTTGACCGTTATTAACCATC
>Ga0335397_10002114_pt1 | contig 27008 bp, 19 predicted proteins | sample MAT04_FD_205740 | JGI IMG/M metagenome (GOLD analysis project Ga0335397, IMG submission 205740) | Freshwater microbial communities from Lake Fryxell liftoff mats and glacier meltwater in Antarctica - MAT-04 (spades assembly) (version 2) ... | reverse complement strand
TCGACGCCCCTGAAGTCGGCAATCTGAAATCGAACCTGCTGCGTTCACTCGCCGAAGAGAAACTTCAGCAACAGAACGTATCGAGACTCACTCAGGCTCGCGAAGCGGTCGCCGGATCGTTGATCCTTAATGCGGAGGCCGCGCTGTCCAAGGCCCAGGCGGATGTTCTGAATGTCGAGCAATCGCTACGCAATCTTGGTTTGCCTGTGCAGGTCGATTCATTGCGAGGCATGTCCGACCGGCAGGTTCTGGATGATTTGCGACTGCTCGGGATCCCCGATTCGATTCGCTCGGAAGTCGATCGCCAGATCGCAACCACGAACTTGTTACCAGTCATTTCTCCGATCGAAGGCGCGGTGTCCAAACGTATGGTCTCTGCGGGCGAGGTTGTGGATCCGACGCGGATTTTGTTCGAAGTCGCCGACACACGCCAGATGTGGCTCACGCTGAACGTTCCGCTGGAGAGCATGGACCAGCTTGCTGTCGGTCAAAGCATTCATTTTCAGGCAGACGGCAGCCAACGAGAAGTTGAAGGTCAATTGGACTGGATCAGCACGACCGCGAACAAGCAGACTCGCATGGTCCAGGTTCGCGCGGTGCTGCCCAACCCGGATGGATACCTCCGCAGCGAGACCTTTGGCACGGGACGGGTGATCTTGCGGAGTGAACCTGAAGCCATCGTTATCCCAAAGGGGGCGTCACACTGGGAAGGCTGCTGCCAGATCGTGTTTGTTCGCGACAAGCACTATTTCGACAGCCCCGAAAGCTACAAAGTTTTCCACGTTCGGTCGGTGCGTTTGGGAGCCACCAACGGCAACTACACCGAAGTGATCGCCGGTGTTCTGCCGGGCGAAGTCATCGCGACAGCGGGCAGCGACGTGTTACGAGCGCAGTTACTGAAAAACAACCTTGGTGCAGGCTGCGACTGCTGCGTTGAATAGGAAGCATACAGATGCTGAATTGGCTCATTGATTTTTCACTACGGCATCGTGCGTTGGTGATATTAACGGCAGGGTTATTCGCTGTCGTCGGTGCGTTTTCGCTTCAGCAACTCGACATCGACGCCTTCCCGGATACGACGCCGGTGCAGATTCAGATTAACACCGTCGCGCCGTCGCTGGCGTCGGAGGAGATCGAACGGCAGATTACCTTCCCCGTCGAACAGGCGATCAGCGGTTTGCCGGGACTCAATCAACTGCGTTCGATTTCCAAGTTCGGACTGTCGCAGGTCGTGGTCATCTTCGACGACGGCATCGACATCTACTTCGCTCGACAACTGATCAACGAACGACTTTCAACGGTCGAATTGCCGGTCGGGATCAGCCGACCGCAGATGGGCCCGGTGTCAACGGGGCTGGGAGAAGTCTTCCATTATGTCCTGGTGTACGATGGCGTTGACTTCTCGAAAGTGTCCAACGAGGAACGCGTCAAGCGGTTGACGGAGTTGCGAACGATTCACGACTGGATCGTCAAACCGCAATTGCGATCGGTACGCGGTGTTGCCGAAGTTAACAGTTGGGGTGGCTATGAAAAGCAGTATCAAGTGCGGCTCGACACTGACCGGTTGTTCAAGTACGGACTGACGTTCGAGCAGGTTTCTGACGCTCTCCGGGCGAACAACGAAAACGTCGGCGGCGGCACGATTACCGATGGCAGCGAAATGTTGCTCGTTCATGGCGTGGGCCGAACCGTCAACATCGAAGAAATCAACAATATTGTGATTACATCGCTTGATGGCGTGCCTGTGCGGATTCGCGATGTCGCTGACGTGCAAATCGGCCACGAGATCCGGCGAGGTGCGGTCACAGCCAACGGACGTGGTGAAGCAGTGCTCGGGCTGGGCTTTATGTTGATGGGGGAGAACAGTCATGAAGTCACGTGGGCGCTGAAAGAGAAGATCCAGGCGATTCAGGAAACACTGCCCGCCGGAGTCAGGGTTCAGACTGTTTATGACCGCACCGAGCTGATTGATCATGTGATTCATACTGTCCAGAAGAACCTGTTCGAAGGCGGGCTGCTGGTGGTAGCGGTGCTGTTCATCTTTCTGGGAAATCTGAGAGCCGGGTTGATCGTCGCGATGGCAATTCCCTTGTCGATGCTGTTTGCATTCACAGGCATGCTGCGATTCGGAATCGCCGCCAGTTTGCTCAGTCTTGGTGCGATTGACTTCGGACTGGTCGTCGATAGCTCGGTCGTGATGATCGAAAACTGCGTGCGGCATCTGGCGGACAATCGACAGGGGCGTAGTCGTTTGCAGGTGATCCGCGACGCAGCGGTTGAGGTTCGCAAACCGACCATGTTTGGCGAATTGATTATCATGATCGTCTATTTGCCGATCCTGACACTCGAAGGAGTTGAAGGCAAGCTGTTCCGACCGATGGCTATGACCGTCATCATGGCACTCGCTGGCTCGATGGTTCTGTCGCTGACGCTCATGCCAGTCCTGGCGAGCCTCTTCCTGCCACAAAATATCCAGGATAAAGAACCACTGCTGATCCGCTTGCTCAAGCGACTCTACGCACCCGTGCTGCGGTTTACGATGCATCACAAGGCCTTCGTGATTGGGTCGGCATTGCTGTTACTCGTCAGCGTTTTTGGACTCGTTGCTCCAAATCTTGGCTCGGAGTTTCTGCCTCGACTTTCCGAAGGTGCCATCGCCATGAATGTCGTGCGACTGGCCGGAACCACGATGGAGGAATCCATTCGCTACAACACGAAGATGGAGCAGGTGTTGCTGAAAAAGTTTCCGGATGAGATTGCACAGGCTTGGAGTCGTGTTGGGACTGCGGAAGTGGCGACCGATCCGATGGGTACGGAGCTAACGGACCTGTTCATTACTTTGCATCCGCGTGAGCAGTGGTCGCGGGCCGGCACGCAGGAAGAACTGACGAAGCTTGTGCTGGAAGAACTGCGTGATCTGCCGGGGCCGCGATTGGCCATATCGCAACCGATTGAGATGCGGATCAATGAAATGATTTCCGGAGTCCGCTCGGACGTCGCCGCCATTCTCTATGGAGATGACCTCGACCTCATGGTTGCCAAAGCAGCGGAAGTGGAGCGAGCCCTGCAGTCGATTCCAGGTGCCGAGGACGTCAGGGTTGAGCAAGTCTCAGGGCAGCCGGTGCTCCAAATCCGAGTGAAGCAGGACGAAATTGCGCGTTACGGAGTCACGGCCAGCACGATCATGAATCTCGTTCGCGCACTTGGGACGTATCACGTCGGCGAAGTGTACGAGGGGCAGTTGCGATTTCCGCTCATCATCCGGTTGCCGGAAAAGGCGCGTGCCGATCCCGATGCGATCAGCCGGATACTCGTCTCGACGCCCTCGGGTACACGAATCCCTCTCTCGCGACTGGCGACGATCGAAAAAATTGAAGGCGCGAATACGATCAAGCGAGATTGGTATCAGCGGCGAATTACGATCGAAGCGAACGTCCGAGGGCGCGATCTCGGCAGCTTTGTCGCCGAGGCACAGCGAGTTGTTGATGAAAAGGTGCAGCTGCCAGCAGGACGTTATCATATCGAATGGGGTGGACAGTTCGAGAATCTGCAACGGGCTCAGACGCGGTTAATGATTGTCGTACCATTGGCGCTGTTGATGATTCTGTCGCTGCTCTACATGACGTATCGCAATTGGATTGACTCATTGCGAGTCTTCACCGGCGTTCCATTTGCATGGATTGGCGGCATCCTGGCACTCTGGATTCGCGATATGCCGTTTTCCATTTCGGCAGCGGTCGGATTCATCGCGCTGTCCGGCGTCGCCGTGCTGGATGACATGTTGCTGGTTTCAACCATTCGTCAATTGCGACGGCTGGGACGCTCCCTTGATGATGCTGTTGAAGAAGCCGCGATGACGCGGCTGCGCCCGATCCTGATGACGACGCTCGTCGCCAGTCTTGGCTTCGTGCCCATGGCATTCAGCACCGGGATGGGCGCCGAAGTTCAACGACCATTGGCAACAGTAGTGATCGGTGGTGTTTGCAGCGCGATGATTATGAGCTTGCTTGTTCTGCGAGTACTCTATGTCGTGTTCAATCAGCCTGTGGAGAAACTGCACAAAGATCATGACGATGGAGACGATGACGGCCATCGTCCAAAACTCAGCGAACCGATGGAACCGGAACTCAGGCGCGTGCCTGAAACGGCATCCGTCTAACTTTTTTTCGGCCATGCCGAAGGAGAATTATTGCTATGAATTGCATGTTAAAGACACACAAATTGGCGTTGCGACTGCTGACGACTTTTGGACTGCTATCGCTCAGCGTGATTGCGTTAAGCGGCTGCGGCAAGTCGGAAACGGCAACAACGGGATCAGACGCATCGCCCGCAGTCAGTACCGTTGATGACAGCCACGGAGGTTGGTGGTGCCCTGAACACGGCGTGCCGGAAGAGGAGTGCGCTCGGTGTGACAAGACGCTGGTAGCGAAATTCAAGGCGGCGGGTGATTGGTGCGATAAACACAGTCGCCCCGATTCGCAGTGCTTCGAGTGCCACCCCGAGAACTTCGAGAAGTTCGCGGCACGTTATGTGGCCAAGTTCGGTGAACAACCCCCAAAGCCAACCGAGTAACCGGAAGTAAGTACCTGTCCAAAATCAAAAACCGTGTAAACCCGTAGTGCAGAATCCTGAAAACCACCGAGGTAAACTCCAATGGCGTGGGAGTGTGTTGCGTCTCCACCGGATTTATTCCGGTGGTTCCCGGGATTTCTGCACTACACGACCAATTGCCGTGCCCGACACCGTGCCACCTTCCCATGCTATTGTCGAGTTTGACCGTCAAAGGAAACGCAAATCTTTTTTTACACAGGTACTTAGCGTTGACAAATCATTGGCTGCTCAGTCAATTGCTCTGATCGTGAATTGGCGCGCTGGTGGACCGTTTCAAGGTCTTGACACGGATGATACGCTGGTCGTCGGAATCGTCTTTGGTGTCTAGCTCCAGACTTCCCGTGAGGAGGACCGGTTGACCAACGAGCGATTTGGTTTCGACCTGCAGCCTGGCGTCGGCGGGGACAGCGATTGGCCAGATTTGGCCATCCGCTTCAATTGTCAACTTGGGAGAGTCACCCGCGCGAGGATCTGTGGCTCGAAGCGTTCCCTGAACGGTCAGTCGAGTCCCCTCCTTGTCTGTCGTTGCATCACGTTCCGAAAGTGTCTTGACGTCTACGATCCAGCGATCCTTGACCTCGGTTCCGGCAATTCTTCGGAGTGGGCCCGACACGTTGACAAACTCCTTGTTGTGCGACTCCGCGAAACCTCGCGCAGCAGCGTCAGGCAATTGCAGTTCCCAGACCGTGCGATTGAAGGTGATCGTGGTCCCCGTGGTCTCACCGCCAATGGCAACGATTCCGTGCCGCACGCGACCACAGCACTGCACCGAGACCGACGGTTTAGGCGGGGTGTCATCGGCCGCAGCGAACATACAAAATGTCAGACTAATTCCGCTGATAAATTTCCACATATTGAACTCCGTTTGCTGGATGTTATTCGGCGATCTATCGCAACCGGGTGGGATCCACGATCATGCGATTCTCAACGAGTCGTTGTCGAGGAACTTCAGTGATCGGTGGAGTGCCATCCGATGGTATTCGGGACAGAAACGAGATGTCGAGAACTCCACCCGGAACTTTGGCGGGTGCTGCCTGTCCCCAGAGGTCTTTGAGGGCGGCAACCGGCCGGGCATTCTCGTAAAGCAAATCTCGCACTTTAGTCATCTGCGCCGGAGTCTGAGTGGGCGTTAAGAATGTACTTCCCCAGACCATCGCCGCAGCTCCTGCGACATGGGGGGTAGCCATAGAAGTCCCGCTGTACGTGTCATACTTATTGTTTCGGACTGTGCTGAGAATCTGGACTCCCGGTGCTCCGATATCGACGGATTTCTTTCCATAGTGGCTGAATGAACCACGTGCATTATTCTCATCAATTGCCCCAACCGAAATAACGTTCGCCTGGCTCAACGACGACGGATAGCTCGGCCGTGAGTCATTGTTATTCCCTGTTCCACCAGTGTTACCAGCAGCGGCGATAAACAAAACACCTCTGCTCTCCGCACGGCCCACAGCCTGGGCCAGTGCCGGTGAGTTGTCCGGGCCACCCCAGCTATTGGAGATGATGTGCGCCCCATTATCGACCGCCCAATCAATGCATTTCACTGCGTCAGACGTCGCACCGGAGCCATCTGGTCCCAGAAAACGAAGGGCCATGATTTGCGCTTTCCAGGTCACACCGACCACACCAATCCCGTTGTTTCCAACTCCAGCGATTGTGCCGGCACAATGAGTACCGTGGTTCTCCTCATCCATAGGATCGGCGTCGTTTTCGTAGAAGTCATATCCATGCTGTCCCCCTCGAGACCACATATTGTCTTTCAAGTCGGGATGCGTGTAATCGACCCCGCTGTCAATGACGGCCACAATGACGTTCGGTACATCATGTTTGAAAGGCCAAACCTGAGTAGCTCCGCAATTTTCCATTCCCCAGAGCTTGTTGAGATACGGATCGTTCGGCAGGGAGACCGTGTTCAATGGACGGGCTTCCCCGGCCGCTTCGCGTTGCGGAATGGACATAATGTAGTCTGGAGCCACATAGGCCACTGCAGTATCGCCCATCAACGTTTCAACCGTGTTTGAATCCACGGATCCTTGAGGCTCGACGATCAGAAAGTGGCCATTTTCATAGTCCTGAACTACGTCCAGCCCAGCGGCATTCAGCGTCTCACGAGCAGGCTTGCTGTCCTGATTCGCATAGCTGATCAGGAGACGAGTTGATCGCACCTCAACGTTGGGGATCACTGTGTCAACACCGGCGGACATCGTTCGCATGGCCTGCTCTTGCGCGGCCGGAACTTCAAACACCGCCCGTCCATCGCGGCAGACCCCCTTGTAATGAGACTTGGTGCGATGGACAAGAACCATTTCCGGCGAGAGGCGTTTCTCCGCCCCGCACTGCGCTCGCAGACGGTAATCTCTGGCAAACAGAGGTTGGCCGATGAAGGCCAGAATGACGCAGACAGTGATCAGCAGGCGATGGGTTCGCAGATTCATGAGTGCCTCGACAGTTTCCATTGAGCGAATGCTCATCAATCGGACGGTAGCTAAGACAGCCAATTCAGTAAATATCGTTCTCACGGCACACCGGCAGAATTGACCTTTTCCCGTTTGGCCGATCTGCATATATTGCTGCCTCTCTCCCGCATGTGGCAATAATCGCCAGCGTTCAGGTTGGCTGCCTCTGCTGCAAGCGAAAACTCTCCAGGTTGCAATCTGGTTCTCAGCGACTCAATGAATCTCCAGGCATCTGCCGTGACTCTTTGCGTCGATTCCGGATTGCAGCATCCTCTCTCGCTTCGTCGAACATCATGAAGATTTCATTACCGCAAGTGCTGCTGGGCTGCTGCTGCGCGTTCACCGTGTTGCCGGGTTGCATACCGATGACGGGCACGTTCCCGAATGGCCCCCCTGGTCAGCCGATCGGGATCTATAACCCTAATCCAGGGGGCGTTCCGGGGTATCCTGTCGGATATCCTCAATTTCCCGGCGGGCCAGGCGTACCGATTGTGATGAATCCCACTCCGCTTCCGGGGACACCACCGAATACCCCGATCCCGAATCCCGGGACCATTCCAACGATTCCAGTGACAAATCCCAATCCCGCACCAGCGCCGACAGAACCAAACGACGACTCGACCACCTTCTGGAGTCCGTGGCCACTTCCGCCGAGAGGAAATCAATTTGCTCTTCATGCTGCAGGATTTGGCGGCGCGGCTGCTGATGACAGCGCAAATCGGCACAGCTCGCATGGCTCTCGGTCGAACGGTCTGCACCGTGTCGCCGACCGAAGTTCCGGGAACTACGTTCGCCAACAACAACTCATGGACGACGCAGAGCCCACACCGAGCGAAGATCTAAAATATCGAGGCGGCCGAACCATTCGCGACCTCTTCTACGTCAATCTTTACGTTAGTGGCACCACTGACTGGTCTGCGGCAGATGTTGAGCGAATTGACGGCAGTCTGTTTGCGGCGATGCGCGACGAAAACTTGAATAATGTATTGATGCAGTACTTTGAAAACCAACCCATCAGTTCCAGGGCATTGCCGTCGCACCCGCTAGTGGGGTATACGCCCAAAACCGTGAGTCGCGGTGACATTCAGAACTATGTCACATATCTTCATCAGCAGGGATTTCTCAAGTCCTACGATCTCGCGAATACGGTCTTCAATTTCCTGCTGCCGCCCGGGACTGTGCTGACATCTGACAACGGAGTTTCGAGTTCGCAGCATAAATTCGTCAATGCAGACGCCAATCAGACGTACGACATCGTGCCGGATACCGTCTCATTCGACTCCTCAAAAGGATTGGGCGGTTATCATGGATCTGTCGTGACTGCTAACGGAGGAAAAATCTATTTTGCGATTGGTGCTTATTCGCAACGCTTCGCAAATGGGGCTACCAACGGAATCCCGGTGTTCGCAGAGCCGTGGAAGAATGTCGTCGCCACATTTTATCACCAACTGATCGAAGTTCGCACGGACCCGGATGTGGAAGATGCGATTCGAAATTCCTCCGATCTGAATTCAGACCGCACCCTCGGCTGGGTCTCCGACTCCGGGCAGGAAATTGGCGACGTTGCGATTCGCGCCAGCGTTCCAGTCACGAGTGTGATCAGAGAAGTTCCGCTCGCCAACGGAAGCGGCGTTGTGCCTGTGCAATTGCCGTATTCCAACTTCGTCCACGGCCCCGAAGGCCCGATCGCACAACCACACCCACTGCCTTGACGCTGAAGCGTGCCGTGCGAGGAACGTTTTATTGACAGGACGATAAATCGCAATTTGTGTTTGCAGGCTGTCGATTTAGTCGCCACTGAGTTTATCTCAGTGGTTTTCGGGATTCTGCACTACCGGAATCCCCAGTGCTTTCGAGTAGTGCAGAATCCCGAGAACCACCGGAATGAATCCGGTGGCGGGTAAGGTGCAACACTTTCCGGTCCGGTTGGACAAGTCAACCGGGGCGGCTTGGTATTCGTGTACGCTGGCTAATTACAAATCTTCCGCTCGTGCCAGGCGAGCTGGCACGGGGCGAGAACGGAACCCAGGGTGCGCCGCTTCACGGCGACCCTGGGATTTGTTGTTTAACCCCGCTGGGGTTTTTAAAACCCCGTTTTGCCGTCCTCATCGAAAATGAACAGAGCACCAGGTTGCTGCTCAACTTTCTATCACTCACGCCTGAAACCGAATCCGAAGTGAATCCAGAATTCACAACTCGCGGCGGCCCTCCCCCGGCCCATCGCTTCGCTCGGCCCGACACCGACCTGCCTCCGGCGGGAGGGGTTGTGAACGGCGACTGTCAATGTTCGAGGGATCATTTCATGCCGCGTCGAGTATACCCCCCCCCAGCGGGTTCCCGGCAACTGGGTTGAAAGCCACTCAAGCAATAACTGTGTCATTGACGCTCGCAAATCCTGCGTTTACAGACGATCATATGCTCGCAGAGACTTGACGATCCGGCTGGAGACTTCCAGGCGTTCGGGCCTGCGATTTTGCAGATTCCTCCCTAGCGCAGACAAAGTCAACATGCGAGTGCTTGTTACTGGTTCCTCAATGTTCTTCACTGCGAGGCTGATCCAGGGCCTGAGTGCCAATGGAGTTGAGGTGACGGCAGCCGATCATCACTGGTGGTCCGTTGGTAAATCGATTCCCCGAACGAAATGGTTATGTACGCCGTCTCTCGCTCGCAATCCGGCTGGCTACCTGTCGACTCTCGTCCGGGAGCTTAAGTCGCGGCAGTATGACCTGCTGTTGCCAACTTTTGAAGAGTCCCTGCTGCTGGCAGAATTCCGTCACGAGGTGGAATTTCAGACGTCACTATTGCTGCCACCGTTTGAGACGATGTGGAGGTTACACGACAAGCCCAGTCTCTATGAATTGTGTTGTGAGCTGGATATCCCGGCACCGCCCACGGTGCCTCGGCTGGTTCCTGACAACCTTGAGGGCCAGTTGAGTGCGCTGCAGTTTCCGGTGGTGCTGAAACTGCCAACCAGCAACAACAGCATCGGCCGCGAGTATTGCGATTCCATGCCGGAATTCATTGAGCGTTTTCAATTGCTCCACGATCGCGAATCACGCCGTCGCGCTGCACCACCGTTTGTGCAGCAGAAAATCCATGGTGAAGCGATCTACACACTCATGTTGTGTCATGAAGGACGCAAACTGGGCGAAGTCATTTATCGCCCATTGCGCTGCTTCCCGGAGAACGGAGGCACCTCATCGCATCGGGAATCCATTGCACATCCGCGGATCGCCGAACTGACGGAACGACTCGCCACATCGACACGCTGGAGCGGATTTCTGGGCTTGGACTTTGTTATTGACCATAACGATGGCACTCCCTGCCTGATTGATGCAAATCCGCGAGCCAACCCGGCGGTTCATCTCGGCTATCTTGGTGGTGTCGACTGGACGGAACTGCTATTGAGTGCGATGAGTGGCGAACATCCGATTCCAGTGACAGCCCGTCCCGGTGTTCGTAACTGCACACCGTTGCTGGACGCGATGTGGGTATTGGATGGCCTCCGACCAAGCCAAAATTGGGCGAAAAACCTTTTCAGTCGCATTCGCAAAGTTCTCAGACCCGACTGGAACCTCGACTCCGGTCATGACTTTCTTGGGCGAAGCGAATGGCTCTGTCACATGGCTCTTGGCTGGCAAGGCGCTTCTGCAATCAGCAAGTCACTTTTGACCGGTCAGTCGTTAGGTCGGTGCTTCCTGCAAAGTGCCAGCTACGATCCATTGACTGTCCTGCCAATGCGTCAGCCTTCGGTACTGCCAGTGCTTCTTGATTCACAGTCAGCCGTTCCTGAATCGATTCATTAGGCGATCGGCAGGGATGGAATTACTTTAGGCGAGTCTGTAAGCCAGGCGGGCTGATTGGCATTGACTATGCTGAAGGATGCAGATCTGAGGACAGAACTGCCTACGTAGTCCGAAAGTATGGGAGTTCACTCAATGGGAGATCTGCACGAAAATAGTGCATGCCTTTGAACGCGAGGTAGAATATTGGAAGGTTATCGCCAACGAAGTTATCGAAAGTGCCGCACGGATTTCAAAGGTCTGTCTGAACGCGATGCCACTGTGAATCCCATGACGGTCTCGCAGAACGAACCGGCGGAGTCAACGTTGCCAACAGACAGATTCATGGCGTCGTCCGCGTATGGGGCCGCTGGTTTGAATACTCCTGTCACTTTTTTGCTCCTCACATTGTCACCACAATACGAAATTGCAAACCCTCGAAATCCAAGGTCAAATCTGTCCATCCAGGTGCTCGGTTTCTTCATCGAGGACGTCGAAGAATTTCGTCGTGACGACCGACAACTCGAAACCAAGATTCTATCATTAACTACTTTTGGGACATCGGTCGCAGTGGCCTGACCTGCCGGGTAGTCCAGACCGGACCAGCATAATCACTTTCTGCAAACACTCGGAACTGGGCGGCCTTCCCAGATTGCAATGTGGAATCCGTTGCCAGTTTTCCGGGCACGTTTCGATAGAATTCGGGCAGACACTTCCGCTGATTTTCCTGAATCAGATCATTCCCGATGCGCTAAAGCCTCGATACAGCGGCAATTACTGCGTTCTGTCGCACCGCGTCATCTATGGCACACAGACTGCATAAAGTAAATCCGGAAGTCTGTTCGGTCTTAATCAACGCCGAGACAGGTTGGCCGAGTCAATCGGAAGTTGTTGAGGATCAACAGCGCCATCTGCATGGAGGCAAATTCGTGCGACGCCAAAGTCGGCGTCGCACTTTTCTAACTACGCAGAAGGATCGCTTCCTCATGACCACCATCACCCAGAAGAAGTCTGATTCCAATAACATTGCCGCGAACTATGGGCCTGTCGCCGCCGCAGGAACTGCTCGAAACGCTGCGATTGCGGCGGTCACGAACTACCGACCCAGCTCGCCTTCCATGGATTTTCGGGCAACTCCTGTCGCAGATCTGTTCAATGCCAACGTGTTCTGCAAATCTGTGATGAAGAAGCGACTGCCGAAACCCGTTTACAAAGCGGTGCAGAAAACGATCGAGGCGGGTGAGAAGCTTGATTGCTCGGTGGCCGATGTCGTTGCGTCTGCGATGAAAGACTGGGCGATAGAGAAAGGCGCTACACACTATGCTCACGTCTTTTACCCGCTCACTGGATTGACGGCTGAGAAGCATGACAGTTTTCTTTCGCCGGACGGAGACGGAGGTGCACTTGCCGAATTCAGCGGTAAACAGTTGATTCAGGGTGAACCTGATGGGTCCAGTTTCCCAAGCGGAGGCATTCGTGCCACATTCGAAGCACGTGGATACACGATCTGGGACGTGACGAGTCCAGCGTACATCCTCGAAAACGCCAACGGGACCACACTGTGTATTCCAACTGCTTTCGTTTCCTGGACCGGCGAAGCACTAGACAAAAAAACACCTGTACTGCGATCGATGCAGGCGTTGAACCTGCAGGCTCAGCGAATCCTGAGACTCTTCGGCCACAACGACGGTTCCATGGTATCCTCGACAGCGGGTCCGGAGCAGGAGTATTTTCTGATTGACCGCAACTTCTTCTTCGCGCGTCCAGACTTGTTGAATGCCGGTCGTACGCTGTTCGGCGCAAAGCCGCCGAAGGGTCAGGAGTTCGACGATCATTACTTTGGTGCAATCCCGGATCGCGTGCTGGCGTTCATGCTGGAAGTGGAGCAGGAATTATTCAAGCTTGGAATTCCTGTCAAAACGCGGCACAACGAAGTCGCACCGGGGCAGTTCGAACTGGCTCCTTTGTTTGAGTCGGCGAACATCGCCAGCGACCATCAACAACTGACAATGACGACGCTCCGAAAAGTTGCCGAAAAATACGGCATGACGTGCCTGATGCACGAAAAGCCGTTTGCGGGGGTCAATGGTTCGGGCAAACACGTCAACTGGTCGATGGGCAGTTCGTCGCAGGGCAACTTGCTGGATCCTGGCGATACACCTCATGCGAACGCTCAGTTCCTGCTGTTCTGCGCGGCAGTCATCCGAGCCGTCCATCGACATCAAGGTCTGCTGCGAGCTGTTGTCGCGTCTGCCGGCAACGATCATCGGCTCGGAGCCAATGAGGCACCACCAGCAATCATTTCTATCTTCCTTGGTGACCAGCTCACCGACGTTTTCGAGCAAATCAAAGCGGGCGGGGCAGACTCTTCGCTTCCTCGGGAAACGCTGGAGCTCGGGGCCGATGTGTTACCTCAACTTCCGAAAGATGCCGGCGATCGAAATCGGACAAGTCCTTTTGCGTTCACTGGCAATCGGTTTGAATTTCGGGCTGTTGGTTCGAATCAATCGATCGCCGGGCCACTGGTAGCCATGAATACGATCGTCGCGGAATCGCTGGATTTCTGCGCCACCCGACTTGAACAGGCCACTGCAGGCGATGCGACGAAACTGCATTCCGAACTGCAGATACTATTGAAGGAAATAATGAACGAGCATGGTGCAATCGTCTTTAACGGCGATGGCTACAGTGAAGACTGGCATATTGAGGCGAAAGCACGAGGCTTGCTGAATCTCACGACAACTCCCGATGCATTGCCCGAACTACAGGCGGAGGCGGTCAAAGAATTGTTCACGAGATACGGCGTCCTTTCTGCACGAGAAGTAGAGAGTCGTCTTGAAATCTACCTCGAACAATATACCCGAACAATAACCGTGGAAGCTAACCTCACGCTGGAGATCGCGAGTACATCCATATTTCCTGCGGCGATTCGATATCAGAATGAGTTGGCTGCTACCTGCGTCAATCTGAAAACACTGGACTACGACTTTGATACCGAGACGCTTGACGAAATGGTGGCCCTGGTCAAGGCGTTGCAAATAAGCATCGCTGAACTGAAATCAGCCATGACGGAACCCGGCTCGGATGATCTGCTGGCCGAAGCGAGACATTGTTGCGATCGGTTGCTGCCGGCAATGAACCGTGTTCGAAACATCGCGGACGAACTTGAAGGAATTGTCGCCGACGATCTCTGGCCGTTGCCAACCTATCAGGAGATGCTCTTTATTAAGTAGTACAATCGCCACGTTGACCTGACACAAGCAATCCAGAGAAGAACATGCCGTATCAGTTTCCCGAAACGACGTCCTCAAAAGCGATGAGCACACACCAGAAAGCGCTTGGCGTGAATCTGGATTCGCGGCGCTATGGAACTTTCGCTGAAATTGGTGCCGGACAGGAAGTGGTTCGATGGTTCTTCCGCGTTGGTGGTGCTGCAGGCACGATCGCGAAGAGCATGTCTGCCTACGACATGAAGGTGAGTGACGCAATTTATGGCCGAGCGTCTCGATACGTTTGCCGTGATCGCCTTGAAGCAATGCTTGATCAGGAGCATCAACTGAATCTGGATCGCCTGCGCGATGTGCGCGGAGAGACGACGACTTTCTTCACCTTTGCCGACACTGTGGCGGCCCAGGGTTACAAGGGCGGCACAGAATGCCATGGTTGGATGGGAATCAAGTTTCAGGCCCATCCTCGCGACGAAGACAGCCAGATCATTATCCATGTCCGGATGCGCGACACCGAAATGGCCCTGCAGCAGGAGGCACTGGGCATCGTCGGTGTGAATCTGATCTACGGCGCATTCGCTTTCAATCACGAACCGGAACAACTTGTTGATTCGTTACTTGACGGTCTTTCGACCTCAAGAATCGAAATCGACATGATCGAGTTCTCAGGTATCGCTTTCCGGCGTGTGGACAATCGGCTTATGAGCCTCAAGCTCGTGGAACTGGGTTTGAGCGGTGCCGCGATGTTTGCCGCCAACGGTTCCGTCCTGCAACCATCGGAGTTCCTCTACCGGAAACCCATTCTCGTGGAGCGAGGCAGTTTTCGCCCGGTGTGCCATGTGAATATCGACATGCTTCGTTGTGCCAGTGAAAAGTTTTCCCAGCACCCGGACGTCAAGGGGAAAGAGGTGGCGCAGATCATGGAGATCACGATGCGAAACCTCAAAGCGACTGGCGAAATTGATCGCCGTGACTTTCTGGCGCGGGCCGATGTGATCGCGGCCTGCGGCATGAATGTACTGATCTCGGACTACTCCGAATACTATCGGCTGGCTGCGTATCTCTCACAGTGTACGAAGGAGCGAATCGCCATCACGATGGGAGTCGGAAGTCTGCGTGAACTCTTTGATGAAAAGTACTACACCACCCTGGAGGGAGGCATTCTGGAATCGTTCGGCCGTCTTTTCAAGAACGATTTGAAAATCTACTGCTATCCGCTTCAGGATCAGACAACAGGTGAACTTACCACCTGCGACAACCTGGAGATCAAGCCGGAACTGCAACGACTGTATGGTTATCTGCTTGATCGCGGCGGGATCAACCATCTGAACAACTTCAGTCCGGATTGTCTGAGCATTTTCTCGCGCGACGTACTTAAGAAAATCAGCGATTGTGATCCTTCGTGGGAAGAAATGGTGCCGAAGTCTGTGGCCAATGTGATCAAGGAACGCAAGTATTTTGAATACCAGTGTGACGACGTAGTCTGCGTTGTTCAGGCATAGGTAAACACATCCAGCGCGAGGTGACTTTTCGCGACGATGTTCAAGCCCTCAACTGAAGAACGTGTCAACAATCTCATGCAAACAGCATCGCTTATGTTCTGCGACCCACAGAAAGTGACGTTGCGCGGATGCAGTCATCAATCAGAAAAGTTTTAGTTGGTGCCGTGTTCTTCGCGGTCTCCTGCATCGTAGCAGTTATCGGATACATGTCGGCCGGCTGGAGCGTGCTTGAAGCGGTCTACATGGTGACAATCACAATATTTGGAGTTGGCTATGGCGAAGTTCGGCCGATCGATGATCCGGCACTGCGAGTCTTTACGATGGGGGTCATCATCGCTGGCTGTACGTCATCAATTTACGTCATGGGTGGATTTGTGCAGATGATTGCGGAAGGGGAATTGAACCGCTTTCTGGGAGCAAGGAGAATGACGCGAGGAATTGACAAGCTATCCGGCCATATCATTGTCTGCGGGTATGGACGAGTCGGCCGCATTCTGGCTGATGAACTCAGCAGGTCAGGCCAGGAGTTTGTGGTAATTGACACGAATCAGGAACGACTCCAGGAGGCCGAGACAGCCGGACGATTTGTGATCGTCGGCGACGCCACGGAAGAGAAGATTCTGGAGTGTGCCGGCATCGCGAGAGCCAGAGTCCTCGCGTCGGTCCTGCCAGACGACACAGCGAATGTATTTATCACTCTCACAGCACGTGAGCTTAACCGTGAAATCGAAATCATAGCGCGGGGTGAATCTCCATCAACAGAAAAGAAGCTTCTGCGATCAGGCGCAACTCGTGTCGTACTTCCGGCAGCAATTGGCGCGGCGAGGATCGCCCGTCTGATCACCAAACCTTCTGCTGAGAAGATTCTGTCCGACGCCGCACAACAGGAATCTTTGACCGAGGATCTTCAACAAATCGGCCTGCAAATGACTGAACTTCGTGTTCCTGCGAACTCCGATTTCGCAGGTCGCACACTGGCAGAAATGCACTTCGGCTCGGGAATGCAATTCGTGGTTATCGCAATACGTTCGAGCGACGGAGTTGTGACGCGCGAACCCCCAGCGAACTACGCATTTCGCCCTGAAGACACGATGATCGTGCTGGCACATCGCACTACGGAATTGCGTCTGCAGGGAAGCGTAAAGAACAAGGAAATTGTCTACCGCGGTGCTCGCATATGAATATCGACGACCGTGGAAAAGAGTGGATGAACCAAACGTGCCGTGCATCCTTATGGGCCCTGTGACTGTTCGTTCCTTACTTACCGTTTTTCAGAGCCTGCAGATGCCGATGCTGCTGGCCTCAGATTTGACGGGATTTAATGATGGTATCAACATGAAAAACTTAAGCACAATCAACGTTCTCTACGACGGAAGTTCTCCGTTCTGGTCCCAGATTACCAGGCTGGTAAAGCGGTTTGACCGTGGTCAATACATCCATTTGACCAATATCGCAGATCGAAAATTTGAAGCCCGGATATACGACAAGTCGCAAAGTGAACTGACGGCCGACCTCCATGTCCAGTTGTCTGACGGGACGTGGTTGAAAGGCTCGGACGCTTTTCGAGAACTGTTTTCGAAGAGCAGACTACGACTGCTCGTTCAGTTTTCGGGCCTGCCTCTGATCCGGCAACTGTCCAACTCAGGATATGGAATCCTGATGTACTCGCTGGCGAAAATGTATCGCCCGGATCGCCAGCAATCGGACACCCCTGCTTCCGTTTTGAGGACGTTTTCGTCAGGTTCAGCAATTCGACACTGATCCGGAATTCTCGCCTTCCCGGAAACTCCGGGTCCTCATTCAAAACTGTCTCTAAGCAGCATTCAGGAGTCTCTTAAATAATGCATCCACTCGAGCCACTCAGCGCCGCAGAAGTTCAGCAAGTTGTCGCTGTTCTGACGCAGAACGACAAAGTGAATCTGACAACTCGCTTTGTTTCAATTAGTTTAAAAGAACCTGACAAACAGTTGGTGCATCAGCTTTCGTTGACGAACCCTCCCGATCGTGAAGGCTTCGCAGTCCTTTTCGACAATGCCCGGAATAGTTGCTACGAAGCGTTAGTATCTCTTACAACAAAGACGTTGATATCGTGGAAGTCTGTCCCTGATGTTCAGCCCACAATGACGATCGACGAACAGACTGAATGCGAACAGGCCGTGCTGGCATCGGCGGAATTCAAGGCAGCTCTGAAGCGACACTGTGGAACAGATAATACCAGCCTCGTGATGGTGGATATCTGGAGTGCCGGAAACTATGGAACTTCCGAAGACAGCACTCTGCGACTGGCCCGGCCACTCTGTTTTCTCAGAACCGATCCCACTGATAATGGCTATGCGCGTCCGATTGAAGGATTGAGACCGGTTGTCGATCTGAACTCAATGAAGGTGATTCGCATCGAAGAACATGGTGTTCGCGCTTTACCTCCCAACGCTGGAAATTACGCAGCCGATCGCGTTGCGGATCAGCGCAAAGACATTAAAGCACTGGAAATCACGCAGCCAGACGGGCCGAGTTTCGAGGTGGATGGTTACCAGGTTTCCTGGCAGAAATGGAGCCTTGTGATTGGCTTCAATGCTCGTGAAGGATTGACACTGCACCATCTTCGCTACAACGACGAGGGGCAGGATCGCTCGATTCTGTATCGCGCGTCACTGACCGAAATGGTCGTACCGTATGGTGACCCCGGCCCGACTCAACGGCGCAAAAATGCCTTTGATGTCGGTGAATACGGGATGGGCATGTGTGCTAACAGTCTGGAACTCGGTTGTGATTGCCTCGGGCTCATCCGGTACTTCGACGCTCATCTGTGTAACAGTCGTGGCGAACCCTTCACGATCAAAAACGCGATCTGCATGCATGAAGAAGACTTCGGGATTCTCTGGAAGCATACCGACCGGCGCCTAAATACCCCGGAAGTTCGTCGTTCGCGAAGGTTGGTAATCTCTTCTGTCTCGACGGTCGAGAACTACGAATACGGATTCTTCTGGTATCTGTATCAGGATGGCAATATCCAGTTCGAAATCAAGCTGACGGGAATCCTTTCCATGGGAGCTGTCCCAGCGGATGAGGCACCTCGATACGGAAGTCTTGTGGCACCTCAGTTGTATGCTCCCAACCATCAGCATTTCTTCAACGTACGACTGGACTTTGATCTGGATGGTACAGCGAACACGGTTCAGCAAGTGGATGTGGTGCCTGATCCCATCGGCGAGCACAATCCCTTTGAAAACGCCTTCGTCGCAAAAGCAACTCCGCTGCTGTCAGAAAAACAGGCTCGCGTAAATCTGAATCTGGAGACTGCACGAACCTGGAGGATCGTGAATCCTTCGGTGCTTAATGCTGTCGGACAACCTGTCGCGTACAAGCTCATGCCGGGAGATAATTGCTTTCCAATGGCATCAAAAGAGGCATGGTGGCGAAAACGGGCGGGTTTCGTGAATCATCACGTCTGGGTGACTCCGTACAGGGACGACGAAAACTATGCGGCGGGTGATTACCCGAACCAGAGTCGAGGCGGCGATGGACTGATCCGTTGGACAGAACAGGATCGCGCCGTTGAAAATACAGATCTTGTGTTCTGGTACACGTTTGGGCATACGCACATTCCGAGACCAGAAGATTATCCAGTGATGCCCACTGCCTACATTGGGTTTCTGCTGAAACCCAACGGATTCTTTAGCCAGAATCCCGGCAACGATGTTCCTCCATCGGCGAAGACTATGAAAAAAGACTGCTGCCATTAGTCGAACGGTCTGAAACTGCATGCGAAGACTTCGAGGGTGAAATATGGGGCCTCTCAAAATTCTCGAACCGTTTCCATTGCGAAGGGCAAATACCCGCGCTGACTGGTATGGCATACTCTGTTCGTCCCTGTGCCTGCTGCACTGCTCAGTCATCCCACTGTTGCTTTGGGTTCTTCCGGTTCTCTCTGAGACGCATTGGCTGGGACAGCCGATTTTTCACCAGTGCGCAGCTTTGGTCTGCGCGGGAATGGTCATTCAGAGCATTGTTCCTGGCTACCTGGCAAGCGGCTCTCCACGTATTGCACTTCTGGCTGGAACAGGATTGGCAATGGTTCTGACATCCGCGTTCATATTACCCGACGCATGCTGCACAATCGTGGAACCTGAATTCGTACCGCGTTCAATCCATGCGTCCGAAATCTTGCCCCGGACTTTTCCAGCAGAACTTGAATTCTGCAGCTACTTCGGAGACGTGGGCGACGGACTTCACGGTCCGCCGGATCCGAGACACCTGGTCTCACCCATGATCACAATCGACCAGTTGCAATTTGGCCTGGGAGTCACGAACATGAGACGCTGGCAGATAATTCAGCCCTGGCTGCCTCGCTGCGGTGGCCTGTTGCTCATCCTGGCGCATGGATTAAACCATCGCGTTTTGCGGCACTGTCAAACGTGCTGTTGCGGTAAGTGATCACGGACGGGGCACGATCGGCATCGGTCGAGAGATATTGAATGAATGGATTCACGATCTCCGATTCGCATTCGCTTGCAAGTCGGAGAATCTTTCCCGCATTGGTATTGGTCTATGAGAATTGTCAAGCATCTTGCTCTGTTTCGGCTGTCTGGCGATTGGTTCATTCTGGCGTTCGCAATCTGTTGTCTGCCTCACTTGCTTGAATCCACCGGTGCCGACGAGCCGGTAGAACTGGCAAACATCCCTTTCGACAAATTCATGCCCATCTAACTCACCAGCGCGGAATCCCATTCGAAGGACTCTGTTCCGCGAATTCCGCCCAGCCAATAGGCGGAGCTTGTGATCTGCACACGAATCGACGATTTCGGGGAGGCATCGACGTGGACGCCCCATATAATGGAATCCGCGTCAGCAATTGTGCCTGATGCGATCTGATCGCCGAACAGTCGATTCAGAATGGCGGATTTGTCCATCCCCGCGGAGAGCAGTCGGACGAGCAATGCACGATCCATGGCATCTTCAAAGACCGCCAGCGTCGCAGCATCCGTACTTTCGATGCTCAATGAAACTCTGAGTGCGTCTGGTGTGGGGAACTCCGATCCGTTGACGGCGTTGAGCAGACTTGCGACGTCGAACATCGTGTGATGGAATTCAAGGTCTCCAGCTTGTTCCCACAGACGTTCGTGCTGACTTTCAATGCTGTAATTTCTGATTTGACCTTCTGAGAGTTTGGTTCCAAGTTTGTAGGTCAATAGCACGGCAGCAGCCTCCGGCGGATCAAGATCCTGCAGAGCGAGCAGACACATTTCCCGGAGTTCCTCCGGTGCGATTTGAGCCGCACCAGCCACATCGAGCACCTTCAGAATGGCGACATAGTCAGCCGGATTCCAACTGCCTTGCAGTTCAGTCAGTTCTTCAAACTTTTCCACTGCAACACGGTATGTTGTCATTCTGGTTCCATTGATAGTGACGTCAAGTACTCATTTCGGCCTGCTTCGTGAGCAATACTGGCTAAGTATAGCAAAGGGGCTGCCTTCACGTTCGCTTGGGAATCCTTCTTCCCTCAATTCCTCTCAATCAAGTTCAGGCGAACTGGCGGATCGTGCGGCGACAACCACGGGGATCGTCTGGAACGTGTTAGTGTTCGTCCGATAATTGCTGCCGCTGTGCGATGACCAATCAATCTCCCCCCACGCGGAGCGACAGGAGGACGTCGGAGGCAACATTCTCCCCCAAGTGGTCAATGCCACAGGTCGGTGATAGAATTTCTCGCGACAACACACACCGCCATTCTCCCATGAATGACCGTCTGTGTGGATAACCAAATTCAACCTATAAGGTCGGTTCCATCGTCCATCACCGAAGAGGTTGTGGAGGTTATACGGTGAGCGAATTGCCGGTCGTGTCGGGTCGCGAATTGGTGGAGTCTAATGATGTTCAACTCGAAAATGAAAATGAAAATGAATAGATGTGTATCAACGCGAATTGCGGCAAACATCTGCTATGCGGTACTACTTATGGTTCTGGTTTCCAGTAGCGACGGTTTTGCCGATGAACTGGAAAAGAGCGTTTCAGACCGAGTCGTGTTCTGCGCGATGGGCGACGTCCCTTATGCGCCCGCCGAGGACATTCTGCTCCCGATCCAAATCGCCGAATTGCCACAGGATGCAGAGTTTGTAGTCCATGTCGGTGATATTAAGGGCGGCGCACCGCCTTGCGAGGAAGAGATTTATGTGAAGGTTGCCGACATGCTCAGCAAGTCTCGGCCGCCGCTTTTTATTATTCCAGGTGACAATGAATGGAACGCCTGTGTCACTCCCGACCCGGTCCAGGCCTGGAAGTACTGGCGAAAGCACTTCATGCGATTCGATCAAAGATGGCAGCATGACCTGCCTGTATTTCGGCAACTGGAGCGTGAAGAGAACTTTTCGTTTGTCAGGAACGGAGTGTTGTTTGTCGGATTGAACATTGTCGGAGGTCGGATTCATGATGCATTTGAATGGCAACAGCGGCACGGTGAATGCCTGGACTGGATTTGCCGCAATCTGGAGCAGTTTGGTAACGATGTCAGCAGTCTGGTTGTTTTCGGACATGCACATCCGGCAGCTAATCACACAGACTTTTTCGATCCGTTCAATGACGAAGCTCAGCAGTTCGGCAAACCCGTGCTCTATCTGCATGGTGATGGACATCGCTGGGTTCACGATCGTCCGTTTGCGGCGCAGAATATCCTGCGAGTACAAATCGATCAGGGAGGCATCGCACCTCCTGTGAAAATCACGGTCACAGATCATCAAGCCGACCCTTTTGTTTTTGATCGTCGAATCGAGACTCTCGTTCCGTAGCTCCCTTGCTCGAAAGTGAAAACAATGCGCACCACTTACCATTGGCTCCTTATCGTCCTGCTCAGCAACGTGACTGCGTTTGCCGATCAGCAGCAGCCCGCCGCTCCGTTTGTGCTCGGCTACACCAAACAACTCAGTTGCGTCCCCGGTGAAGAGATTTCGTTTCATCTGTCGAGCAGCAGTGACTCCGTGCGAATGGTGATCGAGCGGCAGGGAGCGACCAACGAAACGGTATTCGAGAAAAATGATGTCGTCTGTGGAACACATCCGATTCCTGATCGAGCATCGTCCCATGGATGCAACTGGCCTGCAGCATTTACGATGACGGTCCCGACCGACTGGAAAAGCGGCTACTACGTTGCCACATTGATAATGAAAGACGGCGATAAGGAAACGCGGGGCATGATGCCGTTTGTCGTCCGTTCCGGCGCGCCAGGAACCAACACGAAGATTCTGCTGCAACTATCGACCAATACTTACAATGCGTATACAAACTGGGGCGGACACAGTTTGTATTCGTATCACGATCGCGACGGATTGCAGGGGCACCGTGTTTCGTTTGATCGCCCGTTGAATTCGCAATTTGCGAACTGGGAATCTCCGTTCGTCAAATGGGCTGAGAACAATGGTTACGTGATAGACTACGCCGTGAACAGCGATCTGGAGTTTCATCCAGAGATCCTGAATCAGTACCGGTTGATCTTAAGTGTTGGCCACGACGAGTACTGGTCGGCACCGATGCGTGACAACCTGGAAAAGTATATTGCTGATGGTGGCAATGTGGCTTTCTTCAGCGGTAACACCTGTTGCTGGCAGGTTCGCAGCGAAGACGACGGTCGTTCGTTGACCTGCTGGAAACAATGGTACAACGTTGATCCGCTGTATCGCCTTGGAGATCACAAATTGCTGAGCACCTTGTGGAGTCATCATCTTGTTGAACGACCTGAGAACCAGCTCACCGGTGTTGGCTTTCTGTGGGGGGGATACCAGCGAAGCCATGAGCAGTTCATGGACGGCCCTGGATCGTTCATCGTTCATCGTCCGGAGCATTGGTTGTTTGAAGGGACGGGTCTGAAAAAGGACGATCGTTTCGGTGGCAAGGATACGATTGTCGGCTATGAATGTGACGGCTGCGAAATGACGTGGTCGGACGGACTTCCATTTCCTACGACGAACGACGGAACGCCAAAGTCTTTCACCATTCTGGGGACTTGCGAGGCGAAGTGGGCACCAGGTGACAGTTTGTGGTACGACCGATTCCCGAAGGATCGAGTCGGTGCCGCAGTGCTTGGGGTTTACACACAGGGCGGAACGGTCGTCACCGCAGGCACAACCGACTGGGCGCATGGGCTGCGCGGCGACGATCCGGCAGTGACTCGAATCACACGCAACGTTCTGGATCGACTTGGGTCGACAAGTGAAAATTCCTCTTCCCGGTAAGACTTTTTTTAACCGAAGTTCGGCAGGATCAGGGGCACGTCACGCCTGGGATCGCAGGCTGAACATTGCTGTCCGACTGGCAAGAACGCCCATCCTGCCCACGAACGAAGATTCGACGGCGGCACTCGTAGTCAATGAAACTCACACGTCTCGTCGAAACCTGTCGCCAATCGAGAGACAGGCGGCGAGAATTCGTGCATGTGCTGGAGACTAAGTTGGAAGACCGTTTCATTCTGTTCGGAGAATGGGTCTATGCCCGACACTCGATCCATTACCGCAAACTGACTCATTACTTCTTCGAATTCGACATCTACGACAAGCAGACGGAATCGTTTCTCGATCTGGAACAGCGACTCGTGTTACTCGACGGAACAGGGATTCAGACCGTGCCGGTAATTCACACTGGTACGCTGACTCGTGACGATCTGGAAGAATTGATTGGGACATCGAGCTTTGACAGTCACTTTGAGAATCCGATCAACAAACGACCTGACAATCTCATGGAAGGTCTCTACCTGCGAACTGAAGCGGATGGTGTTGTGACGGGACGAGCCAAGTTCGTTCGCCCTGAATTCGTGGAAAAGATCAAACAAAGCACACACTGGCAGCATCAGCAATTGGTGGCCAATGCCTTGGCAGACGATGTGGATATTTGGTCATGAAGAAGTGGGAACAATTAAAACAGGCTTCGCTGGATGACATTCGTGGGGAACTCGATGTGGAACCAACCGAGAATCAGGGGCAGGTGGCGCAACTTGCCAGAGAACGCTGTCGTGAATTTCTCCGTGCTGGTACTTCCTTCGCCTTCAGCTCTACTGTTTCACTTTAAACCTGCGGTGAAAACAGGCCGAGGTCGCGGACCGGGTCGGCAAGCTTTTCTTTCGAAATCGCGTGACTCTCCAGTTTAGCCATACAAGGGCCGACTTGCACGGGCAGTAAGTAGTCTTCTGAAAACCTGCGAATTGACCGCCGGGTAGCGAAATACTACCATCATGAAATGAGTCAGCCTGTGAAGCTATCTGATGATCTTGTGACGGACGCTCGCACCACAGCGGCGGCGGCTCAGCGTTCGATTGCCGGGCAGATTGAGGATTGGGCAAAGCTGGGTCGGGCGGTCGAGTTGCTGTTGCGAGGTGATCGGCTGATGGCGATCACGATGCACTGCTGCGTTACCTACAGCCGCAGAACGATATTCCTCTGGTATGCGACACGGGGATTCCTGTGGTTGAAGCACTGCCGACGAAGAACTGGGTCTGTTTCTATCTGGCCAGAACGCTCGGCAATCTCGCTCAACCACATTCAACCGATGCGTTGCTGACCATCCTGCAGCAAGAACCATCCGAAGCCGCATCAGGACGCCGCGACCCGCTCGGTGTGGGCGTGCTGTTCCTGCACAACGAATTGACACCCTGCTGGCGTGCCGCCGTGGCGTGGGCCTTGGGGCAGATTGGTGATGATCGCCCCGTCCCGGTATTGCTCAGCATCGTGGCCGATCTTAACAATGCCACCGATACCCGCCATGCCGCCGCCGAAGCCCTGGGACAACTTGCCGATCCGTCCAGCCTGACCGCGATCCGCTCGCTGGCGAACGACTACCCGGAAATCTCGACGCGCAATACGCTGCTGCGCCTGTGTGACAGAATTGAAAATCGCCCAAATGAGATGCTGTAGTTTAAAGAGTGGTGTCTGGACCAGACCCTTTTGATTTATTTTCGACACATACTGCAATCCTTTACGGACACTACGGAGGAAACCCCAAATGACGGCTGGTACGCGGACGACGTTCCGTTTTGTCTCGGGCGTTAAACAACATCTCTTCGCCCCATGTCGGGTTGCCCGACATGAGCGCACGATTTGAAATTAGAAGACGTGCCTGGAACCCCCGGCTCCGCTCGTCAGCTTGTCCGGAATGCGCTTGGCGCAAGCTTCGTCCGCAACCGAAGTTCGCCATTGCAAATCGCTCTCCATCCGACCCCGCGTCGGTGGGAGCAAGACTGATCAGCTACAACAAAAAAACGTCACGCAAACAGTTCGCTCGCTGGAATTACCGACCCTGGTGCAAACAAAGGTGCTGGAGGAGAATCGATCCCGTACTCGCTGCACTCGCGATACAGTCCATCCGACGGGCTGAGATAGACCGCAATCGATTTGCTGCCGGGCAATGCGATCCAGTACTCTGGCACACCTGCGGCGGCATAGATCTCGGCTTTCTGCCGATCCACGGCTTCGCTATTCAAGGCCACTTCGATGACAAGCCTCGCGGACGACGGATGATGCGAACGGTACTCGTTCAAATCCCCTGTAACAACTGCGAGATCGGGTTCCGGTTCGGAGTCACTCAAGGTAAGCGGCTGCTCAGAACGGATGTGCAAGCTGCGATCGACGATCGTTCCCAGCCATGCCTGCAGGAAAGCGACCATCCAGGTATGCAGCGGTGACTTCCGCATTTTTTCCACCAGGATTCCGGATAACAATTCAGTTTTTTCAGGAATGACGCCCATTTCATAGAGTCGATGATACTGAGCCGGCGTCAAACGAACCGCCGCCGCTCGCACTTCCGGAACATCCAACACGTTTGACATCGGGAAACCTTTCGTTTTTCGAGGACTGTTCACGATTATAGCAACATAACGAATCGACGGAGTCTTTGTCGAACTGTCATTTCCTGCTACTCACTAATAGTCGTCACGTACCATGTCGAACAAGCCGACATGAGGTAAAGTGCATCAAAGGACCCCTGCTGGCTTACCCAGCAAGACCCAACGTTTTGCAGTTAGCGTCATCGATCCCGAACATTGCCTCCATCGCTCGCGCCAATGGAATGACTCTGGCGACTAACAATGTTGCCGAGTTCGCACGTGTCTCGGGGCTTCTTGTTGAGGACTGAAAGCAAGGCGATTGACAGTCGATCTTCTGTCAATGTTTTCGCTCAAGCAAAAAAGCTGCGATGTGTGAATGATGAATTTAGCAAGTGCGCGCACCGATAGCGCGACCGAAGTTTCGGTTTGAAAAAAATGGAACGGGGAAAAGAAGCGGTGAGGACGTGTGGCTCATCTCTGACGGATGGATGAGTTGTTCTCGCCAACCTGGTTTACGAAGGGCGGCCTGAAGGCGCAATCGGCACTGGCACTGAGCCAGCGTGAAAGACGCGCAGGGCCCTGAGCTGCTGTATTCAACGTTCAACTCTCGACAGAGCGCCATACTTTTT
>Ga0335397_10002112_pt1 | contig 27013 bp, 20 predicted proteins | sample MAT04_FD_205740 | JGI IMG/M metagenome (GOLD analysis project Ga0335397, IMG submission 205740) | Freshwater microbial communities from Lake Fryxell liftoff mats and glacier meltwater in Antarctica - MAT-04 (spades assembly) (version 2) ... | reverse complement strand
CGAACCTCGTGAGCTCGATCTCCTGCAACCACTTGGTGGCCGAGACGTAGCCGTAGAGGCCGGCCACGATGAGCCGGGCCGGGAACCCGTGCTCGAGCGGCAGCGGCTCGCCGTTCATGGCCACGGCTACCAGGGCGTCGCGGCCGTCGAGGGCGGCGACCGGGAAGCCGCACGTGTAGCCGTCGACCGAGCGACCGACGATCTGGTCGGCAGACGGGTCGATGCCGGCCTCGGCCAGCAGGTCGTCGAGGCGCACCCCCAGCCACCGGGCCGTGCCGAGCAGCTTGCCGCCTACCTCGTTCGAGACGCAGCTGAGGGTGATGTCGGCCTCGACCAGTTCCCGACCCGTGAGGTCGGCGAAGCTCAGCTCGAGTGGCGCGGCCACCAGGCCGGTGACGCGCAGCGCCCAGTCGTCGATGGGTACCTGCGGCACCGACACGGCCGTGTCGATCCGGTAGAAGTCGCGGTTGGGCGTGAAGAACGGGCTGACCCCGTCGACGTCGACCGCCACCGCGGCGGGGGCCGGGGCCAGAGGATTGCGGGCCGTGGCCAGCACCACCTTGGCCCGCGATGCCGCCGCACCGGCGCCGCGCTTGATGGTTCGCCCGACGGAGCCGAGCACCACGGCACCGGCGGCGCCGATGCCGACGGCAGCCAGGAAGCGTCGCCGGTCGCTCGGGACGAGCTGGGCGATCGACGCGGTCGACGTCACCGGGACCGGCTCGGCGGACGATGGCTCGGCGGCCGGTCGGACGGCGATCCGGTGCAGCACGTAGAGCGCGACCCCGGCGGCTGCGGCCCCGGCGATGCTGGGGAGCACGGCCGCGAACGGCGCCTGGCGAGGTGTGGATTGCGACGCATAGGCGCCGGCCACGCCGAACAGGGCGATCCCCAGCAGCGACAGCGGCCAACGCCGGCTGAGGGCCAGGATCCCCAGCACCGCCGCGTACACGGCGAGGATGGAGGCGATGCCCACCAACAGCGCCACCTTGTCGTTCGTGCCGAACTGGTCGATGGCGAACTCCTTGACCGGTCGAGGAACGCCGTCGATCACCCGGTCGGCCACGTCGAGCACGGGAGATTGGAAGCTCGATGCGAACGTGGCCACCACCTCGGCCACGGCCAGGCCGATGGCGGCGGCGACGATCCCGGCGAGGGACCCGAACAGGTTGCGGGACAGGCGGGAGGACGAACGAGTTGGCATGGCGGCGGTTCGTCGCCGTGGCTCGATCGGATTGTTCGCCCCGCCCAATCCGGCGTCCCCGTGGCTCCGAACAAGGGTCATGACCGTCGCCCCCAGCCCTCCCCACCGTGCCGTGAGAGGTGTGCCGTGGCGTTGCGCCTGACTCGATTGCGAGCCGAGGGCAGCGGCGACGGCCCGACCCCGGTGGATCCGCTCGCCGCTCTGCTCCATCGCGCCGGGCGCGGGGACGACGTGGCCTTCGCCGAGCTGTACGACGAGCTGGCCGGCCTCGTGCACGGCGTGGTCACCAAGGTCGTGCGGGATCCGTCGCAGTCCGAAGAGGTCACGCAAGAGGTGTTCGTGGAGCTGTGGCGTCTTTCGGCCCGCTTCGACGGGACCCGCGGCTCGGTCCGCTCGTGGGCGGCCACCATCGCCCACCGCCGGGCCGTCGATCGCGTGCGCTCCGAGCAGGCGGCGCGGGACCGCCTCGATCGCGAGGGCACCCGGCGCGTCATGGAGTTCGACTCGGTGGCCGAGGAGGTCGGCGCCTCGCTCGAAGGCGCTCGGGTGCGTCGAGCGCTGCAACGGTTGACCGACATGCAACGCCAGGCCGTGGAGCTGGCGTGGTTCGGGGGACACAGCTACCGCGAGGTGGCCGTGTTGCTCGGCGTTCCCGAGGGCACGGTGAAGACGAGGATCCGCGACGGCATGATCCGCCTGCGCGATGAACTGGGAGCGGCGTGATGAACGAGATCGAGATCCACCAGCTGGCGGCGGCCTATGCCCTCGACGCCGTCGACGACGACGAGCGGGCCGCCTTCGAGGCCCACTATCCGACGTGCGACGAGTGCCGCGTCGAGGTGCGCGAGTTCCGCGAGGTGCTGGCCGACGTGGGCCATGCCCAGACCGTCGCTCCCCCGGCGGACGTGAAGTCGAACGTCATGGCCGAGATCGCCCGCACCCGGCAGCTGTCGCCCGTGCTGCCCACCTCGGTGGTCGACCTGGCCGAGCGCCGGCGCCGGCGGACCCGAGTGGCCGCCACCTTTCTGGCTGCGGCGGCCGTGGTCGTGGTGTTGACCGTGAGCGTCGGCGCGCTCGTGGGCCCGGGCGCCGACGACGACGGGTTCGGCGGCGAGGTGGCAGGCGTGCTGTCGCAGCCCGATGTCACCGTCGCCGCGCTGGAAGGCGTCGACGGCTCGACCGTCTCGCTCACATGGTCGGAGCAGGCCGGCGAGGTGGCGGTCGTCGCCGACGGGCTCGCTGATCCCGGCGAGGGCATGGCCTACGAGCTCTGGCTCATCGACGACCGCGGCCCGCAGCCGATGGGTCTGCTGGACCGAGCGGCCGACCGCCAGGTCCGACGGGTCCTGCCCCTCGACGGTGCGCCGGCGGCATGGGCCGTGACCGTCGAACCGGCGACGGGCTCGGCTGCTCCCACGGGAGAGATCCTCTACACGGCCGAGGTGTCGTAGGCGAGGTGTGACGTCGGCCACCGCGCGGTCGACAGCGGACTGGACTTGACGGCGACGGCGCACACCGCTTGACTCTGCGCCGTCCGAGCCATCTTTCACACCGCTGAAACAATGACTGTCGACCTCACGAAATCCGAGCGCGAGACGCTGAAGGCCATCTACCGCCACTCCAAGGGTGGCGTCGAGGCCCACACCGGCGTGCTCGCCGAGACGCTCGGGGTGAGCCCGGGGACGGTCACGGCCACGGTCAAGCGCCTCGCTGATCGCGGCCTGATCGACCATCGGCCCTACCACGGCGTGTCGTTCACCGAGTCGGGCCGGACCGAGTCGGTGGCCCTGATCCGTCGGCACCGCATCGTCGAGCGCTTCTTGTCCGACATGCTCGGCTACGCCTGGAACGAGGCCGACGCCTTGGCCCCGTCGTTCGAGCACGACCTTCCCGACGAGGTGGTCGAGCGCCTGTACGTCGCCCTGAGCCGTCCCGAGACCTGCCCGCACGGCTTCCCCATCCCGCAACTCGGCCAAGCCGAGCTCCCCGAGCTACCGAGGCTGTACGACCTCGAACCCGGCGACGAGGCCGAGGTGGCCGTGCCCGGCTCCACCGACCCCGAGGTCATCGGGTTCCTCGAGACCCTCGGCGTCGTGCCCGACGTGCACGTCGAGGTCCGCGAGAAGCATCCGTTCGATGGCCCCGTCGTCGTGCGGGTCGGGGGCTACGAGCGCACGCTCGGCGAGAAGGTCGCCCGGCTCGTACACGTCCGCCACGTCGTCCGCAAGGGCGCCGCATGAGGAGGCGAGCCGACCCAGGTGACGGGCCCTGTCGAGCGAAGCGAGACCAGATCTCGAGCGTCGACCGGGCTGCTGTCCGCTCCCGAGCTCACTTAACTTCCAATTCAGCAACGAAGGGACCACTGCAATGACACCAGTCCTCGCCGAGGGCGGCTACCAGGTCTTCGAGTTGGGGAGCACCGAATGGGCGCTCCTCATCTTCGCCGCCGTGGTCGGCACCCTGGCTCTGCTCGTCGGGTACTCCCAGATCCGCTTCGTGCTGTCGAAGGACGCCGGCACCGAGAAGATGCAGGAGATCGCCGGCGCCATCCAAGAAGGCGCCGCCGCCTACCTGAAGCGCCAGTTCCGGACCATCGGGATGATCGTCATCCCGCTGGCCGTCGTCGTGTTCATCACCTCGACCGAGGTGATCAAGCCCGCCGAACTGCTCGGTGTGGTCATCGGGGACAACGGTGCGGCTGCCGCCATCCAGGCGCCGCAGGTGGCGCTGAGCAAGGTGGAGTCTGGGCTGTTCCGCACCTTGGCGTTCCTCGTCGGTGCCGTGTTCTCGGCCGCCATCGGCTTCATGGGCATGTGGATCGCCGTGCGTGGCAACGTCCGCACCGCCTCCGCCGCTCGTGACAAGGACTTCGGCGCGTCGCTGCTCGTGGCCTTCCGCACCGGTTCGGTGGCTGGTCTGTTCACCGCCGGCCTCGGCCTTCTCGGTGCCTCGGCCATCATCATGATCTTCCAGAACTCGGCGTCGGTGATCCTCGTGGGCTTCGGCTTCGGCGGCTCCCTGCTCGCCCTGTTCCTGCGCGTCGGCGGCGGCATCTTCACCAAAGCGGCCGACGTCGGCGCCGACCTGGTGGGCAAGGTCGAGGCCGGCATCCCCGAAGACGACCCCCGCAACCCCGCCACCATCGCCGACAACGTGGGCGACAACGTGGGCGACTGCGCTGGCATGGCCTCGGATCTCTTCGAGTCCTACGCCGTGGTCCTCGTGGCCTCCATCATCCTCGGCGTCTCGGCCTTCGGCGCCATCGGCGCCAGCCCCGAAGACGCGGCCAAGGGCCTCGTGTTCCCCGTGGCCCTCATGGCCATCGGCCTCCTCGCCTCCATGGTCGGCATCTTCTCGGTCAAGGCCAAGCCGGGCGAGATCGACGCCCTCAAGCCCATCAACCGGGGCATCTACCTGGCCCAGGCCCTGGCCATCGTGGGTGCCGCCGTCGTGGCCTTCGGCTACGTGGGCGACATCGAGGGCTCGAACATCTCCAACGTCGGGGCCCGTCTCTTCGGTGCCATCGTGGCCGGCGTGGCTCTCGGCTTCACGGCCTCGAAGATCACCGAGTACTTCACCTCCACCAAGACCAAGCCTGTGCGTGACATCGCCATCTCGGCTCGCACCGGACCGGCCACCGTGGTCCTGTCGGGCCTCTCGTCGGGCATGGAATCGGCCGTCTGGGCCTGCATCGCCATCTGCGGCGCCATCGGCGTGGCCATCGCCCTGGGCGCCGGCGACACCGCTTTCTCCTTCTACCTGGTGGCCCTCGCCGGCATCGGGATGCTGGCCACCACCGGCATCATCGTGGCTGAGGACACCTTCGGCCCGGTGGCCGACAACGCCGCCGGCATCGCCGAGATGGCCGGGGAGTTCGAGGGCGAGGCCGAGACGATCATGGTCGGCCTCGACGCCGTCGGGAACACGACCAAGGCCGTCACCAAGGGCTTCGCCATCGGCTCGGCCGTGATCGCCGCCGTGGCCCTGTTCGCCTCGTTCATCGAGACGGTGGCCAACGAGAGTGATCCGCTGTTCGCTCAACTGTCGGGCGATGTCGACGCCTTCGACCTCGTGCCCATCAACGTGGCCGATCCGAAGACGTTCATCGGACTGATCCTCGGCGGCACGGTGGCCTTCCTGTTCTCCTCGCTGGCCATCCTGGCCGTGGGCCGCACCGCTGGCATCGTCGTGGAAGAGGTCCGCCGCCAGTTCCGGGAGAAGCCCGGGATCATGGACTACACCGAGCGCCCGGACTACGGCCCGGTCATCGACATCTGCACCACGGCGTCCCTGCGCGAGCTGGCCACCCCGGCCCTGCTCGCCGTGCTCATGCCCATCGTGGTGGGCTTCGGCCTGGGCTACGAAGCCCTCGGCGCCTTCCTGGCCTCGGGCATCGTGGTGGCGGCCCTCATGGCCAACTTCCAGTCCAACGCCGGTGGTGCCTGGGACAACGCCAAGAAGTACATCGAGGACGGCGCCGAGGGCGGCAAAGGCTCCGACGCCCACAAGGCCGCCGTCATCGGCGACACCGTCGGCGACCCGTTCAAGGACACGTCGGGCCCGGCTCTCAACCCGCTGATGAAGGTGATGAACCTCATCTCGCTGCTGGTGCTGCCGGCCGTGGTGGCCCTCAACGACGACAACTCGTCGGTGCGCTACGTCGTGGCCTTCGTCGGTGTGGTCATCCTGCTGGGTGCCATCACGTACTCGAAGAAGCAGCCGTCGGCCATCCAGGCGGCGACGCCCACCGTCGACGCCTGACCCAGACCGTCGCCCGACCCCCCACTCCCGTTCCGGTGCGGACGGATAGGCGTAGCGCCCATCCGTCCGCACCGGTTCGTCTGGAGGGTGGGCGTGGCGGGCGTGATGTGGGCAGACTGGTCGGCCATGAGCCCCGCACTGACCGTTCCCACCCTCGACGCCGACCCGTGGCGGCTCCGTCCGTTCGGGCCCCACGACCTGGGGCTCGTCGAGCAGGCCTCCGCTGACCACCACATCCCGTTGATCACGTCGATCCCGTCGGTGTGGACGCCCGAGGCGGGGGAGCGCTACCTCGACCGCCAGGCCGACCGGGCCCGCTCGGGCGAGGGGTGGTCGTTCGTGATCGACGATGGCCGTCCGGGCGACGACGCAAAGGACGGCATCGGCTCCATCGGCCTGTGGCGGCGCGACATCGAGTTCGGGCGGGCGTCGATCGGCTACTGGGTGATCGAGCCGGCCCGCCGGCGGGGTGCCATCACCAGTTCCCTCAAGGCGCTGAGCCGGTGGGCACTGACCGAGGAGCTGGGCATCGAGCGGGTCGAGGTCCACATCGAGCCGTGGAACGAGCCGTCGCTGCGGGCCGCCGCCGCCGCCGGGTTCCAGCGCGAGGGTGTGCTGCGGAGCTGGCTCAAGGTGGGCAACGGCCGCAAGAACCTCGAGGTCTGGTCGCTCCTGCCGAGCGACCTCGCGGCCGCCGGCTGACGCCTCACGACCGAGCGCGGCGGTGGCCGCTCCCGAAGGAGCGGCCACCGGTCGCAACTCGTGCTGCGTTGCGCAGCGGGTGTGACTCAGCTCTTGTACTTGGCCAGGGCCAGGGCGACGTCCTCGTCGCTGTAGCTGTCCGAGCTCGAGGTGAGGTCGTGGTAGGCGGGGACACCCATCTCGGGCAGGTCGAGACCGACCATCTCGTCTTCCGCCGAGGACCGGATGCCACCCTTGGTGAGGGCGTTCTGGATCTTGAAGAAGGCGAAGGACATGCCGCCGCCGGCCACGAGGATGGCCGCCACGCCGACGAGCTGCGAGACGAACTGCCCCGCATCGCCGGAGATGAGGCCACCGACGCCGGCGACGTCCGAGCCGTTCCAGCCGGCGCCGTACTCGCCGTTGGCGAAGATGCCGACGGCGAGGACACCGAAGATGCCGTTGACGCCGTGGACCGAGATGGCGCCCACGGGATCGTCCAGCTTCAGCTTCCGCTCCACGAAGAACACCGACTCGACGACGAGGACGCCGGCGATGAGGCCGATGACCGCAGCCGCCCACGGCTCCACGAACGCACACGGTGCGGTGATGGCCACGAGGCCGGCGAGCATGCCGTTGGCCATCATGGCCGGATCAGGCTTGCCCGTCCGCAGCGTGATGTAGAAGATCGTGGCGAAGGCCCCGAACGCTGCGGCGATGCCGGTGTTGGCAGCCACCACGGCGAACTGGATGTCGGTCGCCGCGAAGGTGGAGGCGGCGTTGAAGCCGAACCAGCCGAACAGCAGGATGAAGGTGCCCAACATGGCGATCGGGATGTTGTGGCCGAACAACGCGCGGGGCTTGCCGTCCTTGCCGAACTTCCCGATGCGGGGGCCGAGGACGATGGCGCCCGAGATGGCGGCGACACCACCCATGGCATGCACGATGCCGGAGCCGGCGAAATCGACGTAGCCGGCACCCCAGCCCATGCTCGAGCCGAGCTTGGCGAGCCAGCCGCCGCCCCAGGTCCAGGCGGCGAACACCGGGTAGTAGAAGGCACCGCAGAACAGGCCCCAGACGATGAACGACTTCCACTTCCAGCGCTCGGCCATGGAGCCGGTCGGGATGGTGGCCGTGGTGTCCATGAAGGCGACCATGTAGAGGAAGAAGCCCATGACCGCAGCGATGTACGCACCGTTGGTGGCCATGTCCATGCTCGACAGCCCGTTGAGGGCGATGAGCTTCGTCGGGTTCCACAGGAAGACCCAGTCGCCGGAGCCGATGAGTGCTCCGCCGCCGCCGACCGACTCGGTGAAGCCGTAGTCGAAGCCGTCGAGGGCGTAGCTGTAGCCACCGAAGGCGAAGCCGAAGCCGATGACGAAGAAGCCCACGAAGCCGAGGGCGAAGACGCCGAAGTTCGTGCTGACCACGTGGGCGGCGTGCTTGGCCCGGCAGAAGCCGGTCTCGACCATGGCGAAGCCGGCTTGCATGAAGATCACGAGGGCGGCGCCGATGATGATCCAAAGCAGGTTGACGTTTTGACCGAGGGTGGTGACCGGATCGGGCTCGACCACCTCTTCCGCGGTGGTCACGGCTTCTTGGGCCAGAGCCGGAGCGGCGAAGGCCACGGTGACGGCGGCGATGGCGAGGCCACCGATGAGCAGCTTCTTGCGCATGCTGCGACTGCCCTCCTTGGGAGTGGGGGAACAGGCGTCGCCGACGGCGAGCCCGGGGGTGGTGGGGGAGAGGCTCATCAAATGGCCTCCACGTCTCGTTCGCCGGTGCGGACGCGCCACACGGCACCGACGGGGGTGACCCAGATCTTGCCGTCGCCGATCTTGCCGGTCTTGGAGGCCTGGACGATGGCCTCGGCCACCTTGTCGGACTCGTCGGCCGGGCAGAGGACCTCGACCTTGATCTTGGGAAGGAAGTCAATGGTGTACTCAGCACCGCGATAGGTCTCCGTGTGGCCACCTTGGCGACCGACGCCCTTCACCTCATCGACGGTCATGCCGGTGATGCCGATGGCACGCAGTGCTTCCTTCACCTCCTCCAACCGGTGCGGCTTGATGACCGCTGTCACCAGATGGACCATTGGTTCCTCCTTGGGATCGTTTCGGGTCGAGCCGGTCGAACGGCGTGGTTGCGCGTTCGCCCGACGACAACGGCCATGCAACTCGGTAGGCGTTGCGCGACGGTTCCCGGAGAGTGAACCGTTCGTGTGCGGTTCCTGACGTCAATCTGACGTACCGGGATACCGAACCTGACGCCAACCTTCCTCGTGGGTGTCGGCCCGCCGGGGTCCTCGTCGCCGTCCGGTACAGTCGGCGGCGCTCATGGCCGCATGGGCACGAGGGGCTGTAGCTCAGTTGGCAGAGCGGCGGCTTTGCAAGCCGTAGGTCGTGGGTTCGATTCCCATCAGCTCCACTCGATTCCTCATCGTTCGGCCGACCGGCCGACCACCCGACGCAGTCGCCCGAGCGGGGTCGGCCAGGTGCCGGGCGCGGGGTGGAGAGAGGCCCGGCGGAGCATGGCCCGCTCGGCCGACGTGCGGAGCTCGAGGTAGGTGGCCACCGGCTCGAGCACGCCCAACGGTTCTTCCGGCCGTTCGATTCGCAGCCACGCCCGATCGCGCCACGACGAAGAGGAGCGCCTCGCCCAGCGATCGACGGCATCGCCGAGGAGCAGCACGCCCACATCGCGCACGCTCAATGCCCGCCGCCAACCGAGCACGGTGAGGTGCAGTGCCACGTGCACCAGCGTGGCCTCGACGTCGAGGGTGTCGATGGCGGCATCGCCCAGCGCCACGGTGCGGCCGGGGCGCCACAGGTCTTCGGGCCGCACCCGCACCCCGAACGGACCCCACACCAGCAGCCGGTGCAGGTCGATCTCGGGGCCGCGGGCGACGGCCACGGTGGTGCCCTTGCCGACCACGGTGGCGTAGCCCGGCGCCGGGTCGTTCTCGAGCAGACCTGCGCCTCGCGCCCGGAGCTCGCCGACGGCGGTGGTCAGGTCGTAGCCGCGCACGAGCAGGTCGAGGTCGCCGGGTGGTCGGTGCTGGGGGTCGGGGTGGTCGAGGTGGGCGAGGGCGACGCCCTTGAGCACCCGGGTGGGCACACCGGCCTCGGCCAGCCAACCGACCACGGTCACGAGCTCGGCCTCGTGGGCCATGCGTCGACGCGTCAGGTCGACCTCGAGGGCGGCCGCGTCGGCTCGGCCCGCATCGTCGGTGAGGATCACCCCGGTCACCGCGGCGCTGACCAGCAGGCCGTCGAGCCGGTGCTGCTCGCAGTCGGCTCGGAGGCGGGTCCAGTCGCTCCCCACCACGCGGATCGGGAGGGGACGAGGTACGCCGGACAACCCGTGGACCAGCACGGCACGCGTCGGGGCATCCAGATCGAACTGCCACGCCGGCGGTCGCGCCATGGTCGCAGTCTGCCACCACGTCAAGTTCGGAGCGGGTGCCCGGAGCGCGGCCGGGGCGGTACCGTCCTGGCCGTGGAGCATGACCAGGCCGAGGACGAGCGAGGCGACGATCCGCCCTGCGTGGGCTGCGGCGACAAGACGGGGGCGATGCCCCACGAGATCGACGACGCCGCCTTGCCCCCGCTGCCGGCCGATGCCGTGCTGCGCGTGCCCGCCGACGTGCAGCTGGCCGTGGTGGGCGCCGAACTGGTCGCCCACCGTCCGGCCACCGGGATGACCAACGTGTGCAACACCAGTGCGGCCATGGTGCTCACCTCGTTCGACGGAGTCCTGACCCTGGCCGACGTGGTCGATGCGCTCCAGGTCGAGGTCGGGCCCTCGGTGGACGTGGCCGCCGACGTCGCTCGGATCGCAGCACGCCTCACCGCGGTCGGTGCCCTCGAGTTCGTGAACCCGCCCGGCGGGGTGTTCTCGGTCGAGACGACGCCGGAGCCCGTGGTCGAGCTCGAGCAGCCGCCGGCGGTGGTCGGCACGTGGCGGGTGGGCACCAACGTGGCCGCAGTGGCGGCTCCCGACGAGGTGGCGAGCGAGCTGCACGCCCGCCTCGCCCACCTCGAGCCCGTGGTCGCCGACGAGGTGTCGGGGGTGGTGGTGCGAGTCTTCGAGGCCGGGGAGGCCGGCGAGTGGCACCTCCGAGCCGGCGGTGAGCCGGTGTTGCGCACCCTCGGCATCGGCGGCGCCATCGAGGAGACGCTTCGGGCGCTCAACCGAGTGGCCGCGGTCGACGCCGACGGCCACATCCTGCTGCACGCGGCGTCGGCGTCCCGCCACGGCCGATGCGTGGCCGTGGCCGGCACGAGCGGTCAGGGCAAGACCACGCTGGTCGGCGCGCTCGTCCGGGCCGGGTTCGACTTCGTCAGCGACGAGGTGGTCGTGATCGACCCGACCACGCGAGCGGTCACGCCGTACTTGCGGCCCCTCGACCTCGACGACGACGCCCGCCATCGACTCGGCCTCGTCGATGAGGTCGACGACGTCGTCCCCGGCCTGGTGGACCCGACTCGTCTCGGGTCGTTGGCCGGCGAGCCGCCGGTGCTGGGGCTGCTCGTGCTGTTGGGAGCGGAGACCTCGCTGGCCACTGACGTCGATCCGCTGGTGGCCGACCTGCTCGACCTGCTCCCGCAGGTGTTCCCGGCATCCTTCGGTCGGCCGGACGCGCTCGACCGCCTGCTCGACCTCGTCGGCGACGTGCGCGTGCTCCGCCTCGATCGCGGACCGCTGCGCGGCGCGGTGGCCGCCGTCGAGCACCTCTTGGGCTAGCCCCGACGGCAGGTGGTCGAGGGTCGGCCGACGTCGCGTGGGCCGTCCGACCTGCGCTTCGTCAGGGGCGGATCAAGTTTTGGTCTCTGTGGTGTTTCGGGGCCGAAAAATGGTTCGAACGGCCTGTCAGAAATGGTCCGACCGGCCCGTGGATCATCCATCTGCAGTACGTACTCTGCAGGAGCGCACCCCGCCGGCGAGCGGGGAGCGCAGGACCGGGCGACGAGGTGGAGGGCAAGACGTGTTCGCAGTGGGCGATCGAGGACGAGCAGCACGAGTCGACTCGACGACGCCGCTCGGACGGCTCGAGCAGGCGGCGGCACGCACCGCCGGCATGTCGCACGCGGTGCTCGTGCTGAGCGCCACCGAGGCGCGCGACGTCCGGGCCCGAGTGGGCACCACGGACGACGCTGGGATGGCCACCGTGGAGTTGCGTGGCGGCACCTTGGTCGCCGCCGCCATCGCCGCCGACGAGGGTAACGCCGTCAAGATCCGCCTGGTGCTCGACGACCTTCGCCTCGACGAGGTCGACCTGCGTGACGCTCGGGCTCGCTGGGCCGCCGCGCTCGAAGCCGAGGCGAGCCGGCTCGACGGCTTGCACCTCGACGTGGTCCCCGACGACGTGGGTGCGGCGAGATGACCATCACCGATGCCGACCTGCTCGGCAACGACCGCATCACGATCGTGTTCGACGTTGATCGGGACACGGTCGCCGACGGCGTCACCAACTGGCAGGTGGCAGCCAAGCGGGCCATCGACGTGGCCTTCAGCGCCGTGATCCTGCTCGTGCTCCTGCCCGTGTTCGCCGTGCTCGCGGTGGCCGTCGTGCTCACCAGCGGTCGTCCCATCCTCTTCACCCAGACGCGCGTCGGTCAGCACGGCCGTCACTTCCGCATGTGCAAGTTCCGCACGATGGTGCCCGACGCCGAGGCCCGCCTGGCCGAGCTGGCCGAGCACAACGAGCGCACCGGCCCGCTGTTCAAGCTCGATCGCGATCCCCGGGTGACGCCCGTCGGCCGCTTCCTGCGCAAGTCGAGCCTCGATGAGCTGCCCCAGCTCTGGAACGTGCTCGTGGGCCAGATGAGCCTCGTCGGCCCGCGTCCGGCACTGCCCGAGGAGCGCGACCAGTTCTCGCCCGCGCTGCTCGAGCGTGAGACCGTGCCCGCCGGGCTGACCGGGCTCTGGCAGGTCGACGGCCGCACCAGCGCAGACTTCGGCAAGTACACCGAGCTCGACCTCCGCTACGTGCACACCTGGAGCCTGGGTCTCGACCTCCGCCTCATCGCCCGGACGCCGTTCGTACTGGTGGCCCACGCCTTGGGTCGGGATTCGGTCTTCGGCCGCCGCGCCGCCGCCTGAGCTCCCACGGTCCTCGGCCACGATGCACCCGAAGAGGTGCGTCGACCTGGCCCGGCGTGACCGGTGGGAGGCGGTGGCGTGGGAGACGATCTATCGCGACCTGCTCGCTCGTCCCCGGCGCGGTTGGCGAGCCACGCGTCGCCACGCTGCGGCTACCCGTCCGGCCACCAGGTCGGGGGTCAGGGAGCGCACCCGGGTGCGGCCGGCGTCACCCAGCCGGGCCCGGCGAGCCGGGTCGACGATCAGTGCCTGCAGGGCGGCGGCCAGCGCTCCGGGGTCGTCGGGGGTGACGAGCAGGCCGTCGGCGTCTGAGGTGATGATCTCGGCCGGACCGCCGGCATCGGAGGCGATCACCGCGCATCCGGCGGCCATGCCCTCGATCACCACCTGGCCGAACGGCTCGGGGAGCACCGAGCAGTGGACCACGATGTCCACGTCGGCGAGCAGCCCCGGGATGTCGTCGACGAAGCCGGGGAGCGACACCGTGCGCTCGAGATCGAGCGCCGTCACCGTGGCGCGGAGGGACTCGGCGTAGTCGTCCTCCCCGAACATTGCGGTGCCGACGATCGAGACGTGGACGCCGGCGAGCACGTCGCCGTCCAGCAGGGCGAGGGCGGCCAGCAGCACGTGTTGGCCCTTCCACGGCGCCAGCCGACCGACCATGGCGATCCGGCACACCCCGTCACCGAGCTCGGCCCGCCACACGGCGGCGCTGGGCACGTCGTCGCCCGCCGGCTCGACGGCGTCGTGGACGACGACGACCGGGTGGGCTCGTGATGCGGTGCCCAGCGTGGCGGCGGTGGCCGACGAGTTGGCCACGACGACGTCGGCCACGGCGCGCACGAGCGAGCGCACCACGGGCACGGCAACGGCCGGGAGGTCATCGTCGGAGATGCGGTCGCGCAGGTGGACCACGACCGGACGTCGAGCCAGGCGCCCGGCCAGGCCGCCATACAACGCCGCCTTCAGCGAGTTCGTCACCACCACGTCGGCGTCGAGTCGTCGGAGCAGGCGGACGAGGTCGACGACCGCCCGCAGCGCACCCACGGCGCGGGCTGTGCCGACGCCGCGCGCCGTGATCTCGGCTCGCGAGGTGGATGCCACGGACGGGTCGAGGGGTAGCACGGTGACGGCGGCGCCCGCCGCCTCCAGGCGCGGCAGCAGCGGTCCTTCGGCGCCGAGCACGACGTGCACGTCGACCCCGTGTCGACGGAGTGCGGGCACGAGCCGGGCGAGGGCGATCTCGGCGCCGGACACCTCGGCGCAGTGGTCGACGACCACGGCTCGCAGGCGGCCCGGCCGATGCTCGACCCGGGCCTGATCGAGCTGGTCGGCGAAGTCGGTGGCTCGTCTGTGCCAGTCGGGCACGTCTTGGGGCCGGTCGGGTGGCGGGTCGGCCAGCGCAGCGCGGGTTGTGGACACGAAGTCGTGGCGGTCGGCCACCACGACGGGATCGCCGGCGTCGCGCAGGCCGGCCACTGGCGTCGACACCGTGACCCGGCCGAGCGCCAGGCACTCGTGGGCCTTGAGCGGGTCGAGGCCCTCGGTGAACGGTCCGACGACGTGGGGGACGAGCACCACGGCGGCGTGCTGCAGGTAGGCCGGCGCGTCGGCGTAGGGACGGGCCCCGAGTCGGAGCACGCCCGCGTCGTCGAGGGTCGACCGACTGGCGGGGGTGAGGCTGTCGGGCCCGACGAGCACGACCCGCGCGCCGTCGGCCCGCAGCGCCTCGGACAGCTCGGCCACGAGCCCGACATCGAGCCGGTCCTCGTGGAGGGTGCCGAGGTAGACCGCACACCGTTCGGCCGGGAGGTCGGCAGGTCGGGGACGGGGCCGGCGGAGGTGGCGGGAGTCGACCGCGTTGGGGATCACCACGACGTCGGGTCGGGCCGGGCGACGGTCGGCGGCCAACGCCTCGGCGCAGACCACCACCCGGTCGACCTCGCCGAGCAGCACAGCCTCCTGGCGTCGGGCCGAGCTGGCCACGTGGGCGTCGCCGCTCGACGACCAGTCATCGGTCACATCCAGCAGCGACGGCCACCCGCTGCGTGTGGGCAACCCGGCGTACGAGAGGTCGTTGACCCACAGCGTGGGATCGACGAACCCGAGGTTGTGGACGGCGCGGCGCACCTGGCGATGCAGCGACCGGTCGGCGAACGGTCCGATCAGCCGGGGCCAGAGCTTGCCGGGCTCGACGAGCGTCACCCGACCGTGGCCGGGCACGGGGCGCAACCCGTGGATCCGCCGCCGGCCGACTCGGCGGCGGGCTTCGTGCAGGTGGTCGAAGGCGGGCTCGACCCACAGCACGCGGAGGTCGGGATCGGCGGCCAGGAGAGCCTCGACGAGCAGTTGGTTCCGGCGCCACACCTCGTCCCACCGTTCGAGGGAGCACACCACCACGCCGCGGCCCGGCGCCCGGGTGGCCGGGCTGTCGAGTGGGACCGAGGTGGGCGTGGAGCGCAGGACCCGCAGCAGCCGACGTCGTCTTGCGCGGTGCCAGTCTCGACGCGGACCGGGCGGGCCCAAGCTGCGGATGGTCGAGCCGACCAGCGTGGCCAGGCGGAAGCTGGCGACGGCGCGGCGTGCCTGCGGGGTGCCGGTGGAGCGGGAGGCGTCGATCACGTGCTCCGGACCCCGCCAGAAGTGCTCGAGCACGAGGGGGCTGCCGTCGAGGTCGCTGCCGCCGCCCAGGTGTTGCGCCGGCGGCAGGGTGCCGAGCTGTGCCAGTCGCCAGCCGCGTGCCTGCAGGCGGCGCTCGAGGTCGGTCTCTTCTCCGTACAGCCAGAACCTTCCGTCGAAGCCGCCGACCTCCTCGTAGGCGACGCGGCGGACGGCGAGGCAGGCCCCGACCACGAAGCCGTCAGCCACCGTCCCGTCCGCGTCGGTGCCCGCGTGACCATCTCGGCCGAGGCCGACCGCGGCCAGCCATGCCCCTCGAGGACTCGGCAGCGGCCACACCTCCTGCTGTGGGCAGCCTCCGGCATCGACCAGCGGTGGGCCGGCGGCACCGAGGTCCGGCTGGCGGGCGAAGGCCTCGACCAGGCCGTCCACGAGGGCGGGGGTGACCACGGCGTCGGGGTTCAGGAACAAGATCACCGGGGCATCGCCGAGTCGTGCGCCACGGTCAGCACCTGCGCCGAAGCCGGCGTTCACCGTGCCGGCCACGACTCGGGCGCCGGTGGCGCGAGCCACCACCACGGAGTCGTCGTTGCTGGCGTTGTCGACCACGACGACGGCGGCGTCGGGCGGAAGGCCGGCGATGGCTTCCTGCAGGTGATCGGCCGAGGCGTGGCTGACGATGACCACGTCGATCCGGGCCTTCGGAGGCGAGACGTCGGGTTCGGTCATGGTGCCCGCCCGGAAGCCATGGCGACGTAGAGATCTCGCTGTCGACGGGCGATGGACGGCCAGGACCACAGCGCCGCCCGCTCCACGCCGGCATGGGCCAGCGCCCGTCGACGTTCGGGGTCGTCGGCCAGCGAGCGCAGGGCGCCGGCCAGCGCCTCGACGTCGCCGGGTGCCACGAGGATGCCGGCGACGCCCACCACCTCGCGCAGCGAGCCGCTGTCGCTGGCCACGACGGCCACGCCGCACGCCATGGCCTCGACCGCCACACGGCCGAACTGCTCGACCCAGTCATCGGTGGGGACCGATGGCACGACCAGCACGTCGAGCGAGCGATAGCGCTCGGGGAGCTCCTCGTGGGGGACGAAGCCGCGGCGGCGGGTCCGGTCCTTCATGCCGTGTCGGGCGATGGCTTCGTCGATCGAACCCGCGGCGGGGCCGTCGCCGGTGATGTCGAGGGTGGCGTCGGGCACCCCGGCCATGGCCTCCACCAGCACCTCGACCCCTTTGTGCGGTTCGAGGCGTCCGACGTAGCCGACGCGCAGGCCCGTCCTCGGCTCGGTCGGCGCTGGTCGGAAGTAATCGGTGTCGACGCCGAGGCCGAGGTTGACGATCATGCCGCGGAAGCCCTTGGCGCGCAGGATGGGCTCGATGTCGTCGTTGCAGGTGTGCACGGCGGCAGCGCGGCGCAGGGCCGAACGCTCGAACCAACGAAACGGCGGCGGGTATCGCTTGGCCAGGTTCTGTGCCGAGTAGAGGCACAACGGGGCCCGGACCCCGGCGAGGCGCGCCAGCGCGCGCGCCTCGAGCACGGCCAGGCTCGCTGGCTCCTCGTGGATGTCGAGCACGTCGACCGGGCCGCGGCGAAGCTGCTGCCACAGCGGGCGGGGGTCGAAGACGAAGCGATAGGGGTGACGCCCGAACGTCCTGGCCCTGACGACGGGCTCGCCCGGGCGGGCCACGAGGGTGACGATCGCGCCGCCCTCGTTCCAGGACCGGGCCGACACCGTCGTCACATCGAGCCCGAGGTACCGGAGCTCGACGTCGCGCTGGCGCCAATCGGTGACGACGGCCGCGTGGAAGAACCGGACGACCCGCACCGACCCAGGCCTCAGCGTGCCGCGGCGGAGAGGCGGCCGCCTTCGGTGGCGGCGCGGCGATCGTTGCCCGTTCGCTGCTGCGCGAACACCGCGGCGTCCCCGAGGGCCAGCCCGATCATGAGGAACACGGCCGTGCCGGTGCCCGCCACCCACAAGATGCCCAGCAACGCGTCGAGCAGACGCTGGACGAGGATGAAGAGCGCGGCGTCGCCGATGTCGCTGCGGAGACGGCCCAGACCTCGCCCGAGCACGACGAGCAGCCCGCCGAGGGCGAGCAGCCCGAGGATGCCGGTCTCGCTCGCTTCGGCGATGAGGAGGTTGTGCGGGACGCCCGCGAGGGACGCGGGGTCGGTGAACCATCGGAGGCCGCCACCGAACACGATGTTGGGCTTCCACACCTCTTCGATGGCGTAGTCATAGGTCTCGAGACGCGAGTTCAAGCTGTTGAACTGCGCCGTCTCCTCGCTGAGGTCGCTCTCGGCGTAGGTCAAGAACGTGACGGCCATGAGGCCGACGCTCACCAGGAGCAGGAGCGGAGCGAGCCGAGCCGCTTGGCCGGCGACACCTCGGCGCTTGCCGGATGCTCGTGCCGGGGCGCGCGACTCGCGCCACGACCAGAGGCTGAACGTGATCACGAGGGCGATCGATGCCCCCCGTGACTGGGAGGCGAGCATGCCGACGCCCAGCACCGACCCTACGACCACCAGCGTGTTGCGCCGCCAGCGCAGGCGACCGGGCGCTATCACCAGGAGCAACAGGGCGGTCGCCAGCAGGCTGCCGACCGCGTTCTTGTGCATCCCGAACGGGTAGGGCGGCGCGAAGCCGTTGGCGACGGAGGTCAGCACGGTGGCTGTGGCCACCACGACCGAGGCGATGAGGAACGCCCGGACGGCCGAGGTGATGTGGCGGAGGGGGCCGAGGGCGGCACCGATGCAGATGGGCCCGGCGATGAGCAACGTGCGGTGCGCCACCTCCACCACGGCGCGCTCGCTCGGCGACGGGATCACGCTGGCCGCCAGCACGACGCCGTAGGCGGCAGCGGCGGCGAGCACGAGTTGCAGGGTGCGGTTGCGCCAGGGCACGAACGGTGCGGCGGCAACGAGTCCGAGGTAGGTGATGGCGTCGGCACCGCTCATGTCGACCGCCCCGGGCCCGACGCGCCAGTAGGCGTAGGTGGCGGGGAAGGCCGACACGAGGACGACCACGGGGAGGACGAGCGCTGTGGCCAGGGCGGCGCCCCCGCCCACGGCCACGAGGGCGAGTGCCGGCCGGCTGGCGACCGCCGTGGCCAGAGCGAGCTGCGCACCGGCCACGGGAACGATCATCCAAGATCGCAAGGTGGTGAGGTGCTGGCGCAACCAGTCACCCACCCAGCGGCCGGACGTGCGACCGGCGGTGGCAGTCACGTTCTCCGGGGTCTGGCACGGCACGGCATCCCACTAGTGTATCCAGCGCCATCGTCCGGTCTCCGGTCGATCGACGGGCTCGCCTGATCGGAGGAACGGGATGCACGTGCGCCACCTCGTCCGCTCCAACGCCTTCGCCGGGGTCGAGCGCTACCTCGCCGACGTGGCGCCCGCGTTGGCGGCCCGGGGGATCGAGGTGTCGGTGGTCGGAGGCGATCCGCTCCTCCTCGGCGGCGTGCTGACCGGCCAGGGCATCGAGTGGCAGCCGGCCGTCACCACGGCTGCCGTGGTGCGTGGGGCCCGGCATGGCGGTGGAGCCGACCTCTTCCACACCCACATGACCGCCGCCGACCTGGCCGGCGTGCTGGCCGGTGCGTGGCCGTACCTGCCGTTGGTGTCGAGCCGTCACTTCCTCGGGCCCCGAGGGTCGTCGGTGCCGGCTCGCTTCGTCGGGCGTTGCATCGAGCGACGGCTGGCTGCCGACCTGGCCATCAGCGATGCCGTGCGCCGATCGGTGCCCGCATCGCGCCGGTCCCGGGTGGTGACGGTGCGCAACGGCGTGCCCGACCCCGGAGCTCCGTCACCGGCGATGCGTCAGCCGGTGGTGCTCGTGGCCCAACGGCTCGAGGCCGAGAAGTCGACCGAGGTGGCCATCGACGCCTGGGCCCGAAGTGGTCTCGCCGAGCGCGGATGGCACCTCGACATCGCCGGCGACGGCGCCGAAGGCGAGCGGCTGCGGGCGAGGGCGGCCGAGCTGGCGCCCGCCGGCTCGGTGCGCTGGCTCGGGCAGGTCTCGGACGTCCGCGAGCGCCTGGCGGAGGTGGCCGTGCTGCTGGCACCGTCGTCCGCCGACGCCTTCGGCCTGACGGTGGTCGAGGCGATGGCGGCCGGGACGCCCGTCGTGGCCGCCGCCGCCGGGGGCCATCTCGAGACGGTCGGCGCCGCAACACCCGGCACGGTGTTCGCCCCCGGTGACGTGGAGGCGGCCGCCGCCGTGCTGGTGCGCCTCGTGGACGATCCGGTGGCTCGTGGTGATGCGGGTCGGGACGTGCGCGCCGCCTACCTGGCCGACCTGACCCTGGAACGCCACGTCGACGACCTGCTCCGGCACTACCGCCGGGTGCTGGCCACCACCGAGGCCGTGGGATGACTGCTCCCGGCACGTCGGTGGCCCTGGTGTTCCCGGCCGTGCATCGTCGCGGCGGCGCCGAGCGCGTGGTGCGGGAGCTGGCCCGTCGGGTGGCGACGACGCACGACGTGACGATCGTGGCGCGGGAGGTCGATGCCGACGGCCTCGATGGCATGCGCATCGAGTTGGTGCCGCCGGCCGCGTCTGGTCGGTCGTCGTCGGCCTCCTTCTCCCGCGACGCGGGCGCCATCCTCGCCCGACTGGGGTCCGACGTGCGGGTCTCGTTCGGCGCCGAGTGCCCGCCCACGGATCTCGCCGTGGTCCAGAGCGTGCATGCGGCCTGGGTGGCAGGCAGCGCCCCCATCGCCACGCCGGTGGGCAACCTGCCGGCCAAAGCCCGTCGCCTCCTCCCGCGACATCGCCGGATGCTGGCCATGGAGCGCGTCTACTTCAACCGGCCCACGTTACGTCGCGTCGTGGCCACCTCGTCACGCACGGCCGACGAGGTGGCCCGTTGGTACGGACTGGATCGGGCGGCCATCGGGATCCAGCCCAACGGCTTCGATCACGACGAGTTCCACCCGGGGCTGCGCGCCACCGCCGGGCCCGCACAGCGGACGGCCATGGGGGCGACCGACGACGACATCGTGCTCCTGTTCGTCGCCAACGAGTTGCACCGAAAGGGGTTCGGTGTGCTCCTCGAGGCCATGGCCGAGGTCGGCGACCCGCGGCTGCGCCTCGACGTGGTCGGGCGGGTCACCATGGGCGGTTACACGAGGCGCCTGGCCGACCTCGGACTGGATGGGCGTGTCCGCCTCCACGGGCTGGCAGCCGACGTCGCGCCCTTCTACGCGGCGGCCGACCTCTTCGTCTTGCCCACCCAGTACGAGCCGTTCGGCAACGTCATCGTGGAGGCGCTGGCCTGTGGTCTGCCCGTGATCACCACGGAGGTCGCGGGTGCCGCACCGGCCGTCGTACCCGGGGTGAGCGGACTGCTGCAACACGACGCGCTCGATGCTCGTGAGCTGGCCGAGCTGCTCCGCCGAGCGCTCGAGCCGGGCACGTTGGCGTCGTGGTCGCAGGGCGCGACGGCCGGCTTGGCCCCCTTCGACTGGGATGTGGTGGCGGTCGGGTTCGAACGGGAGATCGACGCCTTGGTTCGAGGCTGAGCTCGGGTGGGTCCCGAGACCCGGGCCGAATGGCCCTTCGTATCCGACGGCCCCGATGCTGACCGGAGACGGCGGGGTCTCGCCGGTAGGCTCACGGTCGTTCGAGTGAACCTTCGTCCCTTCCGTGGCGATCGCCCGGGCCAGGAGTGCGACGCGTGACCGACCCCGACAGCCCCCTCGACCGGCGTGCGCCCGTCCCGACGGCAACGACCTCGGCTGGTGAGGCAAACGTGCTGCGCCACTACGTCGCCGTGTTCCGTCGCCGTTGGATGTGGGTCGTGCTCGGGGTGGTCCTCGGTCTGTTGGGTGGCTTCATCGCCACGCTCTTCTACCAGACGACGGTGCCGAGCGAATCGTTCTACAAGGCCACCCACACGCTCATCGTGGGCGGCGACGCATCGGCCGATGGCTTCACCGCCAACCTGTCACAGGTCGCCTTCCTGGTCCGATCGCAAGACGTCCTCGACCAGGTGGCGGCGAAGACCGGGCTCGATGCCTCGATCGTCGACGAGCGGGTCAACGTGCTGGCCCGCGGCGACGTGATGGCGCTCGACGTGACGGCCGTGTCGACCGATCCCGACGAGGCGGTGGCGCTTGCCGACAACACGGCCGAGGCGCTCAACAGCTACATCACCGCCGATTCGCAGGAGCAGTTCGACGCACGCCTCGCCGGGCTGCAGGAAGAGCTGGATGCGCTCATCGGCCAACGGGACGCGCTCGTCCAGCGGGCCGCAGCCGGCGGAGCCGACGCGGATCTGGCCAACGCCGAGCTGGCCTCGGTGCTCAACCAGTACTCGCTGAAGTACGAGGAGTTCCAGCTCTTGGCCGGCGAGGGCGGACCGACCGGCGCCATGTCCACGCTCCAGTCGGCCAGCCCGGTCCAGATCAACGCCACCGCCTACGCAGCGCGGGTCGTCGAAGCCCAGAACGCTCGAGGATCGGCGTCGGTGGCGGGTACGCCCGGCTTGGCCACCTTCGGCAACGAGACCAACCTGGGTACGGCCCCGCCGCTGTCCAAGCCGTCCCGCATGCTGCTCGGACTGGCCGCTGGTCTGGTGATGGGGTTGGCCACCGCCTTGCTCGTCGAGGTGTGGGATGACCGGGTGCGCAAGCGCGAACGGGTGGAGTCGCTCACCGGCTTCACGGTGATCGCCGAGATCCCCAAGCACAGCAGATCGCAGGGCCAGCAGTTCGACATCGCCGCCATCGACGCACCGCTGTCGCGGGCGGCCGAGCGCTACCGCAGCATCCGCACGGCGGTGCAGTTCACGCTGGCCCCGAGCATCGGGGGCGACACCCCGGCCCCCGTGCTCATGGTGACCTCGCCGAACCCCGGTGAGGGGAAGACCACGACGGTGGCCAACCTGGCCGCGGTGCTCGGGGAGAGCGGGTTGCGCACCACCGTGATCGATGGCGACTATCGAAAGCCCTCGGTGGCCCGCTACCTGGCGCCGCGCCTCGATCCGGCCCATCCCGAGGCACCGGCGCCCACCCGATTGACCCAGGTGGCCTTCGTGCCGGCGCCGCGCACGGGTGGCACGCCGGCCGAGACCATCGCCCGGCTTCGAGCCACCATCGCCGAATGGCGTGAGCACTCCGACATCGTGCTCCTCGACACCCCGCCGATGCTCACGACCAACGACGCCGTCGACCTGCTCCCCGGGTGCGACGCCGTCGTCCTCGTTCTGCGGGCCGGGCAGACCCGCAGCGGCCCGGCCGAGCGCATCGCCAACGTGCTCGGTCGCTACGGCGTCGACGTGCTTGGTGTGGTCCTCAACGGCTGTGACGACAGCGAGCTCGACGCCTACGAGGGCTACCACTACGGCTACACGACCGGTGGCGACGAGCCACGGAGCCGGCGCCGCCATCGGGGCTCGAACGACCAGGCCGAGGCCGGCCCCGTCGACGATCCGGCCGCGACGGGCACGGCCCCTCGAGCGTGATGGCCGTGCGGCCGCGCGTGGCCGTGGCCCACGACTACCTCACCCAGCGGGGCGGGGCCGAGCGGGTCGTGCTGGCACTGGCCCGGGCCTTCCCCGGGGCCGAGGTCGTCACGTCGCTCTACGACCCGCCCGAGACGTTCGACGAGTTCCGGCTCCTCGACGTCCGGGTGTCCCGGCTCGATCGGGTGGCGCCGCTGCGTCACCACCACCGAGCCGCCCTGCCACTCTTGGCGCCGGCTTGGTCGGCGATGACGGTCGACGCCGACATGACCGTGTGCAGCTCGAGCGGATGGGCCCACGGCGTACGGGCGAGCGGCGCCAAGGTCGTGTACTGCCACGCCCCGGCGCGGTGGCTCTATCAGCGGGCCGCCTACACGGCGGATGCTTCACGTGGGGGGCGGTTGGCGCTGGCTGCGTTGGCGCCGCCGCTGCGCGCCTGGGACCGACGGGCGGCAGCGTCGGCCACGCGCTACGTGGTCAACTCCACCCGCACGGCCGCGTTGGTGCGAGACGCCTACGGCATCGACGCCGACGTGGTGCACCCGCCGCCGGGGCTCACGCCCGACGGGCCGTGGCTGGCCATCGACGGCCTCGAGCCCGGCTTCGTGCTGTGCGTGGCCCGCCTGCTGCCCTACAAGAACGTCGATCTGGCGCTGGGTGTGGCCGCTGCTCGACCGGGAGCGCCGCTCGTCGTGGTGGGCCGTGGGCCCGACGCCGACCGGCTGAAGGCCATGGCGCCAGCGGGCACGGTGTTCCTCCACGACGTGACCGATGCCCAGCTCCGCTGGCTCTACGCCAACGCCTCGGCCCTGTTGGCCGTATCGTTCGAGGACCTCGGCCTCACCCCGCTCGAGGCGGCGACGTTCGGCACGCCGACCGTGGCGCTGGCCTTCGGCGGTTACCTCGACACCGTCCTCGACGGCCGGACGGGTGCGCTCGTGGCCAGCGGCTCTCCGAGGGACCTGGCCGATGGTCTCGACCGGGTGCTTGCTCTGGGACTCGATCGCTCGGACGTGGCCGAGGCGGTAGCGCCGTTCGGGGAGCCCGGCTTCGCCGCGACGATGCAGGAGATCGTCGCCGACGTCCTCGACGAATGAGCGACTGCTCAGCGGCAGAACGTGAGATCGCTGATCCCGATGCGCTGAGCCACATCGAGTCGGTCGCCTGAGACGTAGCGGATGGTGACCGACGTGACGGGCCCGGCGAAGATGAGGTTGGCGTTGCCGTTCGTGCTGGTGTCGGGGATGTTGGTGCCGCCGTTGCCCGTCCACCGGTTGCCATTGGTGCCGAGACCGGTGACGGTGTTGGGTGCGGTGCCCGGCCCCGTGAAGGTGAAGGCCGGGCCGGCTCCGGTCTGGGTCACCCACACGAGATCCTGCCAACCGGTGGTGCCGCCCTGGTCGGAACGATCGATGTCGAGGATGCTGAACCGCAGGTTCCACACCGCGGTGGAGAACGTGAAGGTGACGTTGAAGCCCTCGCCGGCGGCGTTACACGTCATGCGGAGGATGTAGTACCTCTCGGCGATGCCGCCGAATGTGGGTGCGGCCACCTGGCCGTTGTCGGCACCGGCGGTCGGTGTGCCGGCTTGCACGGCGGGGCCCGCGGTGCTCACGGTCAGCGCGGGGTGGGATCCGGCGGCGGCGAAGAACTGCGAGGCCCAGACGGTGCCGACCGAGTAGGTGTCCCAGTCGACGATGCCGGTTCGGGCGCAGCTGGCACCGGCGAAGGCGGCGTCGAAGCCGGCGACCGATGGCACGGCCCACAGGGCGCCGGCGGCGGCGGTGCCGACACCTGCCTTGGCGAGGAAGTCTCGTCTGTCCATGAGTGCATCACCCGTTCTCGGTCTGTCGCCCCATGTACGTCGTGGCAAGATGACTTCACTGTAGCGAGGAGGTCGGGGCGCCGGCGCCCTCGTGCGCGAAAGGATCCGTTCGACCCATATCGAAATCGCGGTCATTGGAGAGCCAGGCGGGATCAGTGCTCGTTCCCGCCGACTGCGGAGCCCATCAACGCAGGAGGAACCACCACACGCTGGCGGCCACGAACACCACGCCCATGGCCACCATCGAGACGATGGCCGACGTCGGCAGCTTGCCGTCCTCGTCCTGGGGGAGGCGCTTGCGCACCGGCTCGACGAGGCGAGCCGCAAAGGGCACGTCGCGGCTGAGCAGCACGAGGCCGGCGAAGATGGCCAGCCACCCGGGCCCAGGGAAGATCAGCATCACGAGGCCGGCGAGGAGCACGACCGATCCGAGCGTGATGCGGCCGATGCGTCGCAGGACGCTGCGCTTGGCCTCCTCGATCGTCTCCTCGCGGACCCCCGTGGCCAGCTCGGCCTCGATGGCTCGCTGCTCGAGCCGATCGAAGCGGCTGTCGTCCTGCCCGTCGAGCCGATCCTCGATGCGCTCGCCGAGCCGCTCCTCGAACGCACCGATGCGTTCCTCGACCTCGCCGATCCGCGAGGTGGCCGGGGGCGGACCCGTCCATCGCCGGTCGTGGCCGTCGTCGGCGCTCGTCGGACGGTCCTGGCCGGTCACGAACGGGCTCGCACGACGGCCTTGCGCACCTCGTCGACGACGAGGATGGACAGGGCGACGGCCGCGCACGCGGCCCACTGGGATGCGGCGAGCGCCGTCGTGTCGAAGACGCCTTGCAGGAACGGCAACTGGACCACCGCCACCTGGACGGCCACGACCAGGCCGAGGGCGATGAGGAGCTTGGGGTTCGACGCGATGTAGCGGCTGAACACCGAGGCATCGCCGGTGCGGACGTTGAGGGCGTTCACCACCTGGAACAGCACGAAGGTGGTGAAGGTCATGGTGAGAGCCACCTCTTCGCCGTAGCGGGGTTCGGCCCAGGAGAACAGGCCGAGCGTGCCGATCATCATCACGATGGCGAACCCGACGAGCGGCAGGGCGCGTTGCACGGTGAGGATCTGGCTGTCGGCCGGGCGCGGGCTGCGGTCCATCACGCCTGGCGCCGGGGGATCGACGCCGAGCGTCATGGCCGGCGGGCCGTCGGCGATGAGGTTGACGAACAGCACCTGCACGGCCGTGAACGGCGACGGCAGCCCGGCGATGCCGGCCGCCAGCAAGGTGAGGATGGCGCCGAAGGCCGTCGACAGCTGGAAGCGGACGAAGGTCGTGATGTTGTCGTAGATGGTCCGGCCCCGCTCGACGGCGGTGACGATGGTGGCGAAGTCGTCGTCGGTGAGGATGAGGTCGGCGGCTTCCTTGGTGACCTCGGTGCCGGTGATGCCCATGGCCACGCCGATGTCGGCCGTGCGCAGCGCGGCGGCGTCGTTCACGCCGTCGCCGGTCATGGCCACGACCAGCCCGTGTGACTGCAGCGCCTGCACGACACGCACCTTGTGCTCGGGGGAGACGCGGGCGCACACGCCGATGCCCTCGATGCGTGCGGCCAGCTCGCCGTCGGACATGGCGTCCAGCTCGGCCCCGCTGACCACGTCGCCGGTGATGCCGAGATCGGCGGCGATGGCCCGGGCCGTCTCCGCGTGGTCCCCGGTGATCATCTTCACGCTGATGCCGGCCCGACCACAGAGGCGGATGGCGTCTCGGGCCTCCGGACGGGGCGGGTCGACGATGCCGATGAGCGCCTCGAAGCTGAGGTCGGCGACCCACCGGTCGGGATCGTCGACCATGCCGTCGGCGTCGAGCACGTCCGCAGCCGGCAGGCGGCGCGTGGCGATGGCCAGCACCCGCAACCCCTGCGTGGCCAGGGAGCGGTTGTCGTCGGCCAGCCGGGCGCGGACGGCATGGTCGACCGGCACCTCGGCCCCGTCGACCACGGCGTGGGCCGACCGCTCCAAGAGCACGTCGGGCGCGCCCTTCACGAACACGTCGACGTGCTCGCCGTCGCGGTGGAAGGTGGCCATGATCTTGGTGGCCGAGTCGAACGGGACCTCGCCGACCCGGGGTCGGTTGGCCCGCTCGGCGTCGACGTCGATCCCGGCCTTGGACGCCAGCACGACGAAGGCGCCTTCGGTGGGGTCGCCGACCAGTCCGCCGTCGCGCAGCACGGCTTCGTTGCACACGGCGCCGGCCACCAGCGCCCGCCGCAGGCCAACGTCGACCACCGCCGGCGCACCGTCGAGGGTGAGCTCGCCGGTGGGGTCGTAGCCGTGGCCCGAGACCTCGAGGCGGGTGC
>Ga0335397_10002111_pt1 | contig 27018 bp, 25 predicted proteins | sample MAT04_FD_205740 | JGI IMG/M metagenome (GOLD analysis project Ga0335397, IMG submission 205740) | Freshwater microbial communities from Lake Fryxell liftoff mats and glacier meltwater in Antarctica - MAT-04 (spades assembly) (version 2) ... | reverse complement strand
CGACCGGAACAAGGACCGATCGGCTGCCCTCCCTGTGCAGATAGACATGTTAGCGAGGGATTGCCCAGTTGAAAATAGCGGGTTGGGAAGAAATTGCGGTCTGGGCAATACCGGGCGGCTGCTTAAAACTCGCCAAGCGTCTCTTCGCCGTCCGTGGTCCCCAGCGCTCCCCAGACACCATACGGACTGACTCCGCCGCCCACCTCGGGAGCAGAGATATTCCCCGTATTGATATTCTCGCTGACAAATCGGACGGCTCCATCCGTCATCAGGCAATGCACGCCGCCGACATGTTTGCTGGTGGCACTGTAGATGCCGAAGAATTCATCATCCGGTCCACTCGAACACGAGGCACTGTTGGGTGGCAAAACGGTATTGAACCCGGCGTAAAAGGGCATCCCGGCCGGCCAGAGCATGCCTGCCGCCCAGTTCACCATCGGGGTTGTGGACAAATAGCTCGAACCGGACGCCGTGGCGGCGCACAGGCTGGGGTTGAGATTCAGGTTGGCCACCGAGACGGCGGTCCGGCCCAGTTTTTCTCGATTCGTGCCATCGTTGTTCCGGCCCCCCAGATCGCGTTCGCTCATGGAGATGGTGTTGCTGGTGCCGTCGGTCACATCCCGCATGCTGCTGTTGGAAAAGGTCGCGAACAGGCCCCGCGTGGAGAAGCGCGTGCTGCCCCCTGCACTGACGGTGTTCGCGATCGTATCACCCATGCAGAAGCGGTAACTGTTCGGGCCGACGTTCGGCGAGAGTTCGTACGGCGTGCAAATTTTGGAACTGGGGCAGTGCAAAGCCGGGAGAATCGCATTCCAGATGCCGCCGCTCCAGGGATCCTGCCAGGGCATCGGCGCCGTTGAAATTGTATTGAACAAGGGGGCTTGATCGAGATACGGCAGCAGCGACACGATGCCGCTATGCCCGCGGCCAAACAACGCATTGCCGGGCACATAATCGCCGGGGCCGGACAATGCCGGATAGGTGGCGAGGTTCATCGGCGGGAACAGGCGGAACGTATCGTGATAGTTGTGCAGGGCCAACCCCAACTGCTTCATATTGTTCTTGCACTGCGTGCGGCGTGCCGCTTCGCGCGCCTGCTGCACGGCCGGCAGTAACAGGGCGATCAAGATCGCGATAATCGCGATGACCACCAGCAGTTCGATCAGCGTAAATCCACGCCGCAATGAGTCGCGCATGGCGGTCCTCCGGAAAAAATGAATTGATGAGCGATAGGTACCAGAGCGCTCTGGTTTGATAGATATAGAGTCTCGCATCGCACATCCGTCGCGTCAAGATGCCGCACGGCTCTTAACGGGAAATCGTATCAACCCTGCGTCTTTCATTGTCCACAATGTCGAGCACTTGCTCCGCAAGTGCAAAATGGCACTTGCGGAGCAAGTGCTCTACATTCTCTAGCTATGCCACTGACCTGAATCGTGGTAAGTTTTCGATTCACCAGTGAAACTTTCCCAGCGAACACAGGAGTCAGCCAACATGCGCTGGATCACACTTTCTTTGCGTCCCTCAGCCTGGTACGCCGTCTCCCTCATTGCGTTCGCTCAATTTGGCTGCGCCGGGGGACATGTCGGCGCTCCACCGACGGTGCCTGTCTCCGGCATGGTGACTTACAATGGAGAACCCGTGGCCGATGCCACGGTCAGTTTTCATCCACAGGGGGATCATCGATCAGCCTATGCAAAAACCGATGCGGCCGGTGCCTACCGCCTGACAACCGTGCATGAACACGACGGCGCGATGCTGGGCGAGTACCAAGTTACAGTGTCGAAAATCATCGACGAGAATGCGGTCGCCCCGACGAACGACATTGCCGCGGTGCGGCCGACACCCAAGTACACATCGATGATCCCCGAAAAGTACGGCAAGCCGACGACATCGGGGCTGTCGGCGAGCGTTGAAAAAGGAAGTCCGAATCAGTTCGACTTCACGTTGTCGGACTGATTCGGACTGCTGAATCAAGCATGAAGCCGCTGACTACTTCGCGGGAACCTCGAAATCCTGGGTTGTTTCCGCTTTCGGCAGCTCAACCTTCTCGGTGTACTCTTTGAAGAGTGGGGCACCGTGGGGTTGTGTGCCGGTTCCCGCTTCGCCATCGGTCCCGGTGATACGGACGATCATGGGGCCACCGACAAATCCGGGTCCCTTCTTAGTCGAGTACGCGCCGTTGTCGATGACGGCTCGCGTCGCTGGTCCGTTGTTGCCGGCTTCGGCGTCGGGTTCAAAAATGATCTCCCCGTGGGGAACCGGGGCGCCATTGTAGTTCACAGTGCCAGAAATCGGGAACCGCGGGGGACCGGGATCGGCCCCCCCGCAGCCCATGATTCCGACCAGAGTGAAACACACGCAGACCCAGTCGACCGATCGCGAGCGCACAAATCGAGTCCTGAACTGCATTAGAAACCTCCGGTGGGAACGCCATCCGACGAGCGTCCCAAACCACGGAAAATGGTGATGTCCATGTTTTCACCCATGAACTGCACAGACCCGTCGGCCATGGTGAAATGGGCACCCCCCGTGTGGTGGCTGCCGAATGTGTTGGGATAAACTTCCCACGTTCCGGTTTCCGCAGGATCAAGTACCGAGCTGTTGATGCCGCTTTGTGCCACAACCACCGTCTGCACGCCCAGCTTATCTCCACCCTGCTCGTACACACTGCTGGCCCAGGTGGCGAAGTAGGTCGGCTGCCCGCCGCGAGTAACAAGATAGCGCGACTCGCCGACCATGAAGGTGTTCGATGTTCCGTCTTCGATGTCGCGGATCAAGGTTTTGGAGTTATTCCAAAACATGCCGTTGTTAGACTGAAATCGGCCTGCACCATTCGTCACGCAACAACCTGCCGCGGCGGAACTGATGCAACCGCCACCCACGGCCATGTAATTGCATGTCGCGTTGCCTGCGTTCCCGTTGGGGTCCGAAGGACACTCGAAGATGGAATTGCGGATTAACTGCCGGACCGATTCGGAACGCGCACTCTCAACGACGAACAACCCTCCGAATTGGCCACTCATATTAAAGCTGTTGTACAGCGGCGACTGATCGATGTACGGCAGAATCATCACCGTCCACGGAGCCCCGAATTGTGTGATCGCCGTGCCGGAGCAGATTCCCGGAACGTTAGTCACGCCGCCGGGAGGAAAGGCATTGTGGCTGTCGTGATAGTTGTGGAGTGCCAGGCCGATTTGTTTCAGCTTGTTCTTGCACTGCGTGCGTCGGGCGGCTTCGCGGGCCTGCTGCACGGCCGGCAGCAGCAGTGCGATGAGGATCGCGATGATTGCGATCACCACCAGCAATTCGATCAACGTAAATCCCGGACGTCGGGAAACCTTGACAGAGTGAGACATGAGCGCTTCCTTAGAAAAATAGATCAGATCAATTCCACGTTCAATCAGTTAAGTTCAAATCCACCACGTTCTTCTCACCGGCGTTCACTGTGGCCGTCAGGCCGGATTTTGATGGGTCGGCATATTTCTGCGGGATCAGCGATTTCGTCTTCGCTTGAGTTCCCTCCCCATCGACCTGAATCGAGGTCACCGTGATTTTCACTGGCCCGACTGGGGCACCGTCACCCGGCTCGTACGTTGTGACATTCGTGATCTCACCATCGACAATTTCTCCGGCGGCGGAGCGGCCGTTCTCGGGATAGAAGACGATCATGCCGGTCGGCAGCGGTTGGTCTTTGTAGGTGACCGTCCCGGAGACGGCCGCCAGTTTCGCATGGTCGCTGCCGCCGCATCCGAGCACCAGCGCCAATCCGATGGCAATACACGTTCCTCGACACCGCATCATCTTCCACTCTCCACCAGAATTACCGATTCGCTCTCGAACTCAACTTGAGTTCGCCGCTAACCGCCATTATCGCGGCTTAGAATTCGCCGATAGTTTCTTTGCCATTGCGGGAGGCCAGCGCGTTGTAGATCAGGCCGTTGATGTTTTCGCTGACGAAACGCACCGCGCCGTCACCCATCACGAAGTGCGCGCCGCCGACATGCTGGCTGCGGAAAGCGATGCAGTTGTCGCTGTCTACGCTGGTCGCGCCAGCGTTCGCCGCACGCAGGGCCGCGTTACGCCAGTTGATGGATTGCGCTGTGGTTGCCCACGATTGATGTGCCCAACCGGTCTGCCACGGGCACCAGTAGCCAATGCATTCCCCAATGGCGAAGGTGTTCGACGTGCCGTCGCGAACGTCCCCGATGCGACAACTCCAGTTGCCGCGCGAAAACATACCGCGACCGTTCTCGACAACATTATCGGCGTAACCCGGCGCGCGAACCGAGCCGGTGCTGGTCGTTGAATTGTAATAGTCGCCGAAGCAGAAGGCGTAATCCGAAGGGGCCACGGCAACAGTCAATCCGTGTGGATCGAGGTGATTCTGATTGTACCCTTGATGATCGACCTTGATGCCGGTCTTGTCTGACGGGCAGAGCAAGGCCGTCAGCGGCTGCTGCATGAACGCGAGGTTTGGTGCGGCCGTCCCCTGAAGCGACATATTCATCTGATTGAACATGGGGGCTTGATCGATAAACGGCAGCATGCCGACGAAACCGCTGCGGTTCATCACGGGTTGTCCTCCGGCATACGCGCTATTGAGCGGAAACTGGCTGTAGACATCATGATAGTTGTGCAGTGCCAGGCCCAACTGTTTCAAGTTGTTCTTGCACTGGGTGCGGCGGGCCGCCTCGCGCGCTTGCTGCACCGCAGGCAGCAGCAGGGCGATTAAGATCGCGATAATCGCGATTACCACCAGGAGTTCGATCAGGGTAAAACCACGCGGCGATGCCTTCAGCGCTTTCGACATGTTTCCGCTCCGAAGAAGATGGGACAGGAAATCCCAAAACCAAAACAAAAGACTTGAGGTTTTTGATCATCCGCGTTGTTGCTGCCGAATGCAATTGTAAGTGCTTAAAATTTCTACAGTTGACGCAATATCACTTGCGAAAAACCGGTCGCGACGAATTCCGCAAAATCTATTGAATCCGCGCGGCGAGCCAACATGACGTGGCACACGTTTTCAACGTGTGAGTTTTCACCATGTGAGTTGTGCGAGGGGCGCCGCAATCAAGGGGCGATTTCCGGCACGTTGGAAACGTGCCGCCACGGAGGTTCGGCGCAAGCGACGAATGGAAAACGACTTACGAGTCTTTGCGGCCGGCGTAGTCGTACTTCGTCTCGATCACGGCTTCCGAGTAGATTTTCTCGATCAACTCCTGCACGTTCGGCGGGCCAGTGGGTTGCAACTTGGCAAAGATTTCGTCCTGCACTTCGGTGAACGGCTTCACCCCGGCGTCGGTCCGCTCCACCACCTGCACCAACTGGCAGGTCTGGCTGCCGAGATAAACCTCGGGTGCGGCCTTCGGTTTCAACTGGAACAGCAGTGCGTCGAGCTTCTCGTCGGCGAGGCTGCCGGAGTTCGTCCAGTCCCTGACACCACCTTCATCGGCGGTGGTGCCGTCGGAGTATTTCTTCACGACTTCCTCGAACGCGATGCCGCGGCTCAGTTCCGCTTGAGCCTGCCGCAGCTTCTCCTCGGCCTTGGCTTTGCCGCCGTTGCCGGCATGCGAAATCTGAATCTGTCGCCAGCGGACCTTGGCGGCGAATTTGTAGTCGTCCAGATGCGACTGGTAATACGCGACGAGGTCGGGCCGATTGATGGTCTTAGGCTGTTCAGCTCGGGCCTCGATGTACCCCCGCGCGATGCCCTGCGCGATGAACGTGTTGCGGATGTCGTTCAGGCTGGTGCCGCGCTCGATCAGTTCGCGTTCGAGTTCGGTCCGCGTGGAGACCTTGAGCTCCTTCTTGAGCCGCTCGACTTCCTTATCGAACATCTTCTCCAATTGGCCGTTGAGCGCTTTGAGTTGCTCGGGCTTGAGTTCGCCCTTGGTGCGCTCGACGAGCAGATGTTTCTGGATGTGGCCCTTGAGATCGCGACGGATGATCTCCTCGCGAATCTGCTGGAACTCCTCGTCGGAGGCCTTCGGTTTGACTTGTCGCAGATAATCGCCGTAACGCTCGAGGACTTCCCCGGCGAAAATCGGCGCGCCGTCGGCCCGCGCCACCACCGTCGCGAGAAACACATCGGCGTCGTCTTTCGAGGAATAACCGGCGGGCGTTACCACACCCGCCGTGCCCTCCCCATCAGCGCTGACGATCTTCGGCTCGAGATCGGCCGCGTCGGCTAAGGCTTTCGCATCGGCGGCGTCATCCAGCGAAGTCCGCCGGGGCGACGGGCCGAAGACCGGGTTGTCATGCTTCGCCGCGGAGTTACACCCCGTCGCGAGCAGCAGCCCGAGACAGAGGAAGCACGGCGAGAGTGAAACATGAAGCATGACACAACCTGGGAGACATGCGGAATTCCAAGCAACGAACGATGAAGCACCCAGAAGATCGCGACCGCGTTCTTTCTGATTCATCATCCCACTTTCCGAATTCATTTTGGCTTTTGAAGGGCCGGACTATATCCCACAAGTCAATTTCGCTGCAACACGGCTTTTAACAGGTCGATCAGTTCCGTTTTCAGATCGAGTTTTCGCGGCAACACGAGATACGCGAATCGGTCATCAACGATCCGCAAAGGCTGCGGCGACTGCTTCACCAGCTTCTGTATCTTGCGTGGATTCCGATATCCGAAGACGGCGTATCCATCTTCCAGGCGAATCTCGTCGATCTTCCAGAATTGAGCAGACAATTGCAGTTCTCGGACTTGAAACAGCCGTTCCGTCTCTTCCGGCCAGGGGCCAAAGCGGTCCCGAAACTCGGTCTGCACCTCCGCCAGTTGCTCGGCATTCTGCACGCTGGAGAGCTTTCGATACATTTCGATCTTGAACCGGCCCGGCGGCACGTAGTCGTCGGGGAGGTAAGCCGTCACCGGCAGGTCGACGGCGACATGCCGATGCTCTTTCAACGGCTCCTGCTTGAGCGCCCGGACCGAATTCTCCAGCAGTTGGCAATAGAGTTCATAGCCCACGGCGGCGATGTGTCCACTTTGCTCGGTCCCGAGAATGTTCCCCGCGCCGCGGATTTCCAGATCACGCATGGCGATCTTGAAGCCCGCGCCGAGTTCGCTGAATTCCTCAATGGCTTTGAGTCGCCGCGAAGCCTGCGGCGTGAGTGTCCGGCCTTCTTCCAACAGCAAATAGCAGTACGCCCGATGCTTGAATCGTCCGACGCGGCCCCGCAGTTGATGCAGATCCGACAGTCCGTACTTGTCCGCCTGATGAATGAAAATCGTGTTGGCGTTCGGAATATCCAACCCGCTTTCGATGATCGTTGTCGCAACGAGAATATCGGTCCGGCCGGAGACGAACCCCAGCATGGCGGCTTCGATTTCATCTTCAGTCATCTGGCCATGCAGCACATCGACCGACGCCTCCGGCACGATGGTTCGCAGCCGGTCGGCAATCGACTGAATGTTGTAGACCCGGTTATGCACAAAATAAACCTGACCATTCCGATTCAGTTCGCGGACAATGGCATGCCGGATGAGTTCCGGATCAAACCGGCTGACACGCGTTTCGACCGCCAGCCGATCTTGCGGCGGCGTTTCCAGGTTCGAGATATCCCGAATCCCGACCAGCGACATGTGCAATGTGCGGGGAATGGGCGTCGCAGATAAGGTCAGCACATCGACTTCCAATCGCAGGCGTTTGAGCATTTCCTTCGCTTCCACGCCGAAGCGCTGTTCCTCGTCAATCACCAGGACGCCGATGTCTTTGAACTTGATGTCGGGTTGAATGATGCGATGGGTGCCGATGAGAATGTCGATGGTTCCGTTCTCGATGCCCTTCAAAATCTGGCGTTGTTCGGCTTTCGTTTTGAAGCGGGAAATCGAGGCGAGTGTCACCGGGAATTCGGCCATGCGGGCCGAAAAGCTGCGATAGTGCTGCTCGGCGAGGACGGTGGTCGGCACCAGCACGGCCACCTGCTTGCCGGCGTCGACCGCTTTGAACGCGGCCCGCATCGCCACTTCCGTTTTGCCGTAACCGACATCGCCGCAGATCAGCCGATCCATCGGCCGGGCGCGCATCATGTCGTCTTTGAAATCGGCAATGGCCCGCAATTGGTCATCGGTTTCGGTGTAAGGAAACGCCGCGTCGAACTCCTGCTGCCAATGGCTGTCCGGCGGATACGCGAAGCCCGGCTTCGTTTCCCGCTCGGCTTGCAGGCGGATCATGTCCGATGCCATGTCGGCGACCGCCTCGGCGACCATCTTCTTTTTCTTCGCCCAGGTACTCCCCCCCAGCTTCGACAACTCCGGCGCGACTTTCCCCCCGCCGATGTATTTCTGCACGAGATGAATCAGCGAGACCGGCACGAACAGTTTGACGGCGTCGCGAAATTCGAGATGCAGATGCTCTTCCTTGTCACCGTCCTTATCCAGAATTTTCATCCCGCGATACCGGCCAATGCCATGCGCCAAATGGACAATCAAATCGCCTTCATTCAACTCCAGAAAACTGTCAATCGCCCGCGATTCCGGCCGTTTTTTGCGTGGCACGCGGCGCACATCGGCCCGTCCGAATAGCTCGTTATCGCTGAGAACGACCGTTTTTTCCGCCACGAGCCGAAACCCGCGGGACACACTCCCCAGACACAACTCGACCCGCGCGGCCATCTCGGGATCGGTTTCTTGCAGCAACTCGCCGAGCCGTTCCTTCGCCCCCTCATTGTGACACGCGATCAGCACGCGTTCCTCGCGCTGCGTGATCTCGGCAAGCTCCCGCAGCGCTTCCCCTTTCGCGCCGGTGAACCGTTCGATCGAGGTCACCTGCAGGTGCGCCGCCTCGCCGAGATGCCCTTCCAGCAGCGGAGCCAGCGACAGCGTGGCAAATCGGCTGACCCGCTGAAACGTCTCCGCGACACCGAACAGGCTATGGATGTCGTCGAGCCGATCCAGATACTGCTGGCCATTCCGCTGCAACTCGGCTGGCTCAAACAGCGCCACCGCCGCCGACGCCGGCAACGCATCCAGCACATGGTTGGAACGATTCGCCGAAGTCAAATCTGGGGAGCCCCCAGCGCGAGCGAGGGATTGTGAATTGGCCTTCCTCGCTCGCGCTTCGGGCTCCCTAAGATTGGTGATTGGATTCTGATCCGGCACGACAATCGTCAACGCGACCTCTTTCAAATCGCGCAGCTTGCGTTGCGTGTCGACATCGAACGTCCGCAGCGAGTCGATCTCGTCGCCGAAGAGTTCGATCCGCAACGGATCGGCCGCATCCGGGGCGAAGACATCGAGAATCCCGCCATGCCAACTGACTTCCCCCGGACTCGTGATCGTGTTGACGCGCTCGAAACCCTGCCCGACCAGCCAGTGCAGAAATTTGTCGACATCCAGCGTTTGCCCGACCGCCAGCGTTTTTGACGCGGACGTGCGGCTCTGGCGGCTGGGAACCGGTTGCAAGAGCGCCGGCAGCGTCGTGATGATCAAGCGAGGCGGCGCGGCCGATTCAAGAGCGGAAATCACCCGCAGCCGGCTGCCCCACACCGGATCGGCCGAGCGGATTTCCTCCGGCAGCCGATCCCACGCCGGCAGAATGACGGGAGCTTCCACGCCGAAGCTGACGGCATCAGCGGCGAACGCATCCAGTTCTTTCTCATTCGGCAGGACCACCAGCAACGGCCCGCGCGCGTCGTGACATAACGCGGCGATCACCAGCGCACCACACGAACCCCACACCCCATCGAGACTCGCCGGCATTCCCTGCTGCCAGGCCGAGTTCAACGCCTGCACCACCGGCCATTGCGTGGCCCGCGAGCTGAGGCTCGCCAGGGAAGGTGTCGTGACAGAATTCGCGGCGGTCATCACACGTTCCCCAACTTCGCGACGACACAGCCGCGCAAACAGAATCAGCCGGTTCAAGCGGAATGTCGCTCGCCGGTCAGGTCTTGGAAATCTTTCTGACATATTGTATCGGAACCCGCAATTCCAGCCATGTCGCGAGTTTTTTAGTTAATCGAGAATCGCAAGCCCAGAGGGCCAACTCCTGTTTGACGTTGGGTGGCCGGGGCTGGACGACCAGCGGGAGGAAGCCCCGGTCGAGCGCGCAATCAGGCACCGGGGCTTCGCGAAGCGCTCCAGCCCCGGCCACCCGACTCAATACCAGCTATGATGTGAGTCAAACGCGAATTTTTCCTTTGAACCTTCTTTGAACCTCTCGCCTCTACCCTCTCGCCCCTTGCCTCTAACCCCTTGCCCTGCCTCCCAATTGCCTAGTTTTCGCCATTAACCGGGATTGACGGATTCCTGCTCTCGGCGGATACTTCGCGCAGAATCGCATTATAAGGTCTGATTGCATGCTTTCCCCCGATCAATATGCCCGTCACCTCGCCGAGCAGGCGTGCGCCGCGTCGCGCCGGTTGATGACCGTCGGTACCGCCATCAAGAATGAATGGTTGCAACGCACCGCGGCGTTGTTGCTGCAACGGCAAGATGATCTGCTCCACGCCAATTCTCAGGACATCGCCGCGGCACCGCAGTACGGTTTGACCGCTGCCGCCATCGACCGGCTGACATTGAATCCGAAACGCATCACGGCGATGGCGGATGCCATGGCCGATGTCGCGCGGCTCACAGATCCGGTCGGGCAAGTGATTGAAGGATATGTTCGGCCCAATGGCTTGCGGGTGACGAAATCGCGCGTGCCGCTGGGCGTGGTCCTGTTCATTTACGAGTCGCGCCCGAACGTCACGCTCGATGCCGCGGCGTTATGCGTGAAAAGTGGCAATGCCGTGATCCTGCGCGGCGGCAAGGAAGCCTTGCACAGCAACCTCGCGTTGTATCGCGTTCTGCAAGACGCCTTGAAAGAAACCGATCTGCCGGAACACGCGGTGCAACTGGTGGAATCGACCGACCGCGACATCGTCGGTGGCCTGCTCAAGCAGCGCGGCCTCATCGATGTCGCCATTCCACGCGGCGGCAAGTCGCTGATTGAACGGGTCTCTGCCGAAGCCACCATGCCCGTCATCAAACATTTCGATGGCGTGTGCCACATCTATGTCGATAAAGCCGCCGATTTCGAGATGGCGGTGAACATTATTCAGAATGCGAAATGCCAGCGGCCGGGAGTGTGCAACGCCGCGGAATGCGTGCTGGTGCATCGCGATGTCGCGGAAACATTTCTACCAAAGTTTGACCGGGCCATGCAGGCCGTGCATGTTGAGTTGCGCGGTTGCCCGGCGACGTGCCGGTGGATTCCGCGCGCGAAACCGGCCAGTGAGGATGATTATCGAACGGAATATCTCGATTTGATTCTGTCGGTGAAAGTGGTCGACGATCTCACTCAGGCGATCACCCACATCGAGACCTATGGCTCGCATCACACCGATGCGATCATCACGGCCGATTACGCCGCGGCGGAACGTTTTCTCGCCGAGGTCGATTCCGCCGGGGTGCTGGTCAACGCCAGCACGCGTTTCAACGATGGGGGCGAACTGGGCCTGGGTGCCGAGATCGGCATCAGCACCGACAAATTCCACGCCCGCGGCCCCTGCGGATTGACAGAGCTGACAAGCTACAAGTGGGTGGTGCGCGGAGAAGGTCAGATCAGGCATTAGGTATTAGGCGTTAGGTATTAGAAGAGGAATCCAGTGCGAAGGGAATCGCAATGGCGAAGGATGCTGTGGGATATCGGCAATTGGTGGTCTGGCGAAAGTCGATGGACTTTGTGAAAGCCATTTATCAAACGACGAAGATATTGCCGGAGTCAGAACGCTACGGATTGATCAGCCAGGCTCAGCGTGCATCTGTTTCCATTCCCGCAAATATCGCGGAAGGTTATGGTTGCGGAGCAGGAGATTACCCAAGGCATCTCAGAATTGCACGCGGCTCACTGATGGAACTCGAAGTCTTTCTAGAACTCTTCGTGACTCTCGACTACATCCCGCGTGCCAAAATTGTTCCTGTCTGGAAGCTCAGTCAAGAAGTCGGCGCGATGCTCACCGGCCTGCTCAAGTCATTAGAAAAACGCCCCAAGACGTCGACATCAAACTAAAAGCCTTCAGCCGCCAATTCTTCTAACGCCTAACGCCTAATACCTAACGCCTAATACCTAACGCCTTCTGCGGAGCAGACTCATGGGCGACGTTCTCAGTCAATCCGAAGTCGAATCGCTGCTGGCGGCGCTGGACCCTGGGATGCAACCCCAGCATCAGGCGTCGTCATCGAATCGCGACGACTTCAACGCGCAGATCAGCGTGTACGATTTCAAACGGCCCGAACGTGTCAGCAAAGAGCAGATGCGCGCCTTTCAGGCGCTGCACGACAGTTTCAGCCGCGAGTTCGGGGCCGCCCTGTCCGGCATGCTGCGCGCCATCGTGGAAGTGAAACTCATCAGCGTCGATCAGCTCACGTACAGTGAATTCGTCTTCAGCCTGGAAAACCCGACCTGCTTCAACCTGCTCTATTCGGAAGGTCTGGAAGGACATTTCATCCTTGACCTGAATCCATCGATCATTTACCCGATCGTCGACCGCCTGCTCGGCGGCGGCAAAGCGGCCTCACAGGATATGCCGCAGCGGCCGCTGACGGAAATCGAACTGCAACTTGTCTCGCGGATCACCAAACAGGCCATCGCGGCGTTGGAAAACGCCTGGTCCAACATCTGCCAGTTGAAGCTCAAAGTCTCACAAGTCGAAAGCAATCCGCAACTCGTCCAGATCGTGCCTCCCAACGAAGTCATCGTGCTGATCAGTTTTGAAATCTGCATGGGCGAGATCCGGGGCATCATGAATCTGTGCATTCCCTTCAATACCATCGAACCGGTCGCCGGTAAGCTCTCTTCCGATTCCTGGTCGGCCTACTCGAAGAAAGGGGTCGATGCGCGGCAGGTTCTCAACCTGGAAACGGGCGTGGGGCATGCCGCGGTGGAAGTGGTGGTCCATTTAGCGAAGGCGAAACTGACGGCGCGCGAACTGGCGCAACTCGCCGTGGGGGATGTGATCCTCACCGAGAGCAGCCCGCTGACCGGCGCGCAAGTGCTGATTGAAGGCACCCCGCTGTTCGCGGCATTCCCCGGCGTGCTGAAAGGCCACAAAGCGATCCGCATGGGCCAGCCCATCACCAAACCGCGCGAGATCATCGAACAGAAACTGAGCCAGCGCGGGAAGAAATAAAGCCCGGCGATGGCATCGCCGGGACCGTTACTCTTCCGCTTTCTCGCGGCACTCCTGCAGACGAGTGAGTATCTCGTCGGTATCAATCAATTCGGCGACAGCAAGCACGCGAGATTCGATGGCGGCATTGTCCAAGTCTGGGCCGCAGCGGTCGTAAATTCCCTGGATATCAATCCAATCCTGCGACCGTCCTGCCATCGCTTTGGTAAGGATCAGGTCTTCGGCAGTTAAGACATTAATCGCCAAACCAGCCTGAATCTTGACGGACGTGGCGCGAGACAGCATTTCCTCCTCAAATGGGAAACACGCCAACGCCAAGTCGATTGGCACGCCATTCGACGCTTCAATCACCAACGTTCGGAAGCTAATCGCAAATGCGGCCGCATCCTCCATCCGCGCGGAAAACTTCTCCAGAACTGCATTGATGAATGCGAGTTCATCGCCTAAATCCACCCAGCACGAAATATCAACGTCTTTGGTGAAGCGAGCTTGACCACGGCATCCGACCGCAAGACCACCGATGAGCGCATATTTCAGATTGCGGCCCTTGAGAAACGCGGCAACCTCTTTGAGCGCCGTCAGATTCCGGTTCATTGTTGCCGCCAACGCCTGTAGAATTCGGCCAACCCGCAGATGTGCTGACGCCCGTCATCCGCGAGCTCGAAATCGAGCACGTCAACCAGCGACTGCCGATGTTCTTCCTCGGTCATCGCCCGCAGCTCTCGCCGCCGTAATTTCTCCAGCACCGGCGCGGCGAGGTCCCAGCGAGCCTTCCACAGGCGAATGTCTTGTGTATCTGGTGTTGATGAGGGTTCAGCCATGTCAGTCTCGCTCACTTTCCTTCGCAGCCAGATCCATCTTAACCAGATACTTCCCGTCGTTCAGCCGAATGCGAATCTTCGCGGACATGCGCATTTATCAATTCAAAAAAGTCCCGGCGTCGCCGACGCCGGGCTTTGCTGGCTCTCAACTCTCAACTCTCAACTCTCAATCATCAACCATCAACCATCAACCAATTACGGCAGCAAGTCCTTCACCGTGTCGCGTTCCTGCTTCAACTCGGTGACGGTTTTGTCGATCTGCCCCTTGCTGAACTCGTCGAGCTTGAAGCCGTCTTTGATTCTCCAGCTTTTGCCGTCGCTGGTGAGCGGGAAGCCGCACATGAGGCCGGATTCGATGCCGTAGGGGTTGCCGTCGCTGTAGACGGCGGCGCTGACGCAACTGCCGGGGGCCGTCGGGCGGATGAGGCCTTTGACGGTGTCGATGCAGGCATTACCGGCGGACGCCGCACTCGACGCGCCGCGGGCCTTGATCACCGCTGCACCGCGCTGCTGCACGCCGGCGATGAAGTCGCCCTTGAGCCACGCATGATCGGAAATGACGTCCATCGTCGGTTTGCCGGCAATCTTCGCGTTGACGAAATCGGGATACTGCGTCGCCGAGTGGTTCCCCCAGATCGCCAGATTCTTGACATCGGCAACTTCCTTGCCGGCTTTGTGCGCCAGCATGCTGACGGCCCGGTTCTGATCGAGCCGGGTCATCGCGAACCAGCGATCCTTCGGCACGTTCGGCGCATGCGACATGGCGATCAGGCAGTTCGTATTGCACGGATTGCCGACAACCACCACGCGGACATCCTTCGCCGCGGCGGCATTAATCGCCCGGCCCGTGCTGGTGAAAATCGGCCCGTTGATGCGGATCAGGTCGGAACGTTCCATCCCTTGCTTACGCGGCACACTGCCGACGAGCAGCGCCCAGTTCACGCCGGCGAACGCTTCTTCGAGATGATCGCTGTCTTTCTTGACGACGCCAACCAGCGTGGGGAACGCGCAGTCGTCGAGTTCCATGTGGACCCCGTCGAGGGCACCCATCACGGGGGGGACTTCGATGAGGTGCAGCACCACGGGTTGATCCGGGCCGAAGACTTCGCCGCTGGCAATGCGGAAGGTCATGGCATAACCGATTTGTCCGGCGGCGCCGGTGATGGCAACATGAATCGGGGCAGGCATGGGACGTTAAACTCCTGAGGCAATTCGGTCTCAAACACAGGTTGAGTGATCAGCGTACCGGAGTTGGAAAATCCGGACAACCGAAAACGCCGCGCGATCGCAGCTCACACGGCGGGGCAAGTGTCCGACGTTGTCAAAAACGCGACACCAATCGCCGTGATCGAATTTCAGTTCGATCATTGCTGAACAACCTGTTTGGGAAGCGGTTTTCGAGCGGTGGGATCACGCGAAAACGGCAGTTTGAGCACCTGATTCGGTCTCCATACGGGGTCGGCGCGGGGTCGGCGACACGTTTTTCATCCATGCGGTTTTATTCTTACATTTCGTGTCGCGCAACTCCGTCGGGTAGGGTGAGAGACATGATTTTTCTCACCGTTTCCAGCGTCACCGCCTCGACGGCCCTTGCCGTGGCCGAGTAACATACTGACCACTTGCCGAGATGACCGTGAACCTGCCTGAGGAGCCGACCGCGATGAAAACGATTTCCCGCTGGGTTGCCATCTGCGTTTGCCTGTCCGCCTTGAGTTCTGCGATCACTGCGGCCGAGAAGGTCACGGCGGAACCCGGCGAGCATGCTTTGACGATCAAGATTGGCGGCCAGAAGTTCACGACGCTACATCACGCGCCGGATCAGCCGAAGCCCTATTTCTCGCCCGTGAAAACCGCCGATGGTGCCGTCATCACGCGGCCGATCAACGATCCCGAAGATAAAGACCATCCGCATCATAAAGGGATTTGGAATGCCGTCGATGAAGTGAACGAAGTCGATTTCTGGGCCGAGAAAGGGAAGATCGTCTCCAAAGATGTGCAATGGTCGACCGCGGGGGATGCCCTGCAACTCATCATGAAAAACGACTGGATGGGGCCCGACGCGCCGGTCGTCCATGAGACGGCGACCATCACGTTTCATCCGAATCGCCTCGTGGTGTATCACATCGTCTTCACCAAGCCGGAGAATGTCCCCACCGTGACGTTTGGCGACACCAAAGAAGGGATGTTCGGCATCCGCGTCGTCTCGACGATGCGCGGCAAAGTCGGCGGCGTCATCACCAATGCCGACGGACTCAAAGGGGAAAAGGACTGCTGGGGCAAACCGACGAAATGGGTCGACTACACCGGCGTTGTCGGCGAGAAGTTGTACGGTGTGACGCTGATGGACAGCCCGAAAAACTTCCGGCCCTCACGCTACCACTGCCGCGACTACGGCCTGTTCACCATGAGCCCGTTCGGCGAAGGGTCTTATCAGAACGATTTGACGAAAGCGAAACTCGTCGTGCTGGATGCGAAGTCGCCGAAGCTCGAACTGACCTACGGCCTGTATGTCCACAACGGCGATGCGGCAGAAGGCCAGGTTGCCGAGGCGTATGAGGAATTCGTCAAGGCGACGAAATAGCGCCATCCCGAGCGGGGGACGTCAGTCCCCTGAGTGTGCGTTCCATACAGAAGGATGCCACATTCAAGGGGCTGACGCCCCCCGCTCGGAAAGCAGTTCTCACACACCCCGAACGACAGAAACCACAGCACAGCGAAGGCAACTTATGTGCGGCATTCTGCTTTCGGCCGTCATCCTGCTGTTGCTCGTCAAGTTGGTTGCGCGGGACGACGCCGAACCGGAGTTCTGGCCGATGGCGGGCGTGGCGCTGGTCGTCACGTTGGCCGGATTAGCGGGCCGCTTGCTGCTGACCGATGTGCTGGGCCCCAGTGCCGGCTTACTGGGCATCCCGGTTTTGGCACCGGCCCTGGTCTACGCGTGTGAGATTTCGTGGAAGCAGGCGATCATCGTCACCGTGTTATATGTGGTGGTGATTGTCGGCCTGACATTCGGTTTGGCGCTGCTGTTGGTCGCAGCGTAGCACAGCGTCTTCCCGAGCGGGGGACGTCAGTCCCCTGATTGTGCTGTCCATGCAGCATGATGCCGCGTTTAGGGGGCTGACGCCCCCCGCTCGGTAAAGAAATTTCTCACAACCCATCCGACAAAAACCACAGTACGGCGAAGGCGGTGGCCATGAAGGCGAGGATGTAGAGGAATCGCTTGGTCGCCACGCGGAGGATTTTGTCCGTCAGCTCGTACTGACTGGCGCTGTAGCACAGGCTGATCACCGCCACCATCGGGACGAGGTACCAGTTCACGTTGATCGATTGCAGAACGTGCGAGATCGCCAGCATGTTACTTTCCCTTCTCGATGGCCATCACGGCGGCGACCGGTTTCACCGCGACTTTCGCCGCCTCATCGGGCACAGGTTCGCCCGGCGTTTCATCGCCGAAACCCAGTGACGGGCCTTTCACGCAGTCCCACACCGCGAGAATATTGAGCAACCCGGCGATCCAGGTGAAGACGAGCGCCAGCTCGAAATACTTGCCGAGCCGGCCGGTGATCTCCTGCAACTGCGGCGTGTCGGGCGGGACTTCGTACCAGTTCCACACCGGTCGCGGAATCACGCCGGTGACGGCGAGATCGAGATTGGGATGCGCATCGGGTTCATGGGCAACGCGGATGCGCAAAAATCGGCCGGGTGATGCGCCGATCGGTTTATCGAGATCCAGTCCCCCCGCCAACGCGAGTTCGACCGGCTTCCCGTTGCGTGTTCCGGTAAACGTTCCTTCGACATCGCGACTCGCCGGGCCTTCGGTCGGTTGCAGGGAAATCGTGCCGACAAGCTCTCCCGTTAATCCATCGCTGCCCGGGCCATCGCCATCAACGATGCCTGTGAATGAACTCGTGAGGGGAGCCGTCAGTGAGTACGTCCGCTGATTCTCCTTTGCTTCGACCCGGCGGGCCTGCCAGATCGCCGGCAGCGCCCAGGCACCGGCTCCCACCTGGGCGACATAACTCAAGCTGATTTTCTGAAAGCCCTGCGCGTTGGGCGGCACCTTGTAATGCACGGCCATTCCTTCACCCAGACACATGCCGGTGAAAAACGCGCCGTGTATGCAGATGAGATAGACCAGCCCCTTGAAGACGCGGCCCTGATACAGATGGCCGGCTCCGGGGATGAGAAAAGCCAACAGCCCCGACACAATCGGATTGGCTTCTTCCCACGGCTTATGGCGGGCCTGTGGCGGGGCGGGTACAGACGACATCGGCAACCTTCTGGAACGAACACATTCCGCAATGATCAAAAGTCGACATCCGGCCGGCAACGGGTATCGAACGTCTGGGCACAATTCCCAGTTGGCGGACACCCTGACCTCACCGATTAGAACGCAGCAGCTTAACAGACGGATCATCACACGGCCAGATCGGTGCTGAGATTGCGCCCGGTTACGGATTTCGGTTCGACGCCAGTTTCCCTTGGAGAACTGACAGAGCGCTGATCTTTCGACAAATGCGATGTCTTTGGAAATGAGATCTCTTGGGCCAACCGGCTGCCTTCTGTTTGGTCCCCTCTCCCCCGTGGGGGAGAGGGTCAGGGTGAGGGGGTGAATGTGTCACGGACTCGCCATGATCAATCGCCGGCCTTTTCTTATCAGAGGCCATTGAAGAATCGATTGGAAGCGTTGTGAAGCGCTCGCCCTCTCTCCCTAACCCTCTCCCCCGAAACGGGGGCGAGGGGACTGGAAATTTGGCCGCTGCACCGATGCTTCATGCGAATCGTAGATGTGCTTCAAGCGATTCGTACATGACTCGCCAGCGCGGCGATCATGTCTTTCACCGCGGCTTCCGCGGCGGCTTCCCAGCGGTGGACGCCGAATTGCTCGGCGTACGGTTGTTGGCGGTACGCGAAGTTGATGCCGCGAGAGTTGTTGATGAGCGCACCCAGGCCGCGCTCATCAAACGCGGCGGCAACATCCGCGGCTGTTCCCCCCTGGCTGCCGTAACCCGGAATGAGCAGCGGAACATGCGGCATCGCCCTACGGAGTGCCGCCAACTCCTGCGGATACGTCGCGCCGACCACGGCCCCGACCGGTCCGTAGCCCTCGGCGTCGGCATCACGTGCGGAGAGTTGCTCGACGACCTCCGCCACGCGGCGATAGAGAGGTTGCCCGTCGGTGAGGCGATCTTGAAATGTTCCCGCGCCGGGATTGCTGGTCCGGACCAACACATAAACGCCGGCTCCGCGTTCGACAGCGACTTTCACAAACGGATCGAGCGTGTCACTACCGAGGTAGGGATTCACCGTCAGTGCATCGGCTTGCCAGATCGCGGCGTGGGGATCAGCCCCGGCGAGATACGCGCGGGCATAGGCTTCGGCGGTGGAACCGATGTCGCCGCGCTTGGCATCGCAGATGACGATCAAGCCTTTCGATCGGGCGTAAGCGATGACATTCGCTAAGGCCAGGCAGCCAGCGGGACCATATTCCTCGAAGAACGCGGCCTGCGGTTTGACGGCCGGGACGAGCGGCGCGACGACATCGATCAGGCGGAGGCAGAACCGCTCGAACGATTTGGCCGGAGTCGCGGTGATGACATCGGGTGGCAACCAGTCAAGACGGGGATCGAGACCGACGACGATGGAGTTGCCGGTGCGGCGGATGGCAGCGTGCAGGCGGGTGGAGTAGGGCGCGGGCATGGATGTAATATAAAGTGGCGCACGAACGACGGGAAGCCTGTCATCGCCTTCGCGAGCGGGTGGCGTCAGTCCCCTGAGTCCATTGGTATCTACACAAGTCAGAAATCCCCTCTCGCAAAGGCGCAAAGACGGAAAGTTCGCCAAGAGAATACTCTCACATCATACCTGGCATCTCGATTTCGCCATTTCAAGTTTGTCAGATATTAATGCTTTCCGCTGGACCTTCTACTCGAAGTTCTTGGCGAAACGTTGCCTCTTTGCGCCTTTGCGTGAGATGCCTTTCCGAGATGTGTAGATACCAATGCCCTGAGTCTGCGCGGGTTGCCAAAGGACGCCGCAATCAAGTGGCTGACGTCCCCCGCTCGGAAAACGGGAAAGTGTCCTGTTTCAACACGCGAGAGTTTGACGTGTGGGAGGAAGAAATTTTTCAAAAACTGACCGGAAACGCCGCGGGAGGAATTGACGGCGGGGGCGAAATGGTCGATGATTTGCTGTTCGGCCGCAAGAGTGCGGCCAGGTTGGCGTTTCCACGCAGGAAGCACATTTCGCGGCAGGGACCAACCGCGTAGTCGGAACACGAGTGGGACTGTTCCGAGACACTGCTAACGTAACAGGGTGTTAATCTGTCCCGAAATGATCGTGCCGTGTTCGCCTGTGGTTCCAGGCGGACGAAGACGCAGGAACTTTATGTCTTCGAGAATGGTTGGTTTGCTCACACGAATTTTACTGTGTCCAAGTTAGCGATGCGCAGAAAGCGAGGGTTTTGATGGAGCACCTGGGAAAACACTTAATCATCGAATGTTGGGGTTGCAACGACGGCATCAATGATGCTGATTTAATGCGGACAGTCATGATCGAGGCTGTACACGCCGCTCACGCGACTCTCCTGGACATTAATGTCCACACATTCAGCCCCCACGGCGTCACCGGCGTGGCGGTTCTCTCCGAGTCGCACCTTTCCGTCCATAGTTGGCCGGAACACGGCTATCTCGCCGCGGATGTCTTCACCTGCGGTGATACAACCGACCCCCTGGCCGCTGTTGAAGTGCTTCGTCAGTATTTCCAACCGTCCGTGGTCGAACTCCAGGACATTCAGCGCGGCATCAATCCGCTCGCGGGCGAACGGCCCAAACGGCGTAATTGGTCCCGGCTGGATCGGGAGTTGGAACCACTTTCCACCGGATCGAACTGATGGCAGTCGATTTCGGCCTAAAAATGACTTGAATCCAACGGTTGACGATGCGCACGCATCGTCAACCGTTTTTTATAAGCGATTTTCGATGAATTTCCGTTGAATTTCCGGATTTCCTCGTTTGAACCGCTCGCGATTCATGGCAAAATGCTTTCAGCGCGATTCTCAGGCGAGGGCCGCGCCGAGGCTCACGATGTCGTCATCGCGCTCTCGACCGCTCGCCTCCTGCTCTCCAAAATACAATCTTCCGGCGATGGCCCAACTCACGACGACCAGCGAATGGTTCTACCGCATGCTCGGGGAAGAGTTCGGGCCGGTCAGCCGGAACGTCCTCGACAGCCTGATCGCCGACGGGCAGATCGGCGGCGATGATGACATCCGCGCGGGGGCCACTGGTTCCTGGATGCCGGCCCGGCAACTCTCCGCTCGCCCGTCCAGCGGCAATGGGCCATCCAACGGCAGCGGGTCCGACGCGATGATGCTGTCGCTCGAATCGCTGAGCGATGTCGGGGTCGCGGCGGTCGAGCATGGCAACTCGGCGACATCGAACGACGAATGGTTTTATCAATCCTTTAGCCAAGAGTGGGGACCAATCTCTTTTGACGAGTTGCTCCAGCATGCGTCACAGGGCGACTTGTCGCCCGACGATCAGATTCGCCTGGGCCGCAATGGAAAATGGCGACGGGCCGGTTCGATGGGCCGGTTGATGGCGGTCATGCCCTATGCCGTCCGCGAAGTCAAAACTATTCCTACGGGAAACAAGTCGAGCCAAAGCACGGACCACGAATTCGATACTACTGTAACATTGCGCGAGAGTGCGCCCAAAGAGGTCGCCCCGCCACCGGCCCCTGTGGCCGCGGCGTTGCCACCGCCCCCTCCCCCAATGCCGCAGATGATGCCGCAGCCGCAGGTCATGACCATGATGCCGCCGTCCATGGCACCGTCATGGAATCCCGCCATGGACATGGGCTGGTTCGCGTGGTTGGATGGTGTGGAATGCGGACCGATGGACATTCAGCAGATTGCGAGTTGGACGCAATCGGGCCGGATCTCCATGAACGATTACATCAAGCAGGGCAAGTACTCGCAGTGGACGCTGGCGCAAAAAATTCAAGGCCTGGTGTTCAAGCCGCCGCCTCAGCCGGTGCCGCCCCCTGTGGCTCCCGCGCCGGTCGCCGCGGCCCCGGCCGTATTGCCTGCCGTGCAACTTCCGCCGCCGCCGAAGCCGGCACCGGTCCCAGCGCTTGCACCGGCAGCGGTCGCTCCACCGCCCCCGCGACCGGTAATTCCCGCGCCGCCGCCGAAACCCGATTTCCCCACCGACGCGCCGCCGATTCGCCAGTGGACCAACGACTGGGCCACATCGACCGTCAAATCGAGTTATCGTCCTGGTGCTGAGACGGCAGCTTCGCCCGCGGCGAAAAAATCGTCGCCGGTGAAGTCCAAGAAGAAATCCAGCGGCGGTGGCAGCCTCGATGTCAACGAGTTGATGAAGGACAAACGCGTCCTCGGCGGGCTGGGAGTCGTCGTGCTGATCGTCGCTGGTTACTTCGGGATGGGCATGCTGCCGGAAGGCACGGGCAAGTTGAAAGTCGCCTACGAGGATCTCACGAAACTTCACAAGCAGATTGAAGAAAAATCGGGCGACAGTGCCGATGCGAAGAAGTGGGAAGCGTATGGCAAATCGCTGAAAACGAAGCTCACGAACTCCACGAAAGCGATCGGGACATCGACGCATGCGGCGAAAACACCGCTCAACAGTGCGAAGACCGCATTGTCGGGAGCGCTCTCCGCCAAGAAGCCGGAAGACGTGGAGAAGAAACTCAAGGATGCCGAGACGAAGTTGAGCGACGCGAAGAAAAAACTCGGCCTCTGATCGGCTGCACGATTTTGTTGTCCGTCGAGTCATGCGTCTCAACGGATGATGACTCGGCGTGCTTGCTCCCCGCGTGGAGATGTTCCTCTGAGCGTCACTCCCACCTTCGCGAAGTTCCGCGAAGGATTCTTCATGCCCGGCTGGCCTTGACGACTGACCGGCTCAGGGGTAGCGTCATTCTTATCGGCACGGATTGCCTTACTCTTCCGAACCGCAAGGAGGCTGGCATGGTCGCAGTCGCGCGAACCGTTTCTTCCAAGTTGTTGGTGCTCGACACCAACGTCATTCTCCACGACGCCGGCTGCATTCGACATTTCGAGGAAAACGATGTCGCCGTTCCCATGACGGTCCTCGAAGAACTCGACAAGTTCAAAAAAGGGAACGAAGACCTCAACTTTCAGGCCCGCGCGTTTCTCCGCCGGCTGGATGATCTCACGGGCGATGTCATGTCCGCCGAGGGAGCATCGCTCGGCGATGGACTGGGCACCATCCGCGTCGTCTTCGGCAACGAATTCAGCGAACTGCTGCGTGAGACGTTCTGCCACGACTCGCCCGATCACCGCATTCTCAATTCGGCCCTCACGCTGCAACGCCGCGAAGCCGGCCGACCGGTGATTCTCGTCTCGAAAGACACCAACCTGCGGATGAAGGCCAAGTCGCTCGGCTTGCCGGCTCAGGATTACAGCACCGACAAGGTCGAGAGTTTCGACAAGCTCTACACCGGCAAACGCCTCGTCACCGGTATGCCGAGCGAGTTCGTCGACTTGTTCTACAGCGCTCACCACGGCCGCGTCCCCGCCGATTCGATCCCGGAAGCGATTGAACCGGTGCCGAATGAAAATTTCATTCTGCGCAACGGATCGAAGTCGGTTTTGGCGACGTATCGCGCGGTCGATAAGACGTTTCAACGGGTGGAGAAAACGGCGGCCTACGGCATCATGCCCCGCAACGCGGAACAGTCGTTCGCACTCCGCGCACTGCTCGATGACGACATCAAACTCGTGACGTTGACGGGCAAAGCCGGCTCGGGCAAAACGCTGCTGGCCCTCGCCGCGGCGCTGGAATGCCGCTCCCGCTATCGCCAGATTCTGCTCGCCCGCCCCATTGTCCCTTTGAGCAATCGCGACCTCGGTTTTCTGCCGGGGGATGTCTCGGCGAAAATCGACCCGTACATGCAGCCGTTATACGACAACCTTGGCGTAATCAAGCATCAGCACGGCGACGGCGAATCGTCCCACCGCATTCAGGAAATGCTCGACAACCAGAAGCTGGCGATCACCCCGCTGGCGTACATTCGCGGCCGCAGCCTGCAACGGATGTTCTTCATTGTAGACGAAGCCCAGAACCTGACGCCGCACGAAATCAAGACGATCATCACGCGCGCCGGCGAGGGAACGAAAATCGTGTTCACCGGCGACATCTACCAGATCGACCACCCGTATCTCGATTCGCTGTCGAACGGCCTGAGCTACCTCATCAGCCGCATGGTCGGCCAGCCGATCTACGCGCACATCACGCTGGAAAAAGGCGAACGCTCGGCGCTGTCGGAGCTGGCGAGCGATTTGTTGTAGAAAGTAGGGGTTGCCAAGTCTCTACGGAGCCAAATATATCCAGGTCGGGCTTTGAATAGCCTGTGCTTTATCTGAATGCCGATTTAATCGGTGTCTTTCGGCGGCAATATGATGTGCTTAACTTCAACCGTCGGCGGAAAAAAAGCAATCATCGCTCCCTGAGCTGACAGCGATTTAGCCTCGGGACCGATGTATTGCTTGGTAGGAAGCTGCTCCCAATGCCGCCTGATCCACTGCGCAAGTTTTGTGAATAGCGGTTTGGTCACCGCAAAGCGATCCGGATTATTGTTTGAGCAATGCAAGCGTCCCATCACAAGAAGTTGGTCTTTGAAGTAAGGTTTCACCAGTTCAATCAAAGGATCAGTAGCTGGCCCAATCCTCATGTCTTTTCCATACGGATGAAGTTGGTCTCGCGGAAATATTGAAAGATATGCAAAGGGATAGTCTGCTGGATTGTCATCCAACTGTTCCTCCGGCTGCCCGATGAGAAAGGGGTAAAATCTCAGATTTAACGAACGAGCATATTCACTGAACGCCCGATAGTCCGCCGGACCCGCAAACAGATACACACTTCGGCCCATGATGTACTTGACCTTTGATTGTCAGCGCGACTTTTTGCCTGTAATGATAAACTCCGGATACTGTTGACCTAACGCATCGCTGATGATGCCGGCCTTGATCATTTCACGTTTGTCGAAAACAATAAGTCCGCCGGTCCGAGGAATTGCACGTATTAATTGTACTACGCGAACTGGTTGCCCGGCGGCGTTAAATCCTACGATATCAACGTATGCAACTCCAGAAGCGGCGTCTACTTTCCATTCAAAGATCGGCTCTAAACCCGACCGCTCCATTTGAATTGATTCATTGATTGTCGCAACTCGGGTGTCAATATCTCCGAGTCTTCCTCTGAATGATTTCCCAGCTTTAATCGTTTGAGGAAACAGCCGCCGAAATTGTTCAAGTGAAGCAGGCGTATCTGCACCAATTACACCCTCAAAACCTGATTGTACAATTTTTCTTCGCACAGCAATATCGTCCACACCTTGATCACGTAAGAATCGCACCGTCACCTTGAGTTTTGCGATCTGGCTGGGTTCAGTTTGAATTGGCAAAGGTCGAGCAGCACGAAAGAAGCTGCATGCTGCGCCGCTACTCATTACCAAGTCTCGGGCATCTCGTTCTGACATGTCGCGTGCCAACTGCGCCATGTCAGAATCAGAATCTTGAATTGCGCCATAAATTCTAATTGTCTCACGATAGGGGGCCGTAAATGGGCGGGAAACTGAGTCCGCATAGTCAAAGCCAATTTTCTCTCCGATGCCGATTGGATCTTTCGTGGCGCGATCATAGAATGTCTGTAAATTATCGAGGTCACTCTGAATGTAAATGATTGGATATAAAAATCTGCCCATGTACAACACATACGTCTCCCCCGCGCTATACAGGTAGGGCTTGACCACATTCGCTCCGATATTGGAGATCGCGTCGTCAAGCCCCGACGGATCAACTCGATTGACGGGGTCATTGTGTGTGTATCGGTATCGATTGTAGTCCAGCGGCAGCGATGGTTGATCGATAAACTGGCCGGGTTGATTGAGGGCGTGCATGGGGTTTCCTTAGAGCCGTGAATGGCCAAGGGAATAGATGCTTTGCTGGCGGTATGCGGGCCGGCGCAAGCCGGATTCAAATTGCATAAGCCATATTCGCGAATGCACCTTCAGAATCCGGTGCAAGTGCCGCCGCGCGGAAACTAATGGTTCTTCTGCTTCCGGGATCACAATTAAGTCATTGCAAGCAATATCAATCCGCTCGTTCAGCGGAAAATAAATCGAATCTCGCCTCCGGCGGACATTGTCCATAATCGAATTCATCATGCTGACCATCTTCCAAAGATAGGTATAATGAGGTTCCATCTTTTTGGCGAAATAGATTGCTTCAAGTGCTTCATCAAGCTGGAGATGGTCCATGAGGCAATGTGATCGCTGTGCGAGATGAATCGCCATTTCTCCGCGAGGCGAGATATTATGGAGCCAAAATGGATCGTTTCTTTCGTCCACGGCAAACGGAAATGGCCAAGTGCGGTAATGCTCATCATCGTCAGAGCGAAATCCTCCGCAGGCACATTCCACATTAAAAGGTTTCCCGTCGCTGCCATTCCAGCGGACGAATAGATGATTACGCGTAGGAACTAGTGACAGGGGATAGCCGAGCCGACGTCCAATTGCGAGATAGGCCATCGGTAGCGATGCGCATGTTCCGCCGTTACCATTCAGTATGCCGTGTAAAAAATTATCTTGTGAATCAGTATAGTTAAGTGCGTTATCCATGCGTTTGGGGCTGATACGTATACCAATATCGCGCCAGAGGGCAGTCGCCATAGCTACCATTCGCAGGTGCCCCTCTGTGGGCACTTCAGGTGTCGGGCGAAAACTTCGCAACCAGTGTTCGGTGTTTACACGAACTAAGTCGGCCCAATAGTCGAGTTGGTTAAGCGCAGCTTTGATGTCGATCGATTCTGACCCCGGCAGGCCTTCGGCAACAAGAAGATTAAGATACGCCACGTCGTAGCGGGCAAGTTCCTTGTCGGTGAATCCTGACCAGCGCTTGTAATCCATAAGACTACATGGTGCGGGGTTGGCGTGAATAAAACAGTTTCAAAATAAAGAAATGCAATACAGATGTACAGAAGATTTGATAAAATCACAATGATTTCTGAAGAATTTGTGGCAC
>Ga0335397_10002100_pt1 | contig 27108 bp, 16 predicted proteins | sample MAT04_FD_205740 | JGI IMG/M metagenome (GOLD analysis project Ga0335397, IMG submission 205740) | Freshwater microbial communities from Lake Fryxell liftoff mats and glacier meltwater in Antarctica - MAT-04 (spades assembly) (version 2) ... | reverse complement strand
CCATAGCGCCACAATCAAGGCATCTTTTGCCTCCTCTGAGAGTTGCTTTAAGTCGGGGAGTTCCGTCATAACGCCACTTTATCGGGTTTTGAGATTTTGTCAATTTCCCCCAGTTGAGCAATTACCAAAAATTTTAAAGATCTTGAGGAATATCCAAATGTCATTGAGATCTACACGACGATAGACGATCGCGATCGCGTTAAAATAACAATTGCAAGACAACGGAATAGGCATTCCAGAAAAATTGCGATCGTGCCTCTTCGATCCATTCTTTACCACCAAGCCTGTTGGTGCAGGTACAGGCTTAGGGCTTTCCATCAGCTACCAAATCATCACCGAAAAGCACAATGGCAAGCTTTACTATCATTCAATAGTGGGAGAAAGCACAAAGTTTTTCATTGAAATTCCTGTCAGGCAAGTTAGCGATCTAGAAGCGACAAAGCTCAGCGCCACCTCATTTACTTGAGTATTAATGTCGCCCCAATAATCCGCTAAACTTAAAGCATTCTCAATTGGAGGTCGCTCTGATGGTCGCCACGCCCCCCCTTAAGAAAAGACCCGAATTGGTCGTCTCCTGGGAAAAACCCCCCGACGACTTTCAACTGGATGATACACCCGTGGACAATACGACCCAACCTTTGATTGCTGGAGCCTTGAGCGAAAGCTTAGAAATCACAAGGCGCATTCAACCTAAAAACTTGATCGCCACCAACTTTGGATTATGTGCCACGGTTGGCGGCGAACTGACCCTCAAAGCTCCAGACTGGTTGTTTGTTCCCAGTGTTTTCAAACCTGAAAGCGATCGCAAAACCTACACACCAAAACTAGAAGGAGATATCCCTAGCCTTGTCATAGAATTCCTCTCTGCCACAGATGGCGGTGAATATTCCATCCGCCAAATTTCGCCCATTGGTAAGTGGTTCTTTTATGAGCAGGTGTTGCAGGTGCCCACCTATGCTGTGTTTGAGCCAGAGCTGGGGTTGTTGGAAGTCTATCGCTTACAGTCTGACCGCTACGTTCTAGAACAGCCTGATGAAAACGGTTTTCACTGGTTTGAAGAGATGCAGCTATTCTTGGGCGCTTGGCGCGGCGAGAAGGAAGGGCGATTTGGCTATTGGTTGCGCTGGTGGGATGCTGAGGCAAGACTATTGCCTTGGGCGATCGAAAGGGTCGAGACAGAGCGGCAACGCGCCGAGACAGAGCGGCAACGCGCCGAGACAGAGCGACAGCGTGCCGATCGCTTAGCAGAGGTATTAAGAAGCCAGGGCATTGATCCAGATGCGATCGCTTGAGCCTCCATATCAGAGGCATCGCCCTTTTCACTGGAATAGATTGAGTGGCGATCGCATTGCCAACTGCTAACGCTAAAATCTGTAGGTGAGACACTGTAGCCCTAGCCCGCCATGACATCCCCTATAGATTTTCAAGACTCCTTTGATATTGTCGTCGTTGGTGCCGGACACGCCGGGTGTGAGGCAGCCCTGGCAGCGGCAAGATTGGGCTGTCGAACGCTTTTACTCACCCTAAACCTGGATAAAATTGCCTGGCAACCCTGCAACCCAGCGGTTGGTGGCCCTGCCAAAACCCAGCTCACCAATGAAGTCGATGCGCTAGGTGGCGAGATTGGCAAAGTTGCCGATCGCACCTATCTACAAAAACGGGTGCTGAACATTTCGCGCGGGCCTGCTGTGTGGGCACTACGGGCACAGACCGACAAGCGAGAGTATGCGGCGGTCATGAAAACCACGGTCGAAAACCAGGCGAATCTCAGCGTTAGAGAAGGCATGGTGACGGATTTAGTGTTAGGCAAAAATGAGGAAATTATTGGCGTTAAAACCTATTTTGGGGTGGCGTTTGAATGCAAAGCGGTGATTCTGACGACAGGGACATTTTTGGGCGGCGTAATTTGGGTGGGCAACAAATCGATGCCCGCCGGACGTGCCGGGGAGTTTGCTGCTGTAGAACTAACGGATACTCTAAACCGTTTGGGATTTGAAACGGGGAGGCTGAAAACTGGTACTCCGGCAAGAGTGGACAGGCGATCGCTTGATTACACCCACCTCGAACCCCAACCTGGTGATGCCGAAGTACGCTGGTTCAGCTTCGACCCCGAAGTTTGGGTAGAACGCGAGCAAATGCCCTGTTATCTCACCCGCACGACTCCTGAAACCCATCGCCTCATCCGCGAAAATTTGCATCTATCGCCCGTCTACGGCGGTTGGGTCGATTCTAAAGGGCCTCGCTACTGCCCCAGCATTGAAGATAAAATCGTCCGCTTTGCCGATAAAGAATCCCACCAGATTTTTATTGAGCCAGAAGGACGGGATATTCCAGAGCTATATATTCAAGGTTTTTCGACCGGATTGCCAGAGAGTTTGCAAGTACAAATGCTGCGATCGCTCCCTGGTTTGGAAAACTGCACCATGCTTCGCCCTGCCTACGCCGTCGAGTACGACTACCTCCCCGCGACCCAGTGCTACCCCACCATGATGACCAAGAAGGTCGAAGGGCTATTCTGTGCAGGGCAAATCAATGGGACAACGGGTTACGAAGAAGCGGCGGCGCAAGGCTTGGTAGCGGGCATTAATGCGGCACGGATGGTTCATGGGCAAGAGATGATTATCTTCCCGCGCGAACACAGCTACCTAGGCACATTACTGGATGATCTCTGCACCAAAGATCTGCGAGAACCTTACCGAATGCTGACTTCTCGATCGGAGTATCGGCTGCTGTTGCGATCGGACAATGCCGACCAGCGTTTGACTCCCTTGGGGCGCGAGGTCGGTTTAATTGACGATCGCCGCTGGTCACTCTTCACGCATAAACAAGCCAACATCATTGCCGAAAAAGAGCGCCTTCACGAAACGCGCGTCAAAGAGCACGATCCCACCGGGCAAAAAATTGCTGCCGATACCCAGCAAACTATCAAAGGCTCTGCCACCCTTGCCGATCTACTCCGCCGTCCTGGATTTCATTACGTGGATCTCGATCGCTACCATCTCAGCAATCCCTCTCTCACTCAAGCCGAACGCGAAGGCGCAGAAATCGACATCAAATACTCTGGCTACATTCAGCGCCAACAAACTCAAATCGACCAAGTTGCCCGCCAATCTAACCGCGCTTTGCCCGCCGATTTAGACTATGCCGCTATCCTTACCCTCTCGAAGGAGTCGCGCGAAAAGCTGGCGAAGGTGAAGCCTCTAACAATCGGTCAAGCAACTCGAATTGGCGGAGTAAATCCGGCAGATGTGAATGCACTGTTGGTTTATTTAGAAGTGCGATCGCGGCAGATGGCGACAAATTAAGGAGTTGAATTTAATACACTTCGTCATGCGTCCCAATATCGATTAGGACTATGACTTCACTATTTGTTGCTGTGTCCGGTTCGATCGAAAAGATAACACGGCAATCATAGCCAAAGGAGCAGGATTGAATACCTTCGAGCTTGCCACCAAGTTTATGGGTTCCTAGAGAGGGTGAAAATATGTCTGGTTCCATTTGTAGAAGAGTGGTCTCAATGCGTTGCTGGAGACCAGTATTATGTTTAGCAAACTTGCGAAATGCCCGGTTAAATTTGGGCGTTAAAATCAATCGTCTCATGCTTCTGGTTCTTGCAAAGACTGGCGCAAAGCGGTGATGACCTCTTCGGCGGATTGGGCTTGAAATTTGCCTGCATGGAAATCAGCTAGAGTCTGTTGGGCATCCGCTGCTATTTCTGCACGACGACTTTCGTGATGGCGGTTTTGCAGAATTTTGATTAGCATTTCTTGCTGCTCGTAGGGAAGTTGAAAGGCGGTTTCTAGCACTTGATTAAGGGTAATTATAGGTTGAGAATATCGTTTTTGTTGAGATGGGTTTACGAGTATTGAGTAAGTTGTATCTGTTTATCCTAGTTGCCTGGTACTTACTCGTATTAAATCTGTGCCACCGAAACCGCATTGACATCGGCATGGCGATCGAACAATACACGTGGACGCAACAACACCCGAAACAAAATCCAAATCGACTGAAATTCCCCAGGTGTATGTCGCCGCTTCCACTGACCAGGGCGACAAAATAACATTCCGACCAATTGCCGCTGTTGCGCTAAATCTGGTTGCTGAAATAGGATTCGCACTGTTGGAAAATCATGACTAAAGTCTGTACGAATCACCTGTCCTGCGATAGAGAGGTGATGTTCTAAAATTTCTAACGTGAGCGGTAAACTTTCTGCCGACAGCTCTGGAAAACCGGGCTGAGTTAGGGCAATTTCAACCCCAATTTCTGAGATCATGGTGGTCATACCCCAAAAGGTCGCATCGCCCAAATTAACTCGGACTGTTCGCCGCAAATCGAACCATTCGTAGGGGCTAGGTCTAGGCACATCGAGTAAAATTAATAGCGCCGTGCCAATCATCACCAAGTTGTAAATGCTCCAAATCCAGCCTAAGCCCAACCCTTTGGCAGAATCATCATAGCTTGCTGCTGCCCAACCGCCTTGGATCATGCAGTTGCCAAAGTTAATCCAAAGGCTGATGGCAGAGGCGATGAAGAGAATTAGCAGCGGCAGCGCCAGACTCCAGTTATAGGAAAAGCGATCGCTCGCCGTACCTTTGGGCGTTACTTTAAATCCTCGTGAGAACGGATTGAGCATTACCCGTACGACCGTTACTGCTAACGGAAAACATAGCACCAATGAATAGATATCTGAAAGGAGAGCAGAACGCGATCGATGATTTAGCCAGGAAAACACCGAGAGCTGCACCAGATAATAGGGTAGGAAAAAGTAGAGAATCTCGGCAGTACTGGCTCGAATGGGAATGACGCCAAAAAAAGAATATGCTAACGGCACCAGTAAAAAACCAACTCTAGAAATACTAGTGAACCAGTGTAATAAACCTTCTAAATGCGCCAATCGTTGCAATGGATTAAGCCCCGGAATAGTGAGAGGATTAGCTTTAATAAAGAAGGCTTGCAACGTGCCTCTTGCCCAGCGCAGGCGTTGAATGGCATGAGCAGTGATGTTTTCGGCAGCTAATCCGGCGCTGAGTTTTTCGTCGAGATAAATGAGTCGATAGCCTTGGGCAGCAATGCGAATGCCCGTAAAATAGTCTTCGCTGAGAGAATCGGTGACAAAGCCTCCAGCTTCTGCCAGGGCGCTGCGGCGCATAACAAAAGAGGTGCCTGCACAAATAACGCTGCCTGCTCCGTCGCGGATGGGTTGAATTTGGCGGTAGAATACTTCTTCTTCGGGTGTAAGAATATTTTCTAAGCCGAGGTTACGGGCGATCGGGTCTGGATTATAAAAACTTTGGGGAGTTTGGACAAGGGCGAGCTGAGCATCTTGGAAGAAACCGACGGTGCGAGTCAGGAAGTTGGTGGTGGGCACAAAGTCAGCATCAAAAACGACGATGAGTTCACCTGTGGTTTGGGCGATCGCATGGTTTAAGTTCCCTGCTTTGGCATAGCGATTATCGGCACGAGGAATGTACTCACAGCCCAATTCTGCTGCCAATGCTTTTGCTTCAGGACGACAAGTATCATCTAATAAGTAAACTTTTTTGCAAGGATAATCTAACGCCTGACACCCGATGATTGTTCGCCGCAAAATGAATGCGGGTTCGTTATATGTCGGGATCATTACATCTACTGTGGGCGTGAACATACCTGCGATCACATCGACGGCAGCTTGATCTGCCTGATGACGGCGATCGCGAACCCGCAGCATCAAAAACATGAGAATGCAATTACTCAGCAGCATGAATAATTCTAGGAAGAATAATCCCAGGCTAAACACTCCATCTAGCGGCGTGCTGACATTGAGTGTAGAAGCCGATCGCCACAGCAAATAGCGAATGGTGAGAAATAACAAAATCGTGACTACCACCACCCGCGACCAATCTTTAGGACGGGGCGAGGCTTTCATCACACCCAACACAATTAGAAATAGCGCCACTGTTGGGAATATGAGATATTCCCCTGCCACCATCGGCACTTCTAACCACAGCGGTGGGCTTTGCTGAATTTCGTTGAGTTGAGCAAAAATCTTGAGAATACTGCCTTGTCCTGCAAACCAGGCGGCAGCGATCGCCCCAGATACTGCAATCACTCCTAGCATCACTAAAGTAGCAGCTTGAGGACGCAGAAACTTCTTAGGTAGAGGCGGCGGGCTAGGGCGATCGCCTGGTGGATCGCTGGGACGGTCGAGGGGCGTTGTTCTCATTGAGTTGTTCTCACTGATCTGTCCTTAATCAAATTTTCAAGCTCTCAAATCAAGATGAGAACCCGATGAAAATTACCTGAGAAAATCACTGCAAGTTTTCCTTTTATTTCTCAGAAAAAAATCATTCTAGGTTTCACTTGACCACTTAAAGTTTACTTACGGCTGCAATAAGACAGCGAGTGATGCACAAAGAATTAACCAAAAACTGAACTAGGAGATCTAATCATGATGAAACTAAAGTACCTGACGGTAGGGACGATCGTCACTGTTGCCACCCTTACCATAGCTTGCACCCGCAACGAAGCCGCCCCTCAGCGTACCGATGCAGCGACTCCTTCGTCTGTGATCTCGAACCCAACTCAAGTGGAAGTGTCTGCGGCACCTCCGGTAGCTCAATCCGGTCGATTCGTTGCTGCCGAGCATCCGACTGTGGGCACAGCCAGGATTGTGACAGAAAACAGCAAGCGTTATTTGGTGTTTGATCAAGCGTTTATGTCGGATGAAGGTCCCGACCTGTTTGTGTTGCTGCACCGAGATCAGATGCCCCAAACTTATGATGCGCAGAACTATATTAGTTTAGGCGAATTACAAAGTATTAAAGGCGAACAGCGCTATGCCATTCCTGACGATGTGGACTTGGCCAACTTTCAATCAGCGGTAATCTGGTGTCGTCAGTTTAATGCAACGTTCGGCTATGCACCCTTTGGCTCGTTATAGGTATTGATTGCGCTATGCTTTCATCTGATGTGCTTTTGTGATTTCGCAGAAGCACATCTTGAAAGAATAAATGCTGGGAACGAGAACACTTTTAAGACAAAGAGGCTTGACATGGGCGCGAAAGATATTGCGGGGTTAATTCATCCGGCGATCGCCATCATTTTTGTATTTCCTATTATCGGCATGGTAGTTAACTATGCGTGGCAAACCCGCCAGCGCCGTCTCAAAGCGGCAGACGGCACCAAAGGGAAAATTCCATCCAACGTAGGGTCTGAACACCTCAAGTTAGGACAATGGTTAAGCAACTCGGTAGTCGGGTTAGTCTTGATCGGGATAGCGCATCCCATTTTCTCCAAAATGATCCCCGATCAAACCTGGACAAAAGATCCGACTCGCTTTGGCTTTGTGGTCTTGCTCTTTCCCCTAACGATCGCCTCTCTAGTGATTCTTAACCAAGCCCGTCCTAAGCTTTGGCGAGGAATTTTTGCCTCGCTGACAGGCATGGGGCTGATTTTACTGGGCTGTCAGCCGGAAGTATTTCGGCGCGGCTACGAGTGGTACATATCGCACTACTACTACGGCATGACGGCAGCAATGCTGATGATTTTTTCTCTCGCCATTTTTCCTGATATCTACCAAGATCGGACGAATCGCTGGCGCAATATTCACGTTGTGCTCAACTGTATTGCGCTGCTGCTGTTTGTGGGGCAAGCCTTCACAGGAACCCGCGATTTATTAGAAATTCCCCTCAGTTGGCAAGAACAGCACTTGTATAAGTGCGACTTTGCAAAAATGGTCTGTCCTCCATAAATTCGTGCCCTCATCCCCAACTCTTCCCCCCAAGGAGCAGGGAGCCAGAATTCAAAGTCCCTCGCCCTTAGGGAGAGGGATTTAGGGTGAGGGCAGTTCAGAGATCCCCAGCAGATCCCTGGCTCAGAGGATGTCTGAAAAGTATTGCCCATCATTGTAGGGGCGTGGCATTCGGCTAAAAAGTTCTCGGACACACCGAAAAATAGTCGTCCGAATGCCGCGCCCTTACCCTCGGATGTCACATCAACGACTTTTCAGGCATCCTCTCAAGTTAAGAGCTTCACGGTTTGCAGACCCATTTCCAAAGAGGATGACTTTTGCCTTGTTGCCGAATTCTGAGAACTTGTTTTTCTAGCGATCGCTGCTCCTCTGCCGGAATTCCCTGCAAAATATTGCGGCTTTGCCATAGTAAAACGCTGACTGTCCAAGCAATGCAGAGAGTCAGCCCAATTGATGCTAAACGGTTGTAAATAATCGTATAACGGACGGCAGTCCAGGTAAAATAATCGAGCCATAACCCAATCTCAGAGCGCAGATGCCACAAGCAGAGTGGAGCAACTAATAGCCAAAGGAACCCGACAAACAACCATCGGCTGTAAACTGTAAATTGATGTAGCCTCATGACCTGCCGTTGAAACTGGTTTTGAGAATCTGGCAATAATTCTTTTGATAAGTCTTCGGGGCGGGTCATAATACAGCGTGACACAAAGGTAAAGCAGCCCTTAACGCTATCAAAATAGACGGAAAGTTGATTATTTCGCAAATCGCAGTGTAAAAATTAACTTTTTTATAATGACCTTGTGCAAAAATTAATTGCTAGTAGAGCTGTTTAATTTCGCCTGTATATTCTTTATGACCTTTCAAAAAAGAAGTTCCTCCGTATTTACGTTGGCTCTGCTGCTCTCAGTTGCAGGAGTGCCCAAAGCTTCAGCCAATCGTCTGCATCTGTTGACGATTCCGCTTTTAGCGCAATCGACCACTCCTTTCCCGTTGCCCCCTTCAGTGCCGCCTGAAACAACTGTCAAGATTGAGGGTTCTACAAGTATGGCGATCGCCAACGATGCGCTTAAACAGAAGTTTGAGGGTCAGTATGCAGGAACCACGGTTGATGTAAAATACACCGGAACTGATGAAGGAATTCAGGCTTTGCTTGATGGCAAAGTTGATTTAGCAGCGATCGGTCGTCCCTTGACTGATGCTGAAAAATCTCAGGGATTGGTGGCAATTCCAGTCAGCCGTAACAAAATTGCGATTTTGGTTGGCGAAGAGAACGCCTTTCAGGGCAGTTTGACCGCAGCGCAATTTGCCCAAATCTTTCGGGGCGAAATTACAGACTGGTCACAGGTTGGGGGCGCACCGGGTGCCATTCGCCTGGTCGATCGCCCCATTTCCAGCGATACCCGTGCCGCTTTCAGCGGCTACCCAGTGTTTCAAGATCGCCCGTTTGAGTCGGCAACCAATGCCCTTAAGCTGACCGACGACACGACCGCAACCGCATTAAAGGGATTGGGTACAGACGGCATTGGCTATGCGATCACCAGCCCCAGCGCCGACCCCAACGACTATCCGGGTGCGCGCATTGTGCTTATGCATAATGTTCTGCCCACTGATCAGCGTTATCCTTTTTCTCAGCCTCTTGCCTACGTTTATCGAGGCGCTGCACCCAGTCCAGCGGCTGCCGCATTTTTAGGGTTTGCAACTGCTGCCATTGGAAAAGAGGCGATCGGTACGGCACGGGCTGCCGCGATCGCGCCTGGTGCTGCCATTCCAGGTACTCCAGCAACAGGTACTCCAACGACAGGTACTCCAACGACAGAACCCTCTGTGGTTCCCTCTGCCACCCTATCTCCTGATACTATTATTACCCGCGCGCCCGCTTCCCCAGTGGCAACATTACCCCCTGACTCGGGGATGCCGTCTTGGTTAGGGTGGTTGCTGTTGCCGTTGCTGGCTCTGTTACTAGGATGGTGGCTCAAGCGACGGCGCGATTCAGACAATGACGCGACATCTTCGTTGCCCAGAGAGTCAGTTAGCGTCGAGCCTCCTCCTAATACAACCGATGGAGCTGGCTTAGCGGAAAGAGCGGGATCGGTGATTTCTGCCGATCGGGTCGCGATTAATGGTGTGAATCAGTCTTCAGCAAATGTACTCTCAGCGGATGTACCTCCAAGCGAAACTGAACTACCAGGAGTAAGTGGTGCGGCAATGGGCGCAGCAGGTGCAGCCGCGATCGCCGGTCTATCGGCAATTCCTCGTAGAGATTCCCCTGTTGAAGCTAATCCTTGGGACGAAACCGTTACTCCTGATGAGTCTGAAGCACCGCTGGCGGCGGCTCCCATTTCAGCACTGGTTGAAGAACCTACAAGCGAAGAACCTGCTTGGGATCTAAACTTGGCAGGTGCGACAGGTATAGCGGGTGCTGCGATCGCGGGTGCTGCGATCGCCTCTCAATCTACACAGTCCAATCCTGTGGGCACAGACGAGGCTCAATCGGCTGTTGAAGCTACCAAGTTTGATGTTGGACAAACTGACCTAACCCGCGAAGAGCTAGCAGCAGTTGATGAAGGCTTACCCGACCTACCCGATGGCTATGGTGAAAGCCAGATTTTCCTCATCCCCCGCGATCCTAACTGGGCGTATGCCTACTGGGATGTACCCCAGCCTCACCGGGAAGAAGTGCGGCGACAAGGCGGCACACGTTTAGCGTTAAGGCTTTACGATGTGACCGATGTTGACCAAAATATGCCCAATTCTCATAGCTTGCAGCAATTTGAGTGCGAAGAATATGCCCGCGATTGGTATTTACCCGTGCCTGTGAGCGATCGCGATTACTGGGCAGAAATTGGCTATCTTACCCCCGAAGGCAATTGGTTATTGTTGGCGCGATCGCTACCGATCCGCATTCCGCCGATCTACCCTTCTGATTGGGTGGATGATCAAGAGATAACAGTTGATTGGGATGAAGATCTCAAAGACAGAACCCTCTTAGAGCTTTCCCCTCCTAGCAGCAGACGCGCTTTCCAACCTATTCCCAGCAGCTACCACTTGGCTCAGGCTGCCGAGGCGCAGCGGGTTGCAGGCTCTATCTTTGGCTCCATTCAGCAAGTTCCTCCAGTCAGCTCGTTTGTCACTCAGTCAGGTGTTGGGATGTCGGGTGTTGGGATGTCGGGCGTTGGGATGTCAGGCGTGGGGATGTTTTCTGGAATCAATATGTCAGGCGTTGGGATGTCAGGAATCGGCATATCAGGGATTGGCATGATGTCGGGAATCGGCATGATGTCAGGGCTGAATATGTCGGGCATTGGGATGTCGGGAATCGGCATGATGTCAGGGATTGGCTTCTCTGCCTCCGCGCCGCCTATTCGCCCTCGCCAGTTCTGGCTAGTAGCTGATGCAGAACTCATTGTTTACGGTGCCACCGAACCCGATGCAAAGTTAACCATTGGCGGGCAACCGATTCAACTTAATCCAGACGGCACCTTCCGGATTCAACTGTCGTTCCAAGATGGCGTTTTAGATTTCCCGATCATGGCTGTTGCAGCCGATGGCGAGCAGAATCGCTCTGTCCATCTAAACTTCAAACGCGAAACCCCTTCCCGTCACACCAATACGAAGGAAGAGGCACAAGATGAGTGGGGTAACTGGGGAATCTAAGAGGATGTCTGAACAGTATCGCCAATCATCTTTAGGGGTACGGCATTCGGTCTAAAAGTTATTGGACACACCGAAAAATGGTCGTCCAAATGCCGCGCCCTGACTCTCGGATGTCACATCTACGACTTTTCAGACATCCTTTAAGGAACGTCCATCGAAATTAGTGAATCCTCTGGAATTGACCCCATATAGCGCCCTTCATCGGCCAGAACGATTACAAGACGTAGCGCCCAATCCGGTTCAACCTGCTGTAGATCTGCCCACGGGACAGCAATCTCCAGGCAGGTGTTAAAGGCAACTTGGGCGCGTGTGGGGTGCGATCGCCACTGGTAATTCTCGACGGCTTCTTGGAACCAGGTAGATTGCGTGGTGAGATGAACGCCAAGATGATGGTGAAACAGATAGCTAACGGGTAGCTCATCGGGTAGTTCGGCGATCGGGGCAGGACTATTTTTCATCAGGCGATCGGGGTAAAACCAAAGCAGATGCAGCTCAGGCGGAAAGTCGGCTCCTGGTTTAGCACCTGGCTTAAAGTCCAGTCGCAAATATAAATTGAGGTGATCGACCCCATACAAAAGGCGCTGAACATTGCTGCTTTGGTGCATAGTGCCGCGTGCGCCGCCAATTTCGATCACTCCGGCTTTGTGCCAATCTTGCTCGTTGCCATTGCCATCAATGACGGGATGAATGAAGCTGCTAGGCTCGTGATTACCTGGGGCAACATGAACTTCTATAGGGCGGCGAATGTCAACAGGGACGGGTTCATTCAGAGCTTCGTACAAAGCCGCCAGATGCTCGCGGAATAACTGGTCGAACATGGCATCTTGGTTAGAACTATGCCCTGCCCCAAACCACCAGAACCAGTCTGAGCCTTCTGCGGCATATATTGCTTCCCAGGCATCAGGATTATTTTCTTCGGTGGCTTCGGGATGGTTGGCTAACACTTGGCGGGCGGTGGTGAGTAGATCCCAGGCGCGGTTTTTGGCAGGGTCGCCAATCCAGGTTGTAAAGTTGCCATCGACCCAGGAGCCGCTGTGCAGGCGATCGCTTGGCAATGTCACAGTTGCCGGAAATTTCTCGATAAACTCCGAAACCGTCACCAGCTCAATGCCATCATGGTCGCTTAATTTTTGATAGAGCGATTCTAAGAACGGCTTGCCATCTTGCGCATAATATTCCCAGCAGTTTTCGCCATCTAAGGCGATCGTCACCAGCCAGGGATTTTCTAAAACTGTACTTTGGTCAAGTTGATGGTGTTTGAGAGAACGGGCGATCGACTCCAAATGTCCGACCAAATCTGCCGATGCCTTCTGAGGTTCCATGGCGCTGTAGGTAAAGCCCACCAGGTCAGACAAGCGGTGATCGCGGAAGACAATCGACAAATCGCCGTTGGGCGTGTTGAGCCGATACGGACGATAGAGCAACTCCGGATCTTCCACAGTCCCCGACCCATCCCGATGGAAGAAATGCTGCGTCGTCCAGCCCAAAACCGCCTCATCCGAACACAGCCATTGAAAGCCCTGTTCCGCCACATAGGGCAAAATAATCGGGCTAACCGATTGCTCGGAAGGCCATAGCCCCCTAGGATTGCAGCCAAATCGCTCCTGATACATCACTTTGGCTTTGCTTAAGTGTCGGGGAATATCTTCTTCCCATTGAAAGCGCTGATGAGGCAAGGTCATATTGGGCACTGCTACTCGTCCGGCATTGGTATCTGCCAACAGCGGCAGAATGGGGTGCATATAAGGCGTAGTTGTCACTTCGAGCTGCCCTGTTTCCTGCATCAGGCGATGCTGGGGAATGATGCGGCTGAGGATTTCGCGTTGCTTGGAGTAAATGCGTTGGCGATCGCTCAAGTTAAATCCTTTGCCCTGCTCTAACCATCGCGCAATTTCCGGGTCATCCCAAAACAGGGGATCAATCCACGCCAAGTTATGCCAAGCCAACAGATCCCCATAATCCTGAAGGTTCCAATGCTCTAAACACCAATCCTGCCCCTTATCTTGCCGCTGATTGTACAGTTCTGCGTAGCGAGGATGAGGCGCAATTAACGTTCGATAATTAGCATCAAAAAAATGTTCAATAATAAACTGCTGCTGCTGCTGATCTAACATCTCGACAGGCATTAATGCCAGCGATAGATAGGGATCAAAGGCAGTTCCCGCCACATAATCTTCAATCTGCATCATTAACGAAGGCACCAAATTCACGGTTTGATGCAACTTCGGATAGCGCTCTAGCATCAGCACCAAATCTAAATAATCTTTCGTACCATGCAACCGCACCCAGGGAAGACGATATTCTCCCGCTAATCGGCTCTTGTAAAGAGGCTGATGCTGATGCCAAATGAAAGCGACGTAAAGAGGATGCGGCATGATTCAAGATCAAGAAAAACGACAAAGGTCTAGTCACAAGTTAATCAAAAAGCGATCGCCACCGAATCACCAATCTGATCGCGGGCGATCGCATCCAGCTGTAAGAAACCATACGTCAGAAACTATAGGAGTAGCGCGCCCATGCCTACCTCAAGTTCCCCATAATTATCATAAAAATAAGCAGGAAAAACCTAAGTTCTCCCTGCTCTAAACTCTACAGTTTCAGGATCATCTAGAAACCCAGAACTGAGATATCTTAAGATTCCTTAAAAAACTTGCTCAACCTCAGCAATCTCAGGAATCATTTCCCGCAGCTTCCGCTCAATCCCCATCCGCAACGTCATTGCCGAACTAGGACAGGAGCCACAAGCGCCCTGAAGCCGTAGCTTAACGATAGGACCTTCCAACTCTACCAACTCCACGTTGCCACCATCTGACATCAGGTAGGGGCGCAACTCATCTAAGACCGTTTCCACGTTTTCAGACGTGAGTTCCAATGTTTGCATAGTTCACCTTGCAGAAAATCGCGTTATTTCAATTGTAGGTCATATCTCTAACAGCCGTTATATCTCTAACAGCCGTTAGGGATCTGCATTGAAATAAAGTCCCAATGGGATGCGTTAGTTTTCTAGCCCCCTAAATCCCCCAATTCTGGGGGACTTTGAAAGGCTCGGAAGTCCCCCAGAATTGGGGGATTTAGGGGGCGGATCGGGACGTTATTTCATTGCTACTCCCTTATGTCTCTAACAGCCGTCATATCCGCCCTAAACAACCGCAGGCTGGAGGAGACGGACGTTTGAGAAGCTGTACTCAGTCGTCACGTCTTCACCATTTTGGGTCGAGCAAATCAGGCGCTTGGTCAAAATGTAGTAATTGCCTACTTTTTCGTAGGTATCTTCAAAGTCGCTCTCGCCCTTGGCTTCCCCAGTGGCTGCATCGTGATAAGCCGAATCGTAGCGATGAGAAAGGTAGCCCTCGCCCGTTTTGTGGCTAGTGTAGGTGTTGATCGTCACCACTACATCACGGATATGACGATGAACCAGACAAACTTCGTGATCACGAACTTTGTAGCGATCGCCCATCGATTTCCCTTCTACGAAAATTTCCACCGCTCCGGTTTTATCGGTTTCGCCCAACTTAAACACATTTTGTCCGTGGGTTTGCTCAAAAGTGCGCCGCACGCGGTGAACGCCAATTTCCCAGGCTTGTTCAGCAATTTCTTTTTTGGCTTGCTCATCAGCCACATTCGTCACCTCTGCCTTCATGCCATCAGCGGGGAGACGTACCTGTCCGGTATAAACCTCATCCCCTCGTTTCAGGCTAACGTCAGCCGTGTAACCCGGAAAATTATGATCCCAGGTATAGCGATTTTCGTAAGCCGCCCGAAAAATATCACGGGCCTGATCATTTCCGTTTGCTTGTGTCATAGTCTGCCTTAATTGCGTCATGATCTAGTTTAGATATAAAAGCCCTTAATCAAAGGCAAAAGTTGGGCGGCTACTACGCCACCTAAAAAACCAAACAAATGTCCTTCCCAAGAAATGCTCCGATCTTCACTCGGCATAATTCCCGGCAGCATCCACCAATAGAGAATGCCAACGGTCAGAGACAAAATCAGCGCTGTCAGGCTTTGATCATAAAAACTGCCAAACAACAAGAACCCAAAATAGCCAAAAATGACGCCGCTGCCGCCGATGTGGTTAGCCGATCGCCCAAATAGCCAAACGCCAATCCCTTCAGCCAATGCCACGATAACAGTGACGATCACAAAGTCAACAAGTCCCCGATAGAGAACCATCCAGCCCAGCACAAAGAAAACCAAAGAGTTTCCTAACAAATGCACAATATTGCTGTGCAGAAACGGGCTAAAGACAATGCCGAGTAAGCCAATCGGGGTTCGAGGGCGCAAACCAAACCAATTGAGGGCTTTACCTAGAAAAATCCAGTTAACCAAGTTTAAGCCCCAAGTCGCGACTAAAATGTCGTGCAGTACGGTAGTCCGAGGACTTAGGCCACCAAAGTCGGTGTCTGGAGAGGTAAGGCTAAGCAGGGGAGCTGCTATCAGCGCTGATTGTTCTAACACAATGTCATACCTAAATGATGAAAAGGGCAATTTATATCCCTATATTGTAAAGACGCTAGATTGGTAGATGAGGGTTTTTACTGATCAGCTTCGGTTTTTTAATGCTAAGTCATTGATCAGCACGGAGATGCATGGGGTGAGGCGCAGATAAGGATCTCCACCCCTTGTTCTAGGGGTGAAGCGCGCCTCATTTGTCTCGGAACAGCTATAGGAACTTACTTGAACTGGATGCAAGGCTGAGGCAGATGCCTTGACTCAATGCCGAATTTTTGTTTTACAGAGTTTATTGCTTTTGAAGCGATCGCGCCTGGTTTCTCAGCTTCACCCACTGAGGATCATCCGGCTGAAGCTGAAGTGCCTTATTAAACGCAATAATTGCTTCTTCATAGCGTTGCAGAGCTAGCAAGGCTTGACCTTTAGTACCCCAAGCTCCGGCAGAGTTGCGGTAGAGCGAGATTCCTTTATCTAGGGCATTCAGCGCCTCGGCAGAGCGTCCCAAAGTTTGCAGGGTCATGCCCAATGTCACCCAGCCCGGTGCGAACTCTGGCTTGCGCTCAGTGACCTCTTCGTAGAGCTTGAGCGCCTCTAGTTGCCGCTTCTGAAGGAAAAGAGCGTTACCTTTGCTCCAGAGGGCTTGGGGGTAGTTAGGCTTGTATGCCAGGGCATCGTTGCAAAAAACGATCGCCTCGTCGGGGCGATTCATGTGATTGAGCGCTTCGCATCGCCCCACATTCGCGTCAGGAGAGTCGGCTTTCAGTGCCAGCGACTGGTCGTACAGCTTCAACGATGCTGCGGATTCGCCTGCTTGCATCTTAAGATTGGCTTGCTTTAAGAATTCGATCGCCTGCTCTTCGGGCTTTAGAGCTTCCTTGCCTGTTTGGGCACTTGCTCCAGGCGTTTGGGCAGGGTTCAAAAACTGCTCGCTCCAATTCGGTACAAAGAGTTGGGCAAAGGTGTATGCAACGCCTAAAGTGGCGATCGCTCCTAGCACTATCCAAGTCTGCCGTTGCCGATTGCCGTTGCCCTTGGTTTCTACAGACGCGGTACTAGATCCTGCGCCTAGACCAGCGCCAAACACATGACTGGGGCGCGATCGCCCGATCGCTTGGGTGGTCAAGTGGGTTAAGTCAGAGCGATCGCTCATTCCATTCTCTGAACCTGCTGTCAGCCAGATAGTGGTGGCTGGCGATTCCTCCTCTTGTCCTTGTAGCTCTACCGAGCCGCTCCGAGCCGACCATCCAGCGGAACCGTTTTTAGCTTGAAACTGAGTCGAACTTTGAAAAACGGTCGGAAATTCTAGCCTGCCTGCTGCCATCTGCACCGCCGATGTTGGGAGATGCTGCAACGCTTCCAGTGCTTCCACGGCGTCAAGATAGCGCGATCGAAAGTCATAGTTGACCATGCGATCGAGCACTTCCCTTAGCCCAGTGCTAACCTTTACCGCTCGGTGTTGCCAATCAATTTCGCCCTGTGTATCTTCCTCTAAATGTCTGGGATGTACACCAGTTAGAGCCTGGATTCCTAAAATCCCGACTGCATAAATATCGCTACTAAAGCGAGGCTTGCCTGCCAATTGCTCGTTGGGCATATATCCCTTAGTGCCGATCGAGATCGTCACATTCGTCAACCCGCTTTCGGGGTCGATCGCTTCCAGGGTGCCAACCTGCTTGACGGCTCCAAAATCAATGAGTTCAATACGATTGTCTTTTTTACGACGAATCAGGTTAGACGGCTTGATGTCGCGGTGAATAACCTGCTGTTGATGAACAAAGCTAAGGATATGAAGAATATCCTTCAGCAGATTAGTGACGTAATCTTCTGACCAAACCTTTCCTTCAGTTAACTCTTCGGTTAAAGACTTTCCTTCAATGAACTCTTGGGCTAAATAAAATTCCTTGCCTTCTTCAAAGTGAGCCAGCAGCCGAGGAATTTGCTCGTGAATGCCAAGTTGATATAAAACCTCTGCCTCAGTATTGAAGCAGCGCCTCGCCATTTGAAGGGCGTTGTCGTTATTGATTTCGGGCTTCAGCTGCTTCAATACACAGACAGGATGCCCTGGTAAGTGCAGATCTTCTGCCAGAAAAGTCTGACCAAATCCACCGGCACCCAGGTGGCTAATGATCTGATAGCGTCCGCCCAGAGGGATTCCTGGGCTGTTTTGGGGAAATGAGAGACTCATGTTTACATTGGCTTCATCAAAGTTCCTTGATCAATCAAGCCCTGGATGGGTTTAGAGTCTTTGCCTGAGACTGATACGTGTGCTTAGTAGCGTAGATCGTAGATGCATTACGTACTCTACCACCCCTCCAGATTCCTTGCCAGTGATGCGATGCCCTGATTACCCAGTATTTACACTTGATCGTAGTTCTACTTTTGTATCTTGGGCTTCCTTATGACAAAAATCAATAGGGGCGATCGCCAATGATGTTGATTGATGACGTTGATAGACCGCTCTGATGACCCATGACTACGGGTGCTTATAGTACAGATATAAAAATTATGGGTAGTCCTAAAGATGTAAGAATAGGAAAACGAAGTTGTCCTAATTGAATGATGTCGAGTCCTTACCCTACCTATTCTACTTTTACCCGAGAAATTGTCGGGGTGTCCGTGGGTGATCGCAGCCGTGAGGGAGCGCAAGGATTATAGGATGCCTTGCTAGGAGTGGATCGACAGTGTGCGGTCTCTTACACGGATTTCTGGTCGGCTGATAATGAGGTTTTTCCCAGCAAGCGGCATCACAGTGCCGGCAAGGAGAGTGGCAAAACCAGTGATATTGAGCGGTTCAACTGCACTTGACTCCAACAAGTGTCGCGCTTAGTTAGGAAGACTTTATCGTTCTCTAAGAAGTTGGAGAATCATATGGGTGCAGTTTGGTACTTTGTTCACCACTACAACGCATCCTTGCTCTTCCAGGACTATCTCTTAACTTAGTCTAATCACTCTATCTTCTACGGGACTGACGGGATTCGAACCCGCAACTTCCGCCGTGACAGGGCGGTGCTCTAACCAATTGAACTACAGTCCCATGCTTCTAAGCAATTTCTATTGTGCTGATGAATGGTGCTTTTGTCAAATTTTCAGAGAGTTATCCAAAGCAAGACCCGATTGAGGCGATCGCCCTTAAGTCGGCTGGCTTTTCCTCTGATCCACAGGCAGAGCATTTTGAGCCATTCCACAATTGTAAAACTTACAGCGGACTTGAATCATCTCGATCGCCGACATCAAATAGACATCTCCCGCCAACTGTAGTTGCCAAAGGTGTGGCAGCAGTTTAGGGCAATCAATTTTGCCAAGCGCCTCAGATGCAGTTCTGCAAACCTCTGCATTAGGGTGCTCTAGTAGCTTCAGTAGCCCTGGCACAGCTGCTTCGCTGCCCAGTTGCCCCAACACATCTGCTGCACTTCGCCGCACTTCTGCATTTTGATGCTCTAGGGCTGTAAGCAAGCTAGGGATTGCCGCTTCACTACCCAGTTTCCCCAGGGCATCCGTTGCCCGTTTTCGCACATCAGGTTCTTGATCTTTGATTGCTTTAAGCAGACCGGGAATTGCCGCTTCACTACTCAGCTTGCCTAACGCATAGACTGCCCGCTTCCGCACGTCAGGTTCTTTTTCTCGAAGCGCCTTCAATAGCCCTGGAATGGCGGCTTCACTGCCCAGTTTGCCTAGGGCATAGACTGCACTCCGCCGCACGTCAGGGCTTTGGTCTTTGAGTGCCTTCAATAACCCCAAAATTGCTGCCTCGCTGTCCACTTGTCCTAAAGCAGATGCGGCTCTGCGCCGCACGACAAAATCTTGATGCTCTAAGGCATTAAGTAACGCTGGAATTGCTGCCTCGCTGCCCAGTTTGCCTAAGGCTGCCGTAGCGCTCCGCCGCACCTCGGGGTTTTGATCGGCTAACGCCTTTATTAACCCAGGGATTGCCGCTTCATTGCCCAGTTTCCCTAGGGCTGTTGCTGCGCTCCGTCGAACTGCTAGGTGCTGGTCTGTTTCTAGCACCTTAAGTAAGGCTGGAGTGGCGATCGCATTATTGAGTTGACCCAAGGCATCTACGGCGCTGCGACGGACGGCTAGATGTGGATCGCCAAGAGTACGCAGAAGACCGGAAACCGTAGCTTTACTGTCGAGTCTGCCTAACGCAGATGCGGCTGCCATCCGCACATAAAGATCAGTATCGGTAAGGGCTTTGAGCAAGCCAGGAACGGCAGATTTGCTGCCGATTTTGCCCAATGCTGAAGCGGCAATCCAGCGAACGTTGGAATCAGAATGCTCTAAAACTCCGAGTAAGCCAGGAATAGCAGATTTGCTGCCGATTTTCCCCAATGCTGAAGCAGCAGTCCAGCGAATGTGGGAGTCGGAGTGTTTAAGGATTTCTAGCAATCCTGGGATTGCCGCCTCACAGCCTAGCTTTCCAAGAGCTGAAGCCGCTCGTCCACGCACCATCAGGTCAGCGTCTTCAAGAGCATTGAGCAAGCCAGGAATGGCGGCGGGGCTGCCCGATTTGCCCAAGGCTTCGGCAGCGCTTCGACGAATATTAGAGTATCGACTTTCTAATGCATTGAGGAGTCCTGGAATGACGGCTTCGCTGCTCAGTCTGCTAAGGGCTTCAGCTACACTTTCCCGAACTGAGGGGTCTTGATCTTCGAGGGCTTTGAGCAAGCCGGGAATGGCTGCATCGCTGCCCAATTGTCCTAATACTTCGGCGACTTTCCAACGAACGTTTGAGTTTTGGTGCTCTAACGCCTTCAGTAACTCTGGAATGGCAGCTTCACTGCTTAAGTGCCGAGGAAAATGAGCTTGGACTTCAGGATCTTGTTCTGCCAAGGCTTTGAGTAACCCAGGAATAGCAACTTCGCTGCCCAGTTGTCGCAGCACTTCGGCAGCGCTCCGGCGCACATCTTGGTTTTCGTGCTCCAAGGCTCTGAGCAAGCGAGGAATGGAGGCTTCGCTGCCTAATTTACCTAACGCCGAAGCAGCTTTGCCTCTGACTTCAGAGTCACAGTCTTTGAGTGCCTTAAGTAAACCGACGATCGCCTCCTCTGTTCCCAGTTTTCCCAGCGCGTATACCGCACTCCGACGCACCTCCGATCGTGAGTCTTTGAGCGCTTTCAGAAGCCCCGGAATTGCAGTTTCGCCCCCCACTTGCCCTAATGCAAACACCGCTCGGCGGCGCACATCTGCATCTCTGTCCTTCAAAGCTTTCAGCAAGCCTAAGATCGCCGCCTCGCTGCTCAGTTGCCCTAATGCCGAAGCAGCGCGTCTACGCACTATGGCGTCCATGCCTTCTAATGCTTTAAGCAGCTCTGGGATAACATATTCTGAGCGGGTGCTACCCAGAAGCTCAGTTTTGAGCAATTGTGGCAGATCCAGTTGAATGATTTGATCGATGGATGATTGTTGAAATGATGGATGGACTTCGCCCGCTAACTTGGCACCCAGCTTCAGATCGACCTCTAAGGCAGATTGAACGACCTTAAGGGCTGTATGTTTTTTATCTACCAATGCCAGCATGAGCGACACAGGCTCTGTCCACTTAAGGTAATTGAGATATTGGGTTTGAAGCTGCTGTTGAGCCAGGTGGGGCAGCTGAACTAGCAGGGCTTCTGCGGCGTAATACTCTTGAAGCAGCTGATGACGAAACTCAATTTGATTGCCCCGTCCTGACTGAATGAGGTGATGAGCGAGCAGATCTTTGAGACACCGCTGGGCTACTTCATGAGGCGGGTGGCACCGTCCTTGTAAAAACTCTGCTAAGACGGCTTCTCCCTCGCTTTGAGAGATGGCAGCTCGAAACTCGGTTTGAGAGCCTTGCATCATGGCAAAGGCTAGGTGTTGCAGGATAGGTGTCCACCATTGCCTCAGTTCAGGTGCGCCTAGGTCGTGGTTTCTGACTTTTAAGTTGCGCTCGTAGCCTTGAGTAAATTGGCGCAGAACTAAGCCTAAATTGGGGGGAATATCGCCAGCTTGTTGGAAGAGGGAGCAGAGCATCCAGAGGAGAAGGGGCGTTTGGGCGAACTCTTGGAGGCGATTTTTGAGCCGTCGCAAAAGCTGTTCACCGCAATTAGGTAGATAGGCTTGCACGAAGTCGCGCACTTGGGCTTCGGTCAGGGGCTGCATTTCAAGACATTTTTCAATGCCTAGGTTGCCGCCCATGCCCGAATCGCGGGTGGTGAAGATCATGGGCGTGCCCGAGGTCGCTTTGCGAAACGCCGCAAGGTCAATGTTGGAACCTTCTAAAGGCAACTCGTTGAGACCGTCGAGCATGAGAAGGAGTTGGCGATCGCGCAGCAATTCTGCGATTTGTTCAGCACTAAGTCCTAGCCCGTGCCGCTTGAAGACTTCCTGAATTAGATCTAAAATCGACGTCCGGTAATATTTCAGCTCTACTAAGACGGGGATTCGATGTTCGGTTAGCCTCGCCTTTTTAGAAGCACTGAGGTCAGATTTGCTGGAGACCAATCTAATTTGTTTCACTTCTTCCAACAAAAGCCGCACTAAAGCTGTAGACTTTCCTGAGCCAGGGCGGCCAATTAGCAAAACATGGTTTGCCGCATATTTGCGAACCCCCTCAAGCACGGGTAGTCGTTCGTTTTTTTCTTGGGAAGGAACGCCATCTGACTGCTTCGGCTGCACAGTTTGTGCCATCAGCCCAAAGTCGAAGAGCGTGTATAGGTTCCACCAGTCTTCGTAGGTGCTGGAGAGCGATCGCAGATAATTTTGAAAATCTGGGGCACTGGTCATGCTGGAATAACTACTTCGGTAGTTTGCCTCCATTTTTGCCAAACTACCACTTTACACCTAATCTGAGGAGTCTATGAATTGGGTGAAGCTTTAACTCTATAGGTCTTTAGGTATAGAGAAAAATTTATAAGTGTAAAAACCATGAATAATCTTTGTCCTCGTGGCTTACAGACGACCACGCCGTTATTAAATGCCCTGTGTGCAGCGATAGAGCAGCCTTGTGCTGCTTTTCACACGCCGGGACACAAACGCGGACAAGGGACTCCAGAAAATCTGAAATCACTGCTGGGGGCGGCGGTTTTTGAGGCAGACTTGCCAGAATTGCCAGAACTCGATAACTTGTTTGCGCCAGAAGGAGCAATTCTCCAGGCACAAATATTAGCGGCGGAAGCCTTTGGAGCAGAACAGACCTGGTTTTTGGTAAACGGAACGACCTGTGGCATTGAGGCAGCCATATTGGCAACTTGTAATCCGGGCGACAAGCTGGTGCTGCCTCGAAATGCTCATCAGGCCGCGATCGCAGCTCTCATTCTTTCGGGCGCAGTGCCAATTTTTGCTGAGCCTGCCTACGACTCAACCTGGGGTATTGCCCACAGTATGACGGCGGCGGCGGTGGCGATCGCCCTTGAGCAGCACCCCGATGCCAAAGCGGTGATGATGGTTTATCCCACCTACTATGGCGCTTGTGGAGAAATCGAGGCGATCGCCCAAATTGCCCACCAATCCCACATTCCTCTTCTAGTGGATGAGGCACACGGCGCTCATTTTGCCTTTCATCCTCACTTGCCGATTGCTGCCCTAGCCGCTGGAGCCGATTTGACAGTGCAATCGACGCACAAAGTCTTGGCGGCACTCACTCAGGCATCGATGCTGCACGTTCAAGGCGATCGCATCGATCGGCAGCGCCTTAGCAAAGCGCTACAGCTTGTCCAGTCTACTAGCCCTAGCTATTTGCTCTTAGCGTCTTTAGATGCGGCTCGGCAACAGATGGCAACCCAGGGTCATGCACTGATGAGCCGAACTTTGGAACTTGCTGATCGGGCAAGAACTCAAATTAGTCAAATCCCTGGACTTTCGGTGTTACAGCCTGGCTGCTCGACTGCCGGATGTGTAGCATTTGACCCCACTCGGTTGACAGTAGCTGTCAGCCACATTGGACTAACGGGCTTTGAAGCAGATGAAATTCTCCACCAAACTTTGGGCGTAACGGCAGAGCTGCCTGGGCTTCAGCACCTAATGTTCATGGTGACTTTGGGAAATACTGAACAAGATATAGAGCGGTTGGTCAATGGACTCAAAACTTTGGCAGATCGAGCGGTTGGTCAATTAGAGAATCAGTTAAATATCAGCAGACCCGTTGCCCCGATCGCCCCTACATTGACCCCCTTGTCTCCCCGCGCTGCCTTTTTTGCAAAAGCCGAAACCCTGCCTATTGGGCAAACGTTCAACCGGATTAGCGCTGAACTGGTTTGTCCTTATCCGCCAGGGATTCCCGTTTTGTTTCCAGGGGAAGTGGTGACAGAGGGAGCGATCGCCTATTTGCAGCAAGTGATTGTAGCAGGCGGCGTTATTACAGGGTGCGCCGATCGTCATCTACGCACCCTCAACGTTATAGAGGCTTGAAACCTAGCAGCTTAGGGATCTGCATTGAAATAAAGTCCCAATGGGATGCGTTAGCTCTCTAGCCCCCTAAATCCCCCAATTCTGGGGGACTTTGAAAGGCTCGGAAGTCCCCCAGAATTGGGGGACTTAGGGGGCGGAGCGGGACGTTATTTCATTGCTACTCCCTTAAAACACAAAGTTGGAAGCACTCAGGCTGGATGGAGCAATGTTATCTATCCGGGTCAATGCCTGAAAGCCACCTGCCGCATCGCCGTTGGTATCTACTCGCACGATAGTGTTAGAACCCAAGCGGACGAGGCGGACATAATCGGCGAAGGGTTGAGAACTGCTATAGTCATCTCCAGAAATAGCTTGACCTATGACAATTAAATCTCGACGCACCTCAAAGCTGCGAATGCGATCGTTCCGTTCGTTGAAGTTGCGATAGATAAATTGATCGGCTCCAGCTTTGCCAATCAACAGGTCTTTCCCACGTCCACCTATGATCAAGTCATCACCCTGACCGCCAATCAGTGTGTCATCGCCATTGCCGCCGAGGAGCTTATCGACACTCGCTTGACCCAGGATAGTATCATTGCCGCTGCCGCCTCTAGCAACATCTCGACCTCGGCGACCCCGGATGATATCGTTACCCTGTCCTCCGTTGATGCGATCGTTGCCCACTCCAGCGTCAATGATGTCATCGCCCTTGCCTCCCCGAATCACATCATTAGATTGCTGACCTAAAATTCTATCCCTACCGTCGTTCCCTACCAGGCGATCGCGCCCACGCCGACCTCTGATCAAGTCACTACCAGAACCGCCGAAAATTCTGTCACTACCCAAGCCCCCATTCAAATTATCTGAACAGCTTAAGCCCCTGATCCGGTCATTGCCGCGTCGTCCAAAGATTGGATCTTCGTGGGACGGTAAGCCTCTGAGCCGATTGTTTCGATTGTTACCCACAATCTTTTCTCCCGGTATGCAGTCCTGGTCGCGATCGCCTGGAACGGGTGGAGGATTAATGGGTGGAGGATTAATGGGCGGAGGATTAATAGGCGGAGGATCTGGCAGAGTTATATCATCGCTAATTGACAAGTTCCGGATCTCATGGAAATTGGTGTTGCTGCCGGTGCCAGCCGCAAAACCAAATTTCAGGGTCGCGGGCGTCACGCCGCTGACGCTAGAAACGCTGAAGTTTGTAATCGGGCGCTCACCCAGATCATCAAAGTCGTTGTCTTGGTTGCTGTCAATTTGAACGGATAAAAAACCAGACTGCGTAATGTCGATCTTCACTCGCCGACGGGCTTGCTCACGGGTTACCGCAGCGCCAGGTGTGTCAATGCCGAAGGCAAGTTGGCTGTTGGTGAGGAAGGTGTAGCCTGAGGCTTCACTGCCGCGAATTACTACAGCATCGCTGACGAAGCCGCTTCCTGGTGCCGTACCGATGCGTCCTTCAGTCGGGTTTGAAAAGTTGCCGAATTCATCAAAGCCAATGCCGATAAAGCCGCCTTTTACCCCTGGAGAAACTGTAGCATCGGTTCGGTTTGCATACCCTAGAGAGCCACCAAATGCTCCAGCAGTCGTGGTGGAGGTCGCTCCATCAATTAGGAAGAAGCTTAGCCCGTCTGCCCCCGTGCCCCCATAGGCAAACAGGTCAAAAGCAATGCTAAGACCGGCATTAGCAGGCAGAGCGCGATTGTAGAGTACAAAGGCGGCTTGGTCATTAGTATTGTTAGTGAGCCGCAGCACACCCTGCCCTACAGGATCAAGCGTGCCTCTATTACCCGGTAGTCCTCCAGTAGGCGCAACAACGGTTGAACTTGCCGTGAGAAAAGGATTAGCGCGAGCTGGATTGCCGGGCTGGTCAACTCCAAACAGCCAGTTGCGATCGCCGACATCGGCGCCTGTAAAAGTTTCGGTGAGAAACGTGACTAAAACCGCTGTATAGGCGTTCATAGCGGCGGGTTGGAAGGCTAGGGGCGATCGCAATTGCCCTGTAGTAAACCCTAGATTCCAGTCGCCACCCAACGCCGCACTGCCCGTTAAGTTGATAGAGGCAGCAACATTAGCTCCGGTAAGGTCGCTGAGTTGTTGAACAAATCGTTGTCCCCAGGCGCCAGCGGCCACTTTACAGCCATACAGCAGGACATCAGCATTTTTTGCTAGGGCAGTTGCCCAACTGCGAATGGCTGGGGCATAGCGTTCAAGGGAATGTAGATTGAGGCTGGTGTTGCCTAATTTGAGAACCCCTGATTCACCGTGGGAGAGAATGTGCAGGGTTTGAATATTTTGGCGATCGCCCAACATCTGAGTGATTTGTGCCACACCATCCTGCTCGGCTTTAAGCACAATCACTTCGGTATCTGTACCGACGCCCTCAATCAAGCTTTCATAATTGGCTACTGCCGAATCAACAATCAGAACTTTGGTAAATAAGTGAAAATTCATAGCTGATATGCCTACTCAAATATGAGCGTTCTCAAGAGACTTTAAGCAGAAAGTTAAACACTTAATAATATGACTCAGATATTAAACATTAATTTCTTCAGATATTAAACACTGAGTTCAGTGGATCTTCTTAAGGAAACATATCAATCTTAAGCAAAGCTTTACATAGATTGTTTCTTAAATTACTTGGACTCAGTAGAAATACGTAGATATTCAAAAAACTGGCTAAAGCTTCACACAAATTTTATCTAATTTAGGACTTACGCACTGTACAAAGGAACTATATTGTGCATCAACCTCAATACCCCATTTCAGCCTTTTATCAATTCTCCTTTTGAGGCTTAGATGTTGGAGTCGAGGAGGGATATTATTCCCTGCCCCTCTCCGTTCAATCTGGGCGTGCCAGTTTCCCGGCACCCAGCTTTCGACGTTCTTACCTTGCGGTTTTGCTCATGTGGATTAGGTCATGGCAG
>Ga0335397_10002098_pt1 | contig 27114 bp, 31 predicted proteins | sample MAT04_FD_205740 | JGI IMG/M metagenome (GOLD analysis project Ga0335397, IMG submission 205740) | Freshwater microbial communities from Lake Fryxell liftoff mats and glacier meltwater in Antarctica - MAT-04 (spades assembly) (version 2) ... | reverse complement strand
TATCCATATGCCACGGTATAATCCCGGCCGCGCCGGCATAGCTCAGTTGGTAGAGCAGCTGATTTGTAATCAGAAGGTCCCGAGTTCGATTCTTGGTGCCGGCACCAGCGCCATCAAGACCTTACCGAGCCCTGTGTGGCAGAAAATCCGGCGGTCTGTGCAAGAAGTGTGTCGATTATCTTCTTATACTTCCGCAGATGTTCAACATTCAGGTGTGTGTACCGATCCACCGTTTGCCGTTTTGACCATCCACAAAGCTCTTTCCTGCGATCCTCGGGCAGCCAGCCAGGTGTTACGTGTGTGGCGTACCCATGCCCCATTTAAAGCCCGTTATGCAAGCCCTTGTGAGAGCCCTGTGCCACGCATCGCCTTAGTTGATTAGCGGTTTGCCTTGCAGTCCCACGCTTGGTGAGAGATCGGTTTTGCATGTCAACCTGAGACCATTTCAATCTGAACACCTTCTCATCCCGCAGGCCTGTGCCTAAGGCAAATTTCGCCGGTCTGCGAAGGTGGACTGGAAGTTCGGCTTCTAGTGCGCGCCATTCTTCGATTGATAGTGCCCTTCCATTACTTTGAGGTTCAGGGTACGTACGGAAGATTGGCTTACGCTCTATCCAGTCGTGCTTTTGGCACGCTGCGCCGATTAGGGCAGACACGGCGACCATATAGCTATTCGCCGTGCTGTTTGTCGAACAAGGGTTGCTTGTGGCGCCCCTAGTGGTCAATATTTCATCTAACCATTCTCTGGTTATCAGCCGTATGTCTTCTACGTCCCTAAACCACGGATCGAACCAGCGTAACGGTTGAGTGGTGTCTCTGCTTCTTGCCTGATGGGCGTTATCCTTCACGAATCGTACTACCGCTTCTTGGCAGCTACGAGGCAGCTTAAGGCCCATCTTCTGCGTAAGCCAAGCTTCGTGATTCAGCTTGTTCTCTAGCGCCTTGGCTGCTTCGAACTTGTCAGTTCCAGCGCTTTTGCGTAGTCCATCGACAGTGATCTGCCAGTAACGTGATCCTGGCCTTTTGTAAGGTATGTGTCCTCCTTCGGTAGGTGACCACCGCATTGCTCGGATGAATTGCTTTTGACCATTTGTACGTTGACGAACAGACGATTCGTGCAGGCATGCGCACTATTGTTGTATTAACGCGTAGCTTCTGCAACGGACATCTGGCGTAAGGCTAGAGTACGACAGTAGGCACGTGGCAAGGAGCATCTTGCAAGGTGCTTAGTCGAGTTAAGTCGGCCATGTGCCGAGACGTTTCGTGGGATTTGAATGAATCTTGTGAATAGCTATATGAACACCTTCGCGTGATAACACTGTTGCACTTCAGGCTTGAATCTACCCACCAAAAAAGGAAAGACAACATGGAACACAAACTGCCCCCCCTGCCGTATGCGCTGGACGCCTTGGCGCCTCATGTCTCGAAGGAAACGCTGGAATATCACTACGGCAAGCACCACCAAACCTACGTGACGAATCTCAACAATCTCATCAAGGACACCGAGTTCGAGACAGCGACTCTCGAGCAAATCGTCAAGACATCTTCCGGCGGCATTTTCAATAATGCAGCGCAGGTGTGGAATCACACTTTTTACTGGAGTAGCCTCACCCCAAATGGCGGTGGTGCGCCGGCTGGCTCCTTGGCCGATGCCATCAACAAGAAATGGGATTCCTTAGAGGCCTTCAAAGAGGCTTTCGGCAAGTCAGCTGTCGGCAACTTTGGCTCCGGCTGGACTTGGCTGGTCAAGAAGCCAGACGGCTCGCTAGACATAGTCAACACCAGCAATGCAGCAACGCCACTAACGGGCACAGACAAGCCGCTTCTCACTTGCGATGTTTGGGAGCATGCCTACTATATTGACTATCGCAATGCGCGCGCAAAGTACATCGAATCCTTCTGGAAATTGGTGAACTGGAACTTTGCAGCAAAAAACCTCATCTAAAAACAAAACTGGCGAACCTGTCTGACGTGACCAGCACCGGCTTGAACAATGATCGGGTGCTAGGCGACGTCCGCTGCCCTAGACAGGCTGGATTCGATATCGCGAAGCGGACGCCGGACTAGATTTAAATCATCTCCGAGGAAATTCACGATGCAACTTGGCATGATTGGTTTAGGGCGCATGGGCAATGGTATGTCACGGCGCCTGATGATGAAGGGCCGCGAGTGCGTTGTGCACGATACCCATGCCGAGGCTAGAAGCGCGGCAGTTGGGGACCGAAAGCGGCTGATGCGCTGATCGCAGCAGACGGCTGCTGGCACAACCCAATGGCGGTACAGGAGGCAACATGAAGGCCACTCAACGACTGCATGATCTCGGCCAGAGGCTTTGGCTCGACAACATCAACCGCGGACTGCTGACGAGCGGCGCGCTGCGCCGCTACATCAAGGAGTTTTCCGTGACCGGACTGACCTCAAACCCGACGATTTTCGAGCATGCGATCGGCAACAGTGATTTCTACGACGCGGCGATCGGGAATCTGGCGCGCCAGGGCGAGTCCGGCGAGGAGCTGTTCTTCTCGCTTGCGCTGGAAGACCTGACGCAGGCTGCCGACCTGTTGCGGCCTATCCATGACGCGAGTCACGGTGTCGACGGCTGGGTTTCGCTCGAGGTTTCGCCGCTGCTTGCCGACGACACCGCGCGGACGATTCACGCTGCGGCGCGCCAGCATGCGGCGGCCGCGCGGCCGAATCTTTTCATCAAGATTCCCGGAACGCCGGCGGGCATTCCGGCGATCGAGGAATCGATCTTTGCCGGCGTGCCGATCAATGTCACACTGCTGTTCTCGCGCGAACACTACCTCGCTGCCGCCGAGGCCTACCTGCGCGGGATCGAACGCCGCGTCGCCGCAGGCCTCGATCCGAAGGTTGAATCGGTCGCCTCCCTCTTCGTCAGTCGCTGGGACGTTGCGGTCAAGGAAGAAATATCGCCGCAGTACCACAACCGCCTCGGCATCGCGATCGCGATGCGCACCTACAAGGCCTACCGCGAGTTGCTGGCCTCGGCGCGCTGGCAAAATCTCGCCCAGGCCGGCGCCCATCCGCAGCGACTGCTCTGGGCCAGCACCGGCACCAAGGACCCGGCCGCACCCGATACGCTTTACGTTCAGGCACTCGGGGCGCCGGATACGATCAATACCATGCCCGAAAAAACCCTGCAGGCATTCGTCGACCATGGCCATGTTGGTGCCGCATTGCCGGCCGACGGCGGTTACGCCGAGGCCGTGCTCGAGGAATTCAGGCGCGAAGGTGTCGACGATGTGGCGCTGGCGGCACGGCTGCAGCGCGAAGGTACCGATGCCTTCGCGCAGTCGTGGCATGCCTTGCTGTCACGCGTCGGTGAAAAGACTTCAAGGCTCGTGCCTTCCAAATGAACCCGCCGCGTGACTCGATAGCACGCCAAGGCGGCGCGCAGCCGGCGGAGGCGACCACGCACAAAAATGCGATCCGCGGCCATGCCGACATCGTCGCCGATCCCGAAACCTTCGCCCCCCATCTCGCCAACTGGTTCGCCGATCTGGTGAATGCCGCGAGCGGGCCAGTGCGCGTTGCGCTGTGCGGCGGCGCCACGCCGCGCGAATTGTATGTGCTGCTGGGATCGCAGGAGTATCGGCGGCGCCTTGCGTGGGACCGCGTGCATTTGTTCTGGGGCGATGAACGCTTTGTCCCGCACGACGATCCGCAAAGCAATTACCGCATGGTGCGTGAAACGCTGCTGGCCCATGCCCCCATTCCAGCGGATCAGATTCATCCCATGCCAGTTGACGGTGACCCGGATGATGCGGCTCACGCCTATCAGGCTACGCTGCAGAACGCCTATGGAGCGGCGCTGCTCAATCCCGAACGTCCGCTGTTCGACGTGAACTTTCTCGGCTTGGGTGCCGATGGGCACACCGCCTCGCTCTTTCCTGGCGAGCCGGTGCTGCGCGAGTATGCGCGCTGGGTCGCGCCCGTGCACCACGGTCGCACCGATGTCCGTCTCACGCTAACTTTCCCGGTGCTCGAATCGAGCCGCATCACCGCGTTTGTCGTCACCGGCGCGAAGAAAGCCGATGCCGTGCGGCGCGTGCGTGCGGGCGACGCGAAAATGCCTGCCGGCACGCTTTCGCCAGTTGGTGACGTGATCTGGTTTCTCGATTCCGCTGCGGCGCAATGCGCAGACCCGCGCTTGTCGGGCGAGGTGATCTCCGAGCGGAGTCAGCCGTGATGGAGCAGGCACAACTCGACCAACTTTGCATCAATACCCTGCGCACGCTGTCCATCGACGCGGTGCAGAAGGCGAAATCCGGCCACCCCGGCACGCCGATGGATGCCGCCCCGACTGCGTATTGCCTGTGGCAACGCTTTCTGCGCTACGACCCATATGATCCGAACTGGCCCAACCGCGACCGATTTGTCCTGTCGGCCGGCCACGCCTGCGCTTTGCTTTACAGCCTGCTGTATCTGTGCGGCGTCCAGGCGAAGGGCGCGAGCTACCCGCCGGGCGACCGCCTGGCGGTGACGCTGGATGATCTCAAGAATTTCCGCCAGGCCGGCAGCCGTTGCACCGGCCACCCGGAATACGGCTGGACGTCGGGCGTGGAAACGACTACAGGGCCGCTTGGGCAAGGCGTGGCCACCAGCGTCGGCATGGCGATAGCGGAGCGCTGGCTCGCTGCCACCTATAACCGCCCCGGCTACGAATTGTTCAACCATAACGTGTACGCGCTGTGCGGCGATGGCGACATGATGGAAGGGATCGCGAGCGAAGCGGCATCGCTGGCGGGACACCTCAAATTGTCCAATCTTTGCTGGATTTACGACGCCAATCACATCACCATCGAGGGTTCGACCACGCTCACCTTTACCGAAGACGTGGCGGCCCGCTTCACGGCTTATGGGTGGCGTGTCGCAAGGGCGGGCGATGCAAACGACCTGGCACTGCTGACCGGGGCCTACCAGAGTTTTCTCGATACGCACGATCACCCAACCCTCATCATCGTCCAGAGCCAAATCGGCTATGGCGCGCCGCACAAACAAGATACCCGCGAGGCGCACGGCGAACCACTCGGCGTTGAAGAGGTGCGGCTGGCAAAGCAATTCTATGGTTGCGACCCGGATGCCCAGTTCGCTGTGCCGGACGGAGTGATCGCGAATTTCAGCGCGCAGATGGGCCGGCGCGGCACTACCGCGCACGCTGCCTGGCAGAAGTTGTTTGACGCCTATCGAGCCCAGTATCCGGATCTCGCCGCGCAGATCGATCAGATGCAGCAGCGCGACCTGCCGACCGGCTGGGACAGCGAATTACCCATCTTTGCGACGGATGCCAAAGGTATCGCGACGCGCGACTCGTCCGGCCAGGTGCTGAACGCCATTGCGGCCCGTGTGCCGCGCCTGTTGGGCGGAGCGGCGGATCTGTCGCCATCGACCAAGACGAATTTGAAGTTCGAATTTGCCGGCGACTTCCAGCCACCGGGACGTGATCAGGGCGGCGATTATCGTGGACGCAACTTCCACTTCGGTATTCGCGAACACGCGATGTGCGCCATCGGTAACGGCATGAGCCTGTCGAAGCTGCGGCCCTACGTGTCGAGCTTCCTGATTTTCACCGACTACTGCCGAGCGGCGCTCAGACTCAGCGCGATGATGGAACTCCCGCTCATCTCGATCTGGACCCATGATTCGATCAGCTTGGGCGAAGACGGGCCGACCCACCAGCCGATCGAACAACTTGCCTCGTTGCGTGCGATGCCCGGCATGGTGGTGCTGCGGCCAGCGGATGCCAACGAAGTCGTCGAAGCGTGGCGGGTCATCATGCAGCTCAAGGACAAACCGGTTTGCCTGGTGCTGACGCGGCAGGCGGTACCGACTCTCGACCGCTCAAAATACGCGAGCGCCAGCGGCGTGGCGCTGGGTGCCTATATTCTGGACGACGCCCCGGACGCCAAACCGGACGTGCTGCTGCTGGCGACCGGCAGCGAAGTTCCGCTCTGCGTGAGCGCATATGAACAGTTGAAGGCGGATGGCGTCAAGGCACGTGTGATCAGTATGCCGTCGTGGGAATTGTTCGAAAGCCAGACTCAAGAATATCGCGACAGGGTATTGCCGCCGGCAATCACGGCGCGCGTGGCGGTCGAGGAAGCCTCGGCCTTTGGCTGGGAGCGCTATACCGGCCTCGCCGGCGCGATCCTCGGTCTGCACACTTTCGGCATGTCGGCGCCGCTGAAAGTTGTCGCGCAGCATTTCGGGTTCGAGCCGGCGCACGTCGTTGCCGCAGCCAAGGCGCAAATAGCGCGTCATGCACCAAAGCCGGCGCCCGCCACCGCCCACGTAAAACCAGCCAATCAACTGAGACGACCATGAAGATCAGCCCTCTGGCCGGAAAACCAGCTCCTCCGGCGATGCTGGTCAACGTCGCCAAACTTGTCACCGCTTATTACAGCGAGGTGCCGGATCCGTCGGTCCCGTTGCAGCGGGTGGCGTTCGGCACCTCCGGTCATCGCGGTTCGGCCTACGACAAAACCTTCAACGAAGCGCACGTCCTGGCGATCAGCCAGGCTATCTGCCAATACCGAAAGCAACAAGGCATCGGCGGCCCCCTATTCATTGGCATCGACACCCATGCGCTTTCCGAGCCGGCCTTTGCCAACGCGCTCGAAGTGCTGGCGGCCAATGGGGTGGCGGTGATGGTAGCAGCGGGCGGCGATTACACGCCGACCCCGGCCGTCTCCCATGCGATTCTCGCCTACAACCGCGGACGAAAGACGGGTCTGGCCGACGGCATCGTGATTACGCCGTCGCACAATCCGCCCGACAATGGCGGCTTCAAATACAACCCGCCCAATGGCGGGCCGGCAGATACCCATGTCACTGGCTGGATCGAACAACGGGCCAATGAAATTCTTCAGGGTGGCCTCAAGGCTGTGCAGCGTATCTCTTTCGAGAAGGCACTCCACGCTTCGACCACCCACGAGCACGATTTTCTCAACGCTTACGTGGGCGACCTCGATAACGTGGTCGACATGGACGCGATTCGCGGCGCGCACATTCGCATGGGCGTCGATCCGCTCGGCGGCGCCGGGGTTCACTACTGGTCCGCGATTGGCGATCGCTACAAGCTAGACCTCACCGTCGTCAATCAGGCGGTCGATGCCACTTTTCGTTTCATGACGGTCGATTGGGACGGCCAGATACGCATGGACCCGTCTTCCTCTTACGCGATGCAAGGTCTGATTGCATTGAAGGACCGCTTCGACATCGCTTTCGCGTGCGATACCGATCACGACCGGCACGGGATTGTCACGCGGAGCACGGGCCTGCTGCCGCCGAATCACTATTTGTCGGTGGCCATCGACTACCTATTTCAGCACCGGCCCGCGTGGCGCAAAGACGCGGCCGTCGGAAAAACGGTGGTGAGCAGCCAGATGATCGATCGCGTCACGGCGAAGCTTGGGCGCAAGCTGTACGAAGTACCGGTCGGTTTCAAGTGGTTTGTCGACGGATTGCGCGACGGCTCGCTCGGCTTCGGCGGGGAAGAGAGTGCGGGCGCGGCGTTCATCAGCAAAGACGGCAGCGTCTGGACGACAGATAAAGACGGCATCGTCCCGGCGTTGCTGTCGGCGGAGATTACCGCACGCATGGGCCGCGATCCCGGCGAACTCTACCGTGAGCTTGAGCGCGAGTTCGGCGCATCGGCTTACGATCGCGTCGAGGCGTCGGCCACGCCGGAGCAAAAACGCAGGCTGGCCCAGCTCTCGCCCAAGGAAGTATTGTCCGCAAAGCTGGCCGGCGAAAAAATCCAGAGCATCCTCACCCAGGCGCCCGGCAACGGCGCGCCCATCGGCGGATTGAAGGTGAGTGCCGCGAGCGGCTGGTTTGCGGCGCGTCCGTCCGGTACGGAAGACATCTACAAGATCTATGCGGAGAGTTTTAACGGTGCCGATCATCTGCGCCGCATCCTGAAGGAGGCGCAGGCCATGGTCGACGCGGCACTGGCGGCGCCGGCACCGGTGCCGGGGATTGCATCCGGCACAAATGTGCAGGCGGGTTCATGAACGAGCCCACACGGGGCAGCCACCCGATAGACAATCTTCTTCCGGCGGACATCGAGGGGTTCGATTCGCTGACCGAGCTGGCCCTGGACATGCGCTGGTCCTGGAATCATGCCACCGACGAGGTGTGGCGGGCGCTTGATCCGGTGTTGTGGGAACAGACGCACCACCCGTGTGACGTACTGCAGACGGTCTCGCGGGAGAAGATCCGGAGTGCGCTTGCCGATCCGGCATTCCGTAGAAAGCTCGATGCCCTGGTGCAATCGAAGGAGCGGGTGGAAGCGGCACCGGCGTGGTTTCAGCAGAATTATCCGGCGTCGCCCCTAAGCTGCATTGCGTATTTCAGCATGGAATTCATGTTGAGCGAGGCCCTGCCCATCTATTCGGGAGGACTGGGCAACGTGGCCGGCGATCAACTCAAGGCCGCCAGCGATCTGGGCGTTCCGGTCATCGGCGTGGGGCTGCTCTACCAGCAGGGTTATTTTCGCCAGGTGATCGACCAGGGTGGCGCACAACAGGCGCTTTATCCGTACAACGATCCGGGACAATTGCCGGTGACGCCCTTGCGCAAGCCGAATGGGGAGTGGCTGCGCCTGCAGATCGCCCTGCCGGGCTACTCGGTCTGGCTGCGCGCTTGGCAGGTTAAGGTCGGTCGCGTGAAGCTGTACCTGCTGGACAGCAACGACCCGGCGAATTATCCGGCGCATCGCAGCATCACCAGCGAGTTGTACGGCGGCGGGCCGGAGCTGCGGCTACAACAGGAGCTGGTGCTCGGTCTCGGCGGGTGGCGTTTGCTGCGCGCGCTCGGCCTCGAGCCGCAAGTTTGTCACCTCAACGAAGGCCATGCGGCCTTCGCCGTGCTGGAGCGCGCCCGAAATTTCATGGAGGAAACCGGCAGGCCTTTCGACGTCGCGCTGGCGGTCACGCGAGCGGGCAATCTGTTCACCACGCACACGGCGGTGGCCGCCGGCTTCGATCGTTTTACCCCGGCCCTGATCGAGCAATACCTCGGTGCTTATGCCGAGCAGAAGCTCGGCATAGCACTGCACGATTTGCTGGCCCTGGGCCGCCAGAACCCGGACGACGCCTCGGAATCTTTCAACATGGCCTATCTAGCGATCCGCGGCAGCGGCGCAGTCAATGGCGTAAGTCGTCTGCACGGGCAGGTGAGTCGGCATCTTTTCGAGCCCCTGTTTGCGCATTGGCCGCGGGACGAAATCCCGGTGCGACATGTGACCAATGGCGTCCACATGCCGACGTGGGATTCGGCGCCGGCCGATGATCTTTGGACGGAGGCCTGCGGCAAGGAGCGCTGGCTGGGGACGGTGCAAACCCTGGAGCAGGACATGCGCCGCGTCGCCGACGCCAGGCTGTGGCAATTTCGCAGCGCCGCCAGCCAGTCTTTCGTGAGCTACGTGCGCGAGCGTTTGTCGAGGCAGTTGATCGCCTCCGGCGCATCGGCCGAAGCGGTGGCGGAGGCCGCGGATCTTTTCGATCCTAACGTGCTGACGCTGGGCTTTGCGCGCCGCTTCGCCAGCTACAAGCGCCCCAACATGCTGCTGCACGATCCGCAGCGGCTGCTGCGCCTGTTGACGAATCCGCAGCGCCCGGTGCAGCTCGTCATGGCTGGCAAGGCCCATCCCGCGGACGTGGCCGGGCAGGCCCTCATCCTGCAGTGGATGCAGTTCATCCGTCGGCCCGAAGCGCGGCGCCACGTGATCTTCCTCAGCGACTACAACATGCTCTTGAGCGAGAACCTGGTTCAGGGGGTCGACGTCTGGATCAATACGCCGCGGCGGCCCTGGGAAGCGTGTGGAACCAGCGGCATGAAGGTGCTGGTCAACGGCGGCATCAATCTGTCTGAACTGGACGGCTGGTGGGCGGAGGCCTATACACCTGAAGTGGGTTGGGCCTTGGGGGATGGAAAGGAGCATGGCGACGATCCCGCCTGGGATGCTGCCGAAGCCGAAGCTCTCTACGACTTGCTCGAACGCGAGGTGATTCCGGAGTTCTATGCGCGCGACGAGCAGGGCATCCCCGCCGCCTGGGTGAAGCGCATGCGCGAAAGCATGGCGCAATTGACGCCGCGCTTCTCCGCCGGCCGCGCGGTGCGCGAATACACCGAGCAACACTATCTCCCGGCGGCCTCGGCCTATCTTGCGCGGGCTGTCGATAAAGGCGCAATCGGCGTGGCGATGGTCGATCGGCAGCGCGCACTGGCGCAAAAGTGGAGCGCGCTGCGCTTCGGCGAAGTGAAGCTCGAGACCGATGCCGCGCAGCACGTGTTCGAGGTTCAGGTGTATCTGGATGACCTAGCCCCGGAGGCGGTGCAAGTCGAACTTTATGCCGATGGCACAGCCGGCGCGGCAGCGGAGCGCGTGGAGATGAAGCGTGTACGCCAACTGGTGGGCGCCATCCACGGCTACGCCTATCGCGCGGGCGTGCCCGCAGCGCGTCCGGCGTCGGACTATACGGCGCGGATCGTAGCGCAGCGCGATGACATGGCGGTTCCTCTGGAAGATGCGCACATCCTGTGGCAGCGATGATCGGCTCGACGGTAGAAAAGACCATTCATCAATGAAAAGGACCATGGCGAAAAAGCAAAGAAATCCGGGTACGTGCGAACGTCCTCTGGATGACTATATAGCAGCGGTATCGGAGCGGACCGTTGTCCGAGTCGGCGTGCCATTGCCTCTGGGAACCGGGGGGCCGGGGGAGCGGTCCGTATCGACGCATGAAACAGTCGGTCCGGGTCGTAGATATCCCGGCAGGATTGTCGCGTGATCCAAGACGAATACTAATTCGAGGGTCGGTTCCAATGGGCGCGATCGTCGTCACCGCAGCCAGCGCGACTCTTCATCATGGTCTTATTAGCCGCGTTTATCTTCCGGTCACCGGTGAAATCTCATGTGCGATTCCAACGTTCCCCCCGTTACCTGCGCTCTTCGATGAGGAGCACAGGAATCAGCTTGAATCCCAGGTATGTTTGGTCCCAGTGCGGTATATCTCATAGGATCGGACGATGAAAAAACGGCTCCTGATTGGCGCCGGAATGCTTGATGTCCATTGGGGCTTAGGGAAAAGTGTAGGTTGCGCTGGCGCTTAGCGTCCATGTTCTGCCAGGAGCCGGCTCGTAGTGCCGGCTGTTGCTTTCATTGACGATGACTGATCCAGCGTAGTGGCGGTCGAAGAGGTTGTCGATCCTGAAGAGAGTCGAAACCTTCCACCCACGTGCTTCGAAGACGTAGCCTCCATGCGAGCCAAATGTCGCGAAGCCCGGCGCAGCCGCGCTGTTGGCGTCATCGACCCAAACTGCTCCTAGTGCCTTGGCGTCAATGCCGGCCCGCCATCCTGACCTGGGTTGCCAGGCAAGTTTGCCACTCCACGCGGCGCGGGCTACTCCCGGAATTTTGCTACCGCTGTTCAAGCCGCGCACAAAGTCTGCGTTCATCAGTGTGACGGCGGATTGCGCTTGCCAGTCGCCAACAAGTTCCGCGGCCAGTGAAAGCTCAACGCCGCGTCGACGTGTGTCGCCGGCGTTCTGGTAGACCGTGCGTCCCCCTGAACTTGAAAGTACTGAGATTTCGTCACTCGTGTCCGACTGAAAGAATGCTGCCCCTGTTTCTATACTGGTGCCGTCGTCGGCATGCCTGACACGCCACTTTACCCCGGCCTCGACGCTACCGCTGCTCGACGGTCGCAGCGCGAAATTCAGCCCCGGCAAACCGGTAGGTCTGTATGCGAGCTCATTAAGTGTTGGCGTTTCATAGCCCCTACCTAACGCTGCGTATAGACGAAGCGCCGACGAAGCTGCATAGCTGGCGCCGACTACAGGCAGGACGGCGCGGTAAGTGGTACTCCCGCTGTCATCGCCATTACCTGAAGTGATGTAGCGGTCTTGAGATCTAAACCCGACTTCGCTCACTCTCAAGCCGGCGTTTATCGTCCATTGCGGTGCCGGCATCCATGTGATATTGAAATACGGATCGGCCGAGCTGACCTTGTTTTGCTCATCACGACGCAAGGCACCCTGAATGCCTTGCATAGATCCACTGAAGTTTTGGTATCCACGACGTCGCTCGTCCAAAAGGTCGACGGAGACGCCGCCGATCACCACTATCTTCCGACCGAATAGTTCGGAACGATGGGTCCAACGCAGATCGACCCCGCCGTAGTCTCGATCAAGCGCAATAACTCCCCCAGGGTGCGTCGGCGCAGACTGGACGGCGACGGGTATGGCTAGATATTGGTTAGCCGACCGTGTGCCCCTGTAAACCATCAGTCGCATTGTGTCGCTGTTTGTCACTGACTGCTCTGCGAGCAGTCCAATTTGGCGTTGCTCGACGACCTTGCGTGTATTGAACTGCAATGCCGAGGCCACAACGCTGCGCGGCGCGGTGTCGAACTGAGGCCGACTAAGTCCCAGCGGGTCGTCTGCCCTTAGATCGAGCGTGTTGGCTAGCAGGGTTAGTTGCATTCCATTTTGGGTAAGCCAGTCGAATCGTGCGTAGTCGACTTTGCGTTGCGACGCACTGTGGTCACGAAATCCGTCTGCAAGAAACCGATTCGCACTAATCGAATATCCGAAGTTCCTTTCAGCACCAGTGGCTTTGACTCCAAGACGTCGCAAGCCGTCGCTACCGCTCGAAAAGATTGTTGTTTGCGTAGTCGGAGCTTCCCCGGCCTCGCTGAAAACCTGAATCACGCCGCCCGACGAATTTCCATAAAGCGCTGAGAATGGCCCCCTCAGCACTTCAACTGTGCTTGCAGATGCCAGGTCCACGTGCGATACCTGTCCCTGTCCATCTGGCATCGTCGCGGGTATGCCATCGACGTAGAGCCGAACGCCGCGTACTCCAAAGCTGGAGCGGGCGCCGAATCCGCGAATCGAGATCTGAATATCCTGCGCCTGGTTCTGTCTGTCCTTTGCTTGAAGACCCGGAATGTTGCTTAGCACTTCGGACATGCTGGCAAGCGCGCCGCCGTTGTTGCGAACGCGGTTGATGTCCACTATCTGGACGGATGCGGGTACATCAAAGGGCGCCACTTTTGTCTGCGTGGCGGTGACGGTGATCTCAGGCAAGATGCTCCCTTGGGCTGATGCATGCGGCAACCATGCCATGCATCCCGCAAAGACGAAAATCGCACGCAGTGAGTGGAGGCGCAGGCAACGATTAGGCATGGGCGCTTTCATCCTTTCTTGTAGTTGGCTATGAGATTGGATGCACTGCATCTCGTCACATGTTCGCATCAAGGTTTGCCATGACGATCATGGAACCGAATACCACCAACGCCACGCCAAACTCGGGCGCAAGTATGTTGTTCGTGCCGTCGGGCCTGCCGGAAACTCAAGCCGCAGACGCAAAGCCGGCGGAGGCCTTTGATCTTGATCCCGCACGCCACCGCACGGGTGACGTCTGGCATGTGTGGGCCGAGGGGATTCGCCCCCGGCCAGCTCTATGCCTACCGGGAGGACGGCCCGTACCAGCCCGAGGACGGCCATCGCTTCACCAGCTTGATACCAGTTTGGTTTGCATCCCCCCCACGACCAGCTGACAGGAAGATTACAAATACGTCATGTCGGCAAGTCTCAGTGTGTATGCCCGTCAGTTGAGTCATGGGCCTTTTTCTTCACCACGACGGGCATGGATTCCTCATGATGATCTTGGATAGGTGCCTCCCCGTGCATATCACCATCCGAGTGACTGTCTCCCATAATGCCACCATGCGAATGGCCTTCGCTCGATTCAACCAGAGCGGCATATTGCTCGGCATTGAGCGTGGGCATTTTCTGCAAAAAAGCCACCATGTCCCAGATCGACTCATCCTCGATGCCGCCTTTTGACCAGGCCGGCATGCCCGTTGCCTTAATGCCATGCTTGATCACCCAGAACTGCCTGGCCGCCGCACCCACTTTGCTGGGCTGGGTCAGATCGGGCGGCTCAGGGTAAAGTCCCATGCGAATTTCTGAATTGGTTTTACCGGGTGCGAGGTGGCATCCCACGCACATCGCAGCGTAATTGCCTGCGCCCCGTCGAATACGCTCATCGTCTGACAAATTGCCTGGCACACTGGCATCACGAACCTGCCTGTTTATCGCGTTATCGCGCACGGTTTCGATCAGTCGATATACCAGGAACTGTGCGGTGTATCGGCGGAGACATCCACCATGCCGAAATACACCCCTCCTGCGCTTACCAATGCGCTCACACCCAGCGTGGCTGCCACGCCTAACAAGAAACTCTTCATTCTGTTTATCCTTTGGTTTTAAAACCAGCGACACACAAAATAATCGCACGCGGTGCGCTTCGCCTCCGGCACCGTGGGCTATTTCAGGGTTCCGTCAGAACCAGAAGCGCACACCCGCGACCCAGCGCGTTTCGCCGTCCTTTTCGCCCTCTTCGCGAGCCAGTTTGGCTGTTTGGCCATATTTGCTGGTACGTTCGATGCCGATATAGGGTGCAAATTGTCGCGTGAACTCATAGCGCACGCGCAAGCCCGCCTGGGACTCGGCAAGCCCCGAGCCGAGTCGGCGTTCGGTATCGCTCTTGCCATACACCTTCAGCTCTACACGAGGTTGCAGAATCAGTTTTTGTGTCAACAGCAATTCATATTCCGCACCGAGCTTGAACGCCGTTCTGCCCTGATCACCGACATAGGCAGTGGCGTCCACCTCAAACCAGTATGGCGCCAACCCCTGTACACCGAATGCCAGCCAGCCGCGATCCGGCCCCACGCCGTTATCGACGCGCACACCCAACTGGGTATCCCAGAACGTTGCAATGGCATGACCCCACAACAGTTCGGTACGCGCCTCCTGCACCTTGCCTTTTGACACGTCGCCTTCCGCTTTAACGACCAGACGGTTATAGGTGCTGCCATACCAGGCTTGGGCATCGTAGGCTGTGCTATTGCTGTTTTCACCGTAGCTACGCTCCAGCCGATCGATCAACACACCGCCCAATTTGTGCTCATCCGCCAGGCGCAGCCGTTGAGAAGGCGGGAGGGCATAATCGCCGGTATCGAGCGTATTGCCGCCCGAATACGCATGAGGGTCGCGCGCGTCGGGTGGGGCTGAACCGCCCTGCATCTGCATGTCACCATGAGCCATGCCGGCCATGCCCTGAGAGGCTGCAGGCTGATCGCCGTGCCCCATTGTGCTGTGATCCATCGTCCCGGCGGATTGCCCCCAAACCGGGAACACGCTCAGTGTGCTCACAGCCAGAACCAGTGCTTTCATTCGGTTGTGCTTCATATTCAGTTCCTCTCTTATCCCCGCGCACTCAAGACACCACCACTTCGCGGAACATGCCTGCATCCATGTGCAACAGCAGGTGGCAGTGCCACGCCCAGCGTCCGAGTGCGTCGGCACTCACCAGAAAGCTGATGCGTTGGGCAGGCTGAACGATGATCGTGTGCTTACGTGCCTGGAAACCGCCACCATCGGATTCAAGCTCGCTCCACAAGCCATGCAGGTGCATGGGGTGGGACATCATGGTGTCGTTATGGAGGATGACGCGTGCCCGTTCGCCATACTTGAAATGCACAGGCGTGGATTGACCAAATTCGAGACCGTCGATCGACCAGGCATAGCGTTCCATGTTGCCGGTCAGGTGTAACTCGATTTCGCGGCCGGGGCCGCGTGCATCAATCGGGCCGCCGATGGTATGCACGTCAGCATAGGTCAACACACGGCGACCGTTATTACGCAGGCCATGGCCGGGGTCGTCCAGATTCGTGCGCGCCATGTCCACGCGCATGTCCGTACTCGCGCCATATTCGGTTTTGGCGTGGCGCGCTGTGGTGCTGGGTTTGGACAAACCATCGCCCATGGCCATCCCGGGCATGGCGTGGTGGCTGTGATCCATCGCCATACCGCCATGATTCATGCCGGCCATTCCGCCGCCGCCCATGGCCCCCATCATGTCGCCCATGGTCAGCCAGTCGGCTTTGTCCAGTTCAGGCACCGCTGCTGACAAGCCCTCACGGGTTGTCAGCGTGCCGCGAGCAAATCCGGTGCGGTCCATCGACTGCGCAAAAATCGTGTAGGTATCGTCACCCGGGGTCACCATTACGTCGTAGATTTCGGCCACGCCGATGCGAAGTTCATCGACAGTTACGGGCTCGATATCCTGACCATCCGATTGCACTACGGTCATCTTCAGACCCGGAATGCGCACATCGAAAAACGTCATCGCGGCCGAGTTGATCAAACGTAAGCGCACCTTTTCGCCCGGTTTGAAAATACCGGTCCAGTTCGCAGCGGGCGTTGAGCCATTCATCAGATAGGTATACGTCGCGGCCGAAATATCCGCTAAATCGGTCGGGCTCATCCGCATCTCATTCCACATCTTGCGTTTGCTGAGCGCCGCCTTGAAGCCGTCGCGCGAGACATCCTTGAAGAAATCGATGGCCGTGGGCTGGTTATAGTTGTAATAGTCGCTCTGCATTTTCAGTTTGGTGAAGACACGCATGGGATCTTCATCCGACCAGTCCGACAACTGAACGACATAGTCGCGGTCGGTCTGGGTGGATCGACCACTGGCGGCGTCAATAATGATCGCGCCGTACATGCCGGTCTGCTCCTGCATGCCCGAGTGCGAGTGATACCAATAGGTCCCGGTCTGCCCCACTTTGAATCGGTAGGTGAAAGTCTCGCCCGGCGGAATGCCCTTGAAACTGACGCCCGGCACGCCGTCCATCTGGAAGGGCAGCAAAATGCCATGCCAGTGAATCGAAGTACCCACCGCCAGCTGGTTCTTGACGCGAATGGTGACGGTGTCACCTTCCCGCCAACGCAATGTCGGGCCAGGGATCGAACCATTGATGGTCGTGGCCATGCGCGGAGAACCGGTGAAATTCACGGGCGTTTCGGCAATCGTAAGATCGAATTCGGTGCCTTCGAGCACTGGCGCAGCACCCGTACTCGTCGCAGCACGCTGCGCCCAGGCAGGCTTGATCATCGGACCAAGGCCCAACAACAAACCACCCGCTGCCAGGCCCTGGACAAACCGGCGACGGGGCAAATCCGGTATGGCTATACGTGGCGAAAACGAATGTGGGATATTGCGCTTCATAGGATACTGTCCTCCAAACTGAAAATAGGCTTATTTCTGCGGACGCCCCGACACTTCGATTGCTTGCCCGCATGAAAGTAAACGGCTGTCCTTGACCAGACGGGTGTTGACGCCGACTGATGCGATAGGATGGCAGTGTGCGATTTGCGCCCACTTGAAGACAGCCAAGGCCGCTTGCGACATCATTTGGATACAAGGAAGCATCTCCTGCGGCACAGCCAAGTTCCTGTCACGAGGTGGCTTTCCCGCTTCTTTTACGTTGGAATATTCCACGAGCTGGCGCCATGGACCTGCGCCGGGAATAAACATCGGAACCCGTCGCTGATAGGCGCGGTACTCCTCACCGAACAGCGCAAGCATCCGCTTTTCTTCACTGCGCGCGAGCAAACCGTAGATCAATACGATGATGGAAACAAGCCCACGGAGAACAGGGTCGGCCAATGCACGACACCCTCGCCGAAGAGTCCAATAAAAAGTCCGGTGTATTGCGGATGCCTTACCAGGCTGTATAAGCCGGTTATTGCGAGCCGCTTCTGCTGATGCGCGCGATACAACTCGCGCCAACCTTGAATAAAAATCCCGATACCGACAAACAGCAGTCCATAGCCCAGCACCATCGAAAGCATCATACTCAGCTCGCCCATTCGAGCCACGTTTTCGGGGCGAGGTGGCGATATATCAACCGGAACGCAATCACGATCATGATTGCGGCACTTCGCCAGACACCGGAATGTGCAATACCCTCATGAGTCCTGAAGCTCCTTTCACTTACGCGCTTTGATTTTTCACTATTACTGATCACATCTGTCCGGTAGTTTTTGAACTCACTTGATGGAAACCCAGCAATGACGGGGGTTTTGACGTGACGCTTGATTCCGACGATTTGAAATCGCGAGCGGTTCTTTCGCCGTATCTTTGCCAGTTTTTCTGGCAAATGAGACAACATCGTGAATCGTGGCCTCTCGGTTTTCGCGCAATTGTTGGATTTCGTTCCGTTCAGTCATTTCGAGCATCTCGTCGATCGGTACTCGTCGAATCATGGCATCCGGCACTTCTCGGCCTGGACTCATTTCCTCTGCATCGCTTATTCCCAACTTACCCGCCGAGAAGGTTTGCGCGATCTGGTGGCTTGCCTCAACTCTCAGCGTGCCAAGCTCTATCACATCGGGATTCGCGGCAAGATATCCCGCTCTACCTTGGCCGATGCCAACGAGCGACGCGACTGGCGATTGTTCGAAGCGCTCGGCCACCGACTGATTGCGACCGCAGTCGAACTGTATCAGGGCGAGGACATCGGCCTGGGAATCAAAGAACCGCTCTATGCGATGGACTCCACAACGATCGATCTGTGTCTGAGTTTGTTTCCTTGGGCAGACTTCCGCTCGACCAAGGCGGCCGTCAAGGCCCACACCATCATCGATCTGCGGGGCTCCATTCCTGTTTTCGTCCATATCACCACCGGCAAGGTGCACGATGTCAACGTGCTCGATATGATTCATTGGCCCGCCGGGGCCATCGTGGTCGTCGACCGCGGCTATCTCGACTTCACCCGACTGCAATCGCTTCATCAACGCCAAGTCTCCTTCGTCATCCGCGCCAAGGACAATACGCGTTACACCCGAGTCGCCTCGCGCGAAGTCGACAAATCGGCGGGGCTGCGCAGCGACCAAAACATCTTGCTTGCCACACCCAAATCGAAACTCGCCTACCCGGATCGCTTGCGTCGCATTTCCTATCGCGATCCGGAAACAAACAAGTTCCTCGTGTTCCTGACCAATCGATTCGATCTGCCAGCACTCACCATTGCCGAGATATACCGACACCGATGGGCAGTCGAGACCTTTTTCAAATGGATCAAGCAAAACTTGTCGATCAAACACTTTTTTGGCAACTCCATCAATGCCGTCAAATCACAGATTTGGATCGCCGTCTGCGTCTATCTCATCGTCATCATCGCCCGCAAACGCCTGCATCTACCGGCATCTCCGCAGCTTTTGCTCAATATTTTTGAAGTCAATATGTTTGAAAAAACCGAAATAGATAAGCTCGTTTTCGACTCACCACTCAACTTTTCAGCCGACCACGTCGATAACAAAATGATTTGGCTATGAAATCAACCGGACAGATGTGATTACTGATATTGATCGAATAACGGAACGAGTATTTCGGCCGCCGAAACGTTTGCGCAGGTAAATCATTGCCGCCTTCGTCTCATCACGCGGTGGCCTCTCTCGGGTTTTCACCAATCAGTACTTTGCCATTGCTCAAAAAACGATAGGGCGGAATGACCAGATTCGTCGGCGCGGGCACATTGCGGTACACCCGTCCGGCGAAATCGAACGTCGACCCATGGCAGGGACAGAAATAACCGCCATCCCAATCGGGTCTCAGATCACCGGCCCTTAGGTCGGGACGAAACGTTGGCACGCAGCCAAAGTGGGTACAGATGCCAACCGCGACAAGATATTCCGACTTGACAGAACGGAAGGCATTCCGGGCATAGGCAGGCTGCTGACTTTTCACTTGGGATTCCGGGTCCAAAAGCTTTGCCAAATGACGCGGATCCTGCAATGTTTTCAGCATCGCATCAGTGCGGCGCAGTATCCAAACCGGCTGGCTACGCCACTCGAAGGTAGTTTGAGCACCTGGCTCGATCCGGGAGATGTCAGCCTCTACCGGCGCGCCCGCGGCCTTCGCCCGCTCGCTCGGATTCATCGAAGCAATGAATGGGACCGATGCAGCGGCAAGCGCGGCCCCGCCTACGACCGCGGTTGTCGCCAGCAGAATTTTTCTGCGAGCGGGATCTGCAACAGGCTCCGATGCATCGCAACTACTGGCATTCAAATCGTTGGACGTTGTTTTCACACTCTCACCTCATGTTCATCGGTCCGCAAGCTCAGGCCTAAGTGACGGCATTTGATTCCCCTGCCGTCACGTTGACATTGGCAGCAGTGCATTTAGCGCCACCATTGAAGAACACGCCCTCGGCGCCACGGGGATCGTAGCGCGAGATGGGGGGCGAGTTGGCCAAGATCTCCGCGCGATAGGCCGGCAATGTCCCGACTGAGTCGATGGCGTGAACCACTTGCGCCATACGTGTCATGTGGGCGTGGGAGACAAAGGCGGGACGCGTCGAGAACAGGTACGGGCAACGCTGCTGAATCAAGTCAAACAGGCCGAGTTGGCCAATCTCGGATTCCAACGCTCGCCTCAATGCCTCGGCATCAAGGCTAAGACAAAAGCATTCACTGTTGAGTAGCTCAATCGAATCAGAAACGGGCGATGCGGCAGCAGTAATTGAAGGGGCTGGCGCGGGACACGTCATGAGACATCACCCTCGTCCAAAGCGTGAAAATGATCGGCTCTTTCAATAATATGGATCATTTGTGCTGCTGCACCCAGTGTCATGTGATGATTCGTAAAACCGGGCCTGGGAGAAATGTAGGCTGCCATTTCTCGCCCCAGTTCCCGTTGTCGATCAGATCCTTCTGCCAGTAGCGCAATCACCAGGTTCTCCATTGCGATCACGCGCAGGCGTAATTTCTCCAACTCAAGGTTTGAAAAATGATGAGCTTCGGATTGCACTTGGGCTGGATTGAAGCTTTGCGGCGGCAGACGATTAAGTGCCTCAACTTCGTTGGCCCATTTCGAAAGTGCGTTTTCGCGCAGTTGCGAGGCTTGCAAGGACGGCGTTTTTTTATCACGCATGACTTATCTCCCCAGTGGTTTCAATTTGCCATACGTCGTCATGATTATCCGGCGAGTGCTGCCAAACACATGATTCAAAAACGAAGAACGTACGCCGTAACACCCCGAGTGTTTGACGTTGCCATGATGCAGCGCATGCCAAAGCTTTGGCTTTTTTAACCAGACATTGTCGCTGCGCCACTGATGGATGGCATGGTGGGTGCTCGTGTTGGCAAGATATCCGATCAGCATGCCGACTGCCAGAGCGAAGGCGGTGAGTAGCAGAATAGCGATGCCATACAGTGCAAAGTCGACTTGGTATGCCCACTTGCTATGTTCAAGCGTGAGAAGCTCCATCTATTTTCCTATTCTATATCTCGCCATTGCCCGTGATTTGGGCTGGCACTGCATTTTCCATTCTGGACAGATGCTCTGCCCTTGGTCGGTGCAGCATTTCACGGGTACATGTGCCGGCGCGTCAAAGGTAGCATCGCGCTGCCTGCTGAGCGCTTGCTTGCCAGCACCTGATAGACGCCGATCTCGCCGGACTCAAACTCGAGTGCGCAAGCGGCCATGTACAGACGCCAGATACGGTAGGTCGATTCGCTGACATGCTCTAGCGCGCGTTTTTGATTCTGTTCCAGCCGCGAGACCCAGTGCCGAAGCGTTAGCGCGTAGTGCGGACGCAGGGATTCCACGTCGGCGATTTCAAAGTCCGCACGTTCCATCACACGTTGCACGTTGCTGATGGTGTCGAGCTGTCCGTCAGGGAAGACATAACGGTTGATGAACTCGGTGGACAGCGTCTTGTTCCAACCTGCTGTGAAGTTAGTGATGCCGTGGTTGAGACACAGGCCCGCCGGCTTAAGCAGCCTCTGTACCGTGGCGAAGTACACTGGAAGGTTTTTTAGGCCGACGTGTTCGAACATGCCCACACTGGCCACTTTTTCGTAGATTTCTTCGCCCTGGAGGTCGCGGTAGTCGCGCAACTCGACCGTCACGCGGTCCTGCAGCCCCGCTTCATCGATGCGTCGCTGTGCCATCAAGAGCTGATGCCGGCTGAGCGTGACCCCGTGGGCGTGAACGCCATAGTGCTGAGCAGCATGGATGACCAGTGCGCCCCAACCGCAGCCGATGTCGAGCAGGCGCTCGCCGGGCTTGAGCAGCAGCTTGCGACAGATGTGGTCGAGCTTGGCCTGCTGTGCCTGCGCGAGGTCGACTGCGGGCGATTCGAAGTAAGCGCAGGAATAGACCATTGCCTCGTCCAGCCACAAGGCGTAGAACTCGTTCGACACGTCGTAGTGGAACGCAATTGCGTCAAGGTTCTCTTTTTTTGAATGCGCCTTGACGCCGCGTCCGTGCAATGTCGTGCGGTCGCTGGCGAAGTTTGTCGCTTCCCCTGCGGATGCGGGCAGCCGCAGGGCAGCAAACAAGGTGCTCAAAAGGTCGCGCGCAGAAATCCGGATCGAGTGCAGATGATTTTTAAGGCTGAGCGCGGCGAAGAAGTCGCCTTCTACGTCGATGTCACCCCGAAAGTACGCTTCAGCAAGGCGCAGCGGATCGCGCCCAAGAACCATGGATCGAACCACTCCCGGGCTGCGGCATACGAGGGTGAATCGAGGGCGAGCGTGGTCATGCGCGGCGTCACCGAGTTTCAAGTTCGTGCCGTTCCACAAGCGCAGCGCAAGGCTGCCATTGAAGCCGCGAAACAGTCGCGTGAGCAGGTCCGACGCTTCCTTGACGCCGTGGTGCAAGGCTGGCAAGGCGGGTAACAGGTACTGCACATTTGCCTCTCTGCCGTCGTTGTAAGTTCGGGCGTGATCCGCAGCAAACGAGGTTCGGCCCGAAGTGTGGCTTTGCTCGTTCATGCTGTGGCTCCTGCGGGAGCCGGCGCTTTGGCCGGCGATTGACCTTTGAGTGGTGCACTCTTGATCCCTGCGAGCTTCGTGCGCTTGAGCAGCAGTGCATTGATCGCCACGAAGGCCGAGGTGCCCGACATCGACAGTGCCGTGATCTCGGGCGACAGCGTGAAGAGATAGAGCACCCCTGCGGCGAGCGGGAAGGCGATCACGTTACAGCCCACCGCCCGCCACAGGGGGTGCGGCCTGAACGAGGTATTTAGATATTCAATAATTCTCATGACAGGCGTTGCGGATTGACCAGTTCTAATTGCAGAACGTGAAGCTGAGCCTGATAGTCTTCGCGCGACATCGATGTTTCATCAGGCTGATCGGTCTCTGTGGCTTGCGTCGCCACAATATTCTTGCCGCGTTTATCCTTGTGGTCTTTCTTGCTCAAGATATGACCTTCTTGACAGAGTCTGCCGCACGGACTTGGGCTGGGTATCCGAGTTTGGTGATCACTGATTCGATTTGTGCTGATGTCACTCGAGCAGGGTCGGCCTACACGGTCGCGATGCCCGGCCGCAGGCTGACATCGACATGGCTGACGCCATCGAGTTTGCTAAGCGCACGCTGCACTTTGCCAGTACAACCGCCGCAGGTCATGCCTTCGACATCGAAGCTGGAGGTTTGCATGAAAGTGTCTCCTTCATTTGTTGAATTAATTTACGCAGGATCACTATGTTCGTCTGTGCGATGTCGAACACAGAGAAGAAGTCGTTGCTAATTGCCATGCTGACCTTGAGCGCCTTAACGCAATGGGCAGAAAAGGCACCCGGCCGTTTACTGCAACGCGCAGCCAAAAAAACAGGTTTGATGAATGTCAAACAGATCTCATCCGGAACTGACGTTTTGTCTGAGTTGAGTCTGGGCATGCGGCCGGCGTCCACCCGTTTCACCCTCAAGGAACTATCGTCAGCCCTTCGCCATGGCGCTCGCGTAAAGCCAGTGATGAGACCGGCTCGTCTCGATCAAGTTAAAGCACGCGGTCCCCTACCGGTCCGCCGAGCCGGCATCCGGCTGCGGCGGGGCCAAACTGAAGTGGACATCTATGATCGAACTCAATATCGCGGCAAAGACGCACCATACGGAGAACAGCGCGATCACGAACAACGACGGGATCTCCTCCTTGCGCTGCGTCGCGCGCAATGACGCGACGCTCAAGACAGACAATCCAGTGCCGGCTATGAAACTTGCTGTCGCAGAGAAACACCTGAGATGTCGATCAGCAGCGCGGGGGGAGATGGCCGGTCATAACCAGCCATTCCTGAACCCCGCCCGCCGCAGTCCCGCGACGACATAAGGGCACCGCCGCATCAGCCGCCAGACCAAGCCCGAACGGTAGTTCTCGATCATCGAGATGTTGGGTCCCTGATTGAGGGCGTGATGCACCCGGCATGCCCAGCCCGATGCGTCTCCGGACTGCGAAGGGTAGCTCGGATTGAAGCTGCCGACGAAGCCGTAGGCGGTCCGGGTCTGTGGATACACGTCCTGACAATGCCGAATCGCCGGGAGGGCGATCTCCGGCGCGAATGGCAACGAGGCGATGATGCCCCACGGGGCGAGCGTGCCATCGTCTGGCCCGTAGGGCACGCCGCGCGCCCGGTATCCGAAGAAGCGACGCTCGACGCCGTTGATACGACGTTTTTTCGGCCCGGGGCCGTCACTGGCGGTGAGGCCCCAGGCCAATTTGCCATAACCCTCAAATCCGAGCGGGTTACGCACCGCGTATTCCTGCTGCACGTAGGTCGCGCGCCGGCTGTTCTCGAAATAGTCGATGCCCTTGTCGCGCAGGTACTCGTCTTGAATGCCGCGGAAGTCAATCCACAGATGCGAGAATTGATGGATGAACAGAGGGCCAGCGTAGAGGAACTCGTGACCATAGATCGTCGTCCAGTCATAGGTCGACGTCCAAGCCGTGTAGCTCTCATCAGACAGCGGGCACGTCGGTGAGCCGAGGCCCAGCACGTACAGGAGCAGCGCCTCGTCATAGCCTTCCCAACGGTATTTCAGGAAACCGCGCTTCGGCTTCCAGCCATGGGTGACCGTGGATTTACCGTTCTGCGCCCACGGCCAATCGACCCGCCGGTAGAGCGCGTCAGCGAGCGTTCGAATCTCCGTTTCATCCTCGGTCTCCCGGTCGAAATAGGCGGCGGCCGTTAGCATGCCGGCGAGCAGAAACGTCGTGTCAATGGTCGACAATTCGCACTCCCACACCCGCCGTCCGCTCTGCATGTCGAGAAAGTGGTAGTAGAACCCTTTATAGCCGGTCGCGTCCGTCTCGGTTCCCTGCGGGCTGTTCCAGAAAAACCGCAGTGTCGTCAGCGTGAGCGCGACGGCTTCTGCACGCGACCAGAATCCACGTTCAACCGCTACCGGATACGCCGTCAGCGCAAAGCCCACCACCGCAATGCTGGCCGGTGCGCCATCTTCCGTCCGGTCGAGTACTAGTCCATTGGCGGGATTCGTCTGGTCCAGGAAGTAGGCAAACGTATCCCGCTGGATGCGCTCCAGCATGTCATCGTTAAGAGATGGCTGAATCATGCAACGCCTCTTCGAAATTCACTGCATAACTCTGTGATGCGGCACCCAAGGGTTGCCGGGTGACCGACCACACCACACCGCGCCGCTGTCCTCGCGCCAGCGCGTGACTGACTGGTCGCGCCATCGGCTGAAACCGGAACCGCTGTCGCAGAGCATCACGCTATACGTGCCGTTCGAGAATAGGCACAGCTGGCGTGAGGCGCTGGCGGAGGAGGCCAAGCTCTGCCAAGGCATCAGATTTCCTTGCGTTCATGGGTTGAAAGGGCCTCCTGCTTAGAAATAGCCTGTGTTTGATCGCTCATCTTCTTCCCAAGAATTGTTCATCTGTTATGGATCTGCGGGTGTCTCTGGAGCCACCGTCAGTGTGTCGCTGACGATTGCCTGCGCTTTCGCCAGGATGCGGCGCAGATGATCCGCGCCCCGAAAGCTCTCCGCATATATCTTGTAGATGTCTTCGGTGCCCGAAGGCCGCGCGGCAAACCATCCATTCTCTGCAATCACCTTCAAACCACCGATGGCGGCGCCGTTGCCCGGCGCTTGCGTGAGAATATTTTGAATCTTCTCACCGGCCAATACTTTGGACTTGACTTGTGCTGGGGTGAGCTTCGACGGCAGCGACTTTTCCGCGGGTGTTGCGGGCGCGTCGCTCCGTTCGAATGCCGGCTCGCCGAACTCGCTCGCCAGGTCGCCATAGATCTCGCCGGGATCACGGCCCATGCGCGCCGTAATTTCTGCGGCGAGCAGCGATGGAATAATGCCGTCTTTGTCGGTTGTCCACACGCTGCCGTCTGTGCGCACAAAAGACGCGCCGGCGCTCTCTTCGCCGCCAAAACTGAGCGACCCGTCGAGCAAGCCGTCCACGAACCATTGGAACCCGACAGGCACTTCATAAAGCCGGCGACCCAGTTTGGCGGCCACGCGATCAATCATGGCGCTGCTCACGACGGTCTTGCCGATAGCCGCATCGTTGCGCCACTGCGGCCGGTATAACCATGCATCAGAATCTTTCATTCAGCAGAATTACGACTTTGTCCGGTGCCATCATTCCGTTTCCTCCGGCATGGGGTTGTGCCAGCCGCCTCCCGTGGCGATGAGCACATCCGCCTCTGATGGCCCCCAACTGCCGGGTTCATACGGAATCGCCCTGTGGTGTTCCGTCAGTACCCGATCCACCGCGACCCAAGTGGCTTCCAGGTTGTCCGCGTGGGCGAACAGGGCACCGTTGCCGGCCATGGCGTCTCCCAGCAGGCGGTCATAAGGCGATTGCTCATCCGCGCGTGCGTTCAGCAGTACCAGCTCGCGCTGGTCGCCGGTGAATTCCTTTCCCGGACGCTTGACGCGCGCGGCGAGGGCAATGGCCGCGCGCGGCGAGAGCCGGAAGCGCAGATAGTTGGCGCGGCCGTCGGTCGGCGCCGAGTCGTCGAACAGCCGCTGGGGTGGCGGTTTCAGCTCCACCAACACCTCGGCCACTGTCTCGGCCAGGCACTTGCCGGCGCGCAGGTACCAGGGCACCCCCTGCCAACGCCACGAATCGATGAACAGCCGCAAGGCGCAGAAGGTCTCGACATCGGAATCCTGCGCCACGTCCGGCTCGTCGCGGTAGCCAGCGTACTGGCCGCGCACCAGGTCGTCGGGCGCAAGCGGGCGCATGGCCCGGAACACCTTGTATCTCTCGGCGTGAACGGCGCCGTAGTCCTGGTAGCCCGGCGGCTCCATGGCCAGCAACGCGACAATCTGGAACAGGTGGTTCTGGACGACATCGCGCAGGGCGCCGGCGCTTTCATAAAACTTGCCGCGACCCTCCACGCCGAAATCCTCGGACAGCGTGAGCTGGACACTGGCCACGTAGTTGCGGTTCCAGATCGGCTCCAG